>OERG01000147.1_pt1 | contig 16763 bp, 17 predicted proteins | sample 1539951 | NCBI WGS metagenome assembly OERG01 (sample SAMEA3891870, study PRJEB23780) | metagenome | biome: terrestrial biome; feature: animal house; material: Caecal content | place: Italy | collected 2015-05-05
TCTGCAGCAGTTCCCGGGCCCGCTTTTCGGCGTCGGCCTTCTTGACGCCGGCCAGTTCCATGGGGAAGCAGACATTCTTCAGACAGTTGCGCTGCATCAGCAGGTTGAACTGCTGGAAAATCATGGTGATCTCCCGGCGGCGGGCCCGCAGCTGGGCAGGGGACAGGGTCTCCATGGCGGTGCCGTCGATGACCACCGAGCCGGAGGTGGGACGCTCCAGCAGGTTGATGCACCGCACCAGGGTGCTCTTGCCGGCGCCCGACATGCCGATGATGCCGTAGATCATCCCGTCGGGAATGGTTAAGTTGATGTCCTGCAGGGCCTCGACGACGCCGTCCTTCATCTGGAAGGTTTTGGACACATGCTTGATCTCAATCACAGTGGATGCTCCTTTTGCGCGAATCAGGCCTGGATGGCGTCAAGGCTGGTCTGCTTGCCGCCGTAGATGCCCATGGGCTCCACGTGGATGCCGGCCACCGTCACCAGGTGGGTGCCGTTCTGCTCATTGAAGTCGTCCAGGTAGGGCTGATGCTGGAAGTAGTTGGTGTCGGTGGTGCCGTCCTCCACCACGTTGTTGGGGATGATGTAGTCGTCGTACTCCTGGATATCCAGGGTGATGCCCTTGGCTTCCAGAATGGGGACGCAGACCTCCAGCACCTCGCAGTGGGGCGCGGGGGTGGCGGCGCAGCTGACGGTCTGGCCGTTCAGGGCGTCGTAGTCAATGGTGGAATCGTAGCCGTCGGTGGGGTTCTCCACAACCGACACCACAGCGCCGCCGTACTGCTCCACCATGAAGTCCTTGACCTGCTGGCTCTGCAGGGCGGCAGCCAGGGCCTTGATCAGGGGCTTGTCCTCGTTGCCTTCCTTGCAGACCAGGACGTTGACGTAAGCGGAAGAGCCATCCTCCATGGCCAGGGCGTCGGTCATGGGATCCAGGCCGGCGGGGATGGCGTAGTTGGAGTTGATGACGGCGTAGTCCTCATCCTGCAGGACGTTGGGGATCTGGGCGGCCTCCACCTCGTCGATGACGATGTTGTGGGGGTTCTCAGCGATGTCGTTCTTGGTGGCGGTGATGCCGGCGCCCTCTTTCAGGGTGAAGAAGCCGTTCTTCTCCAGCAGCTGCAGGGCGCGGGCCTCATTGGTGGTGTCGTTGGGCACAGCCACATGGATCTGGGCTGCGCTGCCGGTGCCGTTGGAGCAGGCGGCCAGTGCGGCGGCTGCGGCAGCAGCACCGGTGACTTTCAGAAAATTGCGGCGCGAAATCTTCGTCATAATCATAACCCTCTTTTACTTGCTTTGTGTGTTGTTTCCCTCATGTGTTACGGAAAATAAAAACTCCCGTCCCCACAGGCTCCTAAAACCTGCAAGGACGGGAGCAGAATGCTTCCGTGGTACCACCTTGTTTTACCGGTCCCTTGCGGGGCGCGGCCTCGATGCTGCGGCAGAGAACCCTCTGCGTACAGCCGGACGCTGTAACGGGCGCACCCGTCGCAGGCTTGGCGCTCTTGCCCCTCGCCCGCGCAGCTCCGAGACCATTTTCAGCCCCCTGTTCCCCGCCTGCTTCCACCGTCCAGGCTCTCTGGAAGGGGTCAATGCGAGGGCTTACTCTTCTCTTCACAGCCAATTTGATGATATCGTTCTTATTGTATCCACCCGGCGGGATTTTGTCAACAGGCAAAGTGAATTTTTTGACTTGTGAACCGGCGGCCTTCGTGGTAAAGTATAGGGTGATCGCGGGGCCCGTGCCCCTGTACAGGAGGAACCTATGGCAGAGGAAAGGAACCGGCTTTATCCCGACAGCGAGGAGCGCCGGCGCATTATGGATTTCATCATGGCAGCAGGGCAGACCCTGCTGGAAAACGGGGCGGAGGTGTTCCGGGCAGAGCAGACCATGCAGATCATGGCCAACAGCCTCCACCTGCGGGAGTTCCATGTCTATGTGCTGACCAACGGCATTTTTGCCAGCGCCGGCACCGCTGAGATCAGCGAGGTGCGGAACGTCCCCGAGCGCACCATCCATCTGGGCCGGGTAGCGGCAGTGAATGAGCTGTCCCGGCAGCTGGCAGCGGGCAAGGTGAACCTGGAAGAGGCCGAGCAGCGCCTGGTGGCCGCCCGGCGGATCCCCTTCCCGGGGCTGGCGGCCCAGATCCTTAGCGGCGCTGTGGGCTCGGCGGCTTTTGCCATGATGTTCGGCGGCAATGTGCTGGAAGCCATGGCCGCCGCAGCTGCCGGTGCCGTTGTGAACCTCTACCTGTGGCTGTGCAGCCGCCTGCCGGTGCTGTTCCAGAAGCTGACCGGCGCGGCCCTCATTACAGTGGTCTGCATTCTGGTGTGCGGGATGCTGGATGCCAGCGTCAACCACGCTGTCATCGGCGCCCTGATGATCCTGACCCCCGGCGTGGCCTTTACCATGTCCATCCGGGACTTTGTGAAAGGGGACTATCTGTCGGGCACCATCCGGATGATTGATGCAGTGCTGGTGGCGGCCTGCCTGGCCTGCGGCACCGGCCTTGTGCTGCGGGCCTATACCTTGCTGACGGGGGTGACGGTGGCATGACAGGAGCACAAGTTTTGGAACTGCTGCGGCAGCTGCTGCTGGGCGGCATCGGCACCCTCTGTTTCGGGATGCTGTTCGGGATCCCCCGCAAATGCTATCTGGCCTGCGCGGCCACCGGCGCTGTGGGCTGGGTGACCTATGAGCTGGCGGTGATGCTGGGCATCGGCGCCGTCACCGCCAACCTGCTGGCGGCCATCCCCCTGACCTTGCTGGCCCGGATTTTTGCCGTCACACTGAAGGCGCCGGTGACGGTGTTCCTGCTGTCCGGCATCTTCCCTCTGGTGCCCGGCGCCGGCATCTACTACACCGCCTACTACTTTATCCAGAACGACAACCTGCAGATGGCCGCCAGCGCCGCCGATACCGTCAAGATCGCGGCGGCCCTGGCCATCGGCATTTCGGTGGTGCTGGGCCTGCCCTTCCCCCGGCCCAAAAACAACCGGACCACGCCTGACAAAAACTAAAAATAGTTTGACGATTTCTGCATGAAAGAAGCCGGCAGTCTTGGGACTGCCGGCTTCTGGCGTTTTATCTTCTCTTTTTGGGGGCGGATTTTTTCCGCACCGAGTAGCCGAAGGTGCCCAGCCGCCGGCCCAGCGCCCGGTATTCCCCGTGGCTGTAGGCAATCAGCCCTGCCTTGTCCAGCCGGAGCTTGCCCTCGCTGTCCAGCAGGCTTTCGTCCACGCAGCAGCCCACCACTTCCGCCAGGAACAGCTCATGGCTGCCCAGGGGGATGGTCTGGGTGACCTTGCACTCCAGGTTCACCGGGCTTTCCTCCAGGATGGGGCAGCCGGACAGGGCCGACCCGGCCCCGGCGTGGAGTCCCAGGGCTGCAAACTTGTCCACATCCCGGCCGCTCTTGATGCCGCACCAATCCACCGCCCGCACCAGGGCCTCGGTGGGCAGGTTGATGGCAAACTGCCCGCTCTCTTTGATGAGGCCGTAGCTGTAGCGCTCGGGCCGGACACTGATGGACACCATGGCGGGCTTGGTGCAGATGGTGCCGGCCCAGCCGATGGTGATCAGGTTGGGCTTTTCCAGGCTCCCGCAGGAAACCAGGACCGGGGGCACCGGGTTCAGGAGGGCGGACCCTCGCCAGTTCTGTTTGGTCATCCGTGATACTTCCTTTCATAAGGGGCCCAGGTCCGCTCACTGATGATATAGCGGGGCCGGGCTTTGGTTTCCATATAGATTTTGCCGATATATTCGCCGATGACCCCCAGGCACACCAGCTGGATGCCCCCCACCAGGCAGACAATGCAGATGGTACTGGCCCAGCCGGCCACCGTGCTGCCCATGAAGGCCAGCACCACCGCCCAGACCACCCCGATGAAGCTCACCAGGCTGAACAGCATCCCGATCCCGGTGATCAGCCGGATGGGCTTGTTGGACAGGCTGGTGATGCCGTCAAAGGCCAGGCTCAGCATCTTGGACAGAGGGTAATGGCTCTCGCCGGCCAGCCGTTCGTGGCGCTCATAGGCCACGGTGGCGCTGGGAAAGCCCACCAGGGGCACCATTCCCCGCAGGAAGATGTTCACCTCGTGGTAGTCGGCGAAGCTCTCCAGCACCCGGGAACTGATGAGGCGGTAGTCGGCGTGGTTGAAGACAATGTCTGCCCCCAGCAGGTTCATCAGATGATAGAACCCCTCGGCGGTGAACCGCTTGAAAAAGGTGTCGGTGTCCCGGCGGCTCCGGACGCCGTAGACCACCTCGGCCCCGTCCAGGTACTTGCGGACCATCTCGTCCATGGCGTTGATGTCGTCCTGGCCGTCGCAGTCGATGGAGATGGTGACGTCACACTTGTCCTTGGCCTCCATCAGGCCGGCCAGCACGGCGTTCTGATGGCCCCGGTTGCGGCTCTGGCTGATGCCGATGAAGTGCTCGTCCTGTTTGGCGAACTGGCAGATCAGCTCCCAGGTGCGGTCCCTGGACCCGTCGTTCACAAAGCAGACCCGGCTGCGGCTGCTGATCAGTCCCGCCGCCGACAGATCCAGGATTTTCTTCAGGAACTGGGGCGCTGTGATGGGCAGGACTGCTTCCTCATTGTAACAGGGGATGATGATCCAGAGGATGGGTTTTCCGTTCATGGCTGCATGGCTCCTTTACGGTTTATTGGGAGAGCTTGCGGAGGGCGCCGGGATCCCGCAGCTTAAAGCTGCTGCGGTAGGTGTCCAGCAGGCCCTCCCGCTGCATCCGGCCCAGCTCCCGGCTGAGGGCACTGCGGTCGCAGTTGAGATAACTGGCCAGCTGGGCCCGGGTGAAGGGGATCCGGAAGGTGAGCTGCCCCGCCCGTTCGGCCTCGCTCAGCAGATAGGAGGATACCTTGGCCCGCAGGGTCCGCAGCAAAAGCAGATCCACCCGCCGGGCCAGCAGGAAATATTTGTCGCTGATGGTGCGCACCAGGTTCTGCAGCACCTGCTGCTGGGCGGCGGAGCCGTCGGGGCACAAAAGCCGCTGGTAGGGGATCAGCATTACTTCGCAGGGGGTGCAGGTGGTGACGGTCACAGGGCTGCACAGGCTGGAACCGCCCAGCACGTCCCCAAAGACGCCTCCGGGGCCCATCTGGGTGATGGGCAGGGGGCTGCCGTTGGGGGCCAGGCGCACCGCCTCGATCCGGCCCGACAGGATAATCCCGACGTTGTGGCTGGGGCTGCCGGCCTGCACCAGCACAACGCCCCGGCTGTAGCTGCGGCGGACGGCGCCCATCCGGGCCAGCAGCCCCGCCAGGTCTTCCTGGCTCAGGCCGCTGAACAGGGAAGTGGATCGCAAGAGGGTTAAATCGTTCTGCATGGTTCTGTCCAGACTGCGGGCAGGCTGCGGGGAGCAGCTGCGGGAAAATCGGATTGACAAACAGTTGTCAAACCTGCCGTTCTGTTGCTTATGCAACGGTAATTTCTCCTTCATTATAGTAGAATGATCCCTGCAAAGCAAATGGTTTTGTACAATTTTTCAAAATTGTAACAAATTTGGGAGAAGAAGGAACGATATCATGAAGAAATTGGTTTCCCTGCTGCTTTCGGCAGCCCTGATGCTGTCTCTGGCAGCCTGCGGCGGCTCCTCTGCAGGCAGCACCGCAGCATCCAGCCAGGCCGCTTCCAGTGAGGCCGCCTCCAGCCAGGCAGCTTCTGCGGAAAGCACCGCTGAACCCCTGTCCACCACCGACCCGGTCCGGATCGCCGGCCTGAAGGGCCCCACCACCATGGGCCTGGTGAACCTGCTGCCCATGGAGGAGGACGGCTCCGCCTCTCTGGACTATGACCTGCAGCTCTACGGCACCGCCGACGAGATTGTCCCCCTGCTGACCAAGGGCGAGCTGGACATGGCTGCCATCCCCGCCAACCTGGCCGCCACCCTGTACCAGAAGACCCAGGGCGGCATCCAGGTGATGGCCGTCAACACCCTGGGCGTCCTGTACGTGGTGGAAAAGGGTGACACCGTCCACTCGGTGGCCGACCTGAAAGGCCGGACCATCCTGTCCACCGGCAAGGGCACCACCCCCGAGTACGTCCTGCGCTACATCCTGCAGCAGAATGGCATTGATCCCGACCAGGATGTGACCATCGAGTTCTACAGCGAGGCCACCGAAGTCACCGCCCAGATGGCTGTGGCCCAGGATGCCATCGCCGTGCTGCCCCAGCCCTATGTGACCTCCGCCTCCATGCAGGATGACACCCTGCGGGTGGCTCTGGACCTGACCGAGGAGTGGGACAAGGTCTGTGACACCCAGCTGATCACCGGCGTGACGGTGGTCCGCACCGAGTATGCCCAGGAGCACCCCGACGTGGTGGAAGCTTTCCTGAAGGACTACACCGCCAGTGTGGATGCCGCCAACAATGACCTGGACGGCACCGCGGCCCTCTGCGAGGAGCAGGGCGTGGTGGCCAAGGCAGCCATCGCCAAGGCAGCCCTGCCCAACTGCAACATCGTCTGTGTCACCGGCGATGAGATGCAGGCCGACGTGGCCGGCTATCTGCAGGTGCTGTACGATGCAGATCCCGCTGCAGTGGGCGGCGCCATGCCCGACGACGCCTTCTACTGGATGGGCGCCTGAGCTGCACCAAACCGCTCAAATTGAAAAGCAACAAAGGGGCGCCTCTTGCGGGGCGTCCCTTTTTGCTTTATACTTTTGAACAGAAGATACAAGGAGGTGTGCCGTGGAACCCAAAAAGAAATCCTGGCCCGGCCGTCTGGCGGCAGCAGCCTTTTGGCTGGTGCTGTGGCAGTGGGCCGCCATGGCGGTGGGACAGGAAGTGTTTCTGGTGTCGCCGGTGCAGGCGGCAGCAACCCTGGTCCGGCTGCTGCCCACCGGGAACTTCTGGGCCCGGGTGGCCTTTTCCAGCGGGCGGATCCTGCTGGGGTTCGGCCTGGGGGCTGTGTGCAGCGTGGCCCTGGCGGTGGGGGCCCGGCTGTCCCGGACGGTGGAACTGCTGCTGGACCCGGTGATGCAGCTGGTGAAGGCCACCCCGGTGGCCAGCTTTGTGATCCTGGCCCTGGTATGGGTCCGGGGCAGAGAGCTGAGCATCCTGATCAGCTTCCTGATGGCGGTGCCGGTGCTGTACAGCGCCGTCCGCACCGGCATCCAGGGCACCGACGTCCAGCTGCTGGAGATGGCCAAAGTATTCCGCCTGCCGGTGGGCCGGCGGCTGCGGGCCATCTGGCTGCCGGCGGTGCTGCCGGCCTTCCGGGAGGGCTGCCGCACTGCTCTGGGCCTGTGCTGGAAGAGCGGGGTGGCCGCCGAAGTCATCGGCCTGCCCGACGGCAGCATCGGCGACGCCCTCTACCGGGCCAAGATCACCCTGTCCACCGGAGACTTGTTCGCCTGGACCTTTGTGATCATCTGCCTGTCCGCCCTCTTTGAAAAACTGTTCCTGGCCCTGCTGGGGCTGGCGGTGCGGCATGTCTGCGGGGAGGAGGAACCATGATCCTGCAAGTGGAACATCTCACCAAGGCCTTTGGGGAACACCTGCTGTTCCGGGACCTGACCTTTTCCACAGAAGGACCGGCGGTGCTGTGGGCCCCCAGCGGCTGGGGCAAAACCACCCTGCTGCGGATCCTGCTGGGGCTGGAACAGCCCGACAGCGGCACCGTCACCGGCGTAGGCCGGGCGGCGGCGGTGTTCCAGGAGGACCGGCTCTGCCCGCAGCTCTCCGCTGTGGAAAACGTGCTTCTTATATTACCTGATGGAAAGACTCGCCGCCCCCAGGTGGAGGCGGATTTCGCCCGGCTGGGGATGACCGGCGAGGCGCTGACCTTGCCCGCCGCCCGGCTGTCAGGGGGGCAGAAGCGCCGGGCCGCCCTGCTGCGGGCGGTCTGGGCCAGGGCGGACACCCGCCTGCTGGACGAGCCCTTCACCGGCCTGGACCCGGTGTCCATGGAGCAGGCGGCGGCCCTGCTGAACCGCCGTTGTGCCGGGGCGCCGGCCCTGCTGGCCACCCATGACCGGGCGGCCATCCAGGCCCTGGGCTGGCCGGTGATCCGGCTGGACCAGCTCCAGAACACGGCAGATTAAATCAGCTCTTCCAGGATGCTGTTCTGGACGATCATCCCCAGGGGGGTGAGGGTCAGGCGGTCGGGGGTCAGGGTCAGGTACCCGGCCCCGGCGCACTGGTCCAGAAACGCCCGCTGATGGGGGGTGAAGGCGGCCCCGCCCCGGCGGCGGTATTCGGCCAGATCCAGGCCTGAGGTGAGCCGCAGCTGCAGGATCAGATAGTCCTCGGCGCCGCAGCCGCCGTCGGCCACCGGTTTGGACCCGCTGATAAATGCGGCGGTGTCCGGGGGATAATAAAACCGCCGGCCCCCCATGCAGCTGTGGGCGGCAGGGCCGATGCCCAGATAATCCCCGCAGTCCCAGTAGTTGCGGTTGTGCCTGCCCTCAAAGCCGGACCGGGCAAAACTGGAGATTTCATACTGCCGGTAGCCTTCCTGCGCCAGCCGGTCCACCGCGTAGAGGTAAAAGTCGGCGGCCTGGTCGGGGCCGGGCAGGCCCTCGGGCGGGTGGTGGCCGAAGGCCGAGCCCGGCTCAATCTTCAGCAGGTAAGCCGAGATGTGCTGGGCGCCCCCGTCCCGGATCAGGGCCAGGGTGGCGTCAAACTCGGCCTTCGAGTAATGGGGGAGGGCCAGCATAATGTCCCCGCTGATGTTCTCGAACCCGGCCCGGCGGGCCTCCGCAAAGGCGGCCCGGGCCTGGGCGGCATTGTGGGGCCGGCCCAGGGTCCGGAGCTGGGCGTCGCTGGCCGACTGGACCCCCAGGGAAAGCCGGTTGACCCCGGCGGCCCTGAAACCCCGCAGCAGGTCCTCGGTGACCGTTTCGGGGTTGGCCTCCAGGGTGATTTCCGCCCCGGCCCGGGGGGCGGCAGCCTGGATCAGGCGGGCGGCCTGGGCCGGGGTCAGGAGGCTGGGGGTGCCGCCGCCGAAGTAGACGGTGTCCGGGGGGCCCGGCAGGGCATAGGACTTCAGTTCCCGCACCGCAGCGTCAATGTAGGCGTCGGGGACGCCCCGCTGGCCGCCGGCGGTATAAAAATCACAGTACCGGCAGCGGGAAAAGCAGTAGGGAATATGATAGTACAAACCAAAAGACAAAATCAGTCACAGCCTTTTCATGAAACGTTCATTTCTCTATAGTATACTGTAACCATCAGAACGGGGCAAGAGGCCATGAGGCGCCGTTCTTGGGAAAAAGGAGTGTCTTGTATGAATTATTACAATAACGATTACGACCGCGGCTACACCGAAGCGACGATGTCCGCAGCTGATTATATGGCCCGGACCTACCGCTGGATGGCTGGCGGCCTGGCAGTGACGTTTGCAATGGCTCTGATCACCATTGCCACCCCGCTGCTGTATGTAGTGAATGCACTGTATCTGGTTTTGACCATCGCTGAGCTGGCCCTGGTGTTTACCCTGAGCGCCCGGCTGCAGCGGATGTCGGTAGGGGCTGCCCGGGGCGTGTTCCTGGCTTACTCGGCCCTGAACGGCATGGTTTTGAGTTATTATTTCCTGATGTTCTCGGTGAACACCCTGGTGATGGCCTTCCTGAGCACCGCTGTTTACTTTGGCCTGATGGCGGTCTACGGCCACACCACCAACCGTGATCTCAGCAGCTGGGGTCCCAAGCTGATGATGGGCCTGATGGCCATGCTGATCACCGGCCTGGTGGGCAGCCTGTTTGGCTTTGGCGTAGGCGCTTCGCTGCTGTACAGCGGCATCGGCCTGGTGGTCTTTATGCTGCTGACCGCCTACGACACCCAGAAGCTGCATCAGATGTACGCTTACTACGCTGCCGACAGCGAGCTGGCCGAGAAGGCCAGCGTCTACGGGGCCCTGACCCTGTACCTGGACTTCATCAACATCTTCCTGTTCGTCCTGCGTCTGCTGGGCATGGGCAGCAACCGCAACCGCAACTGACTTACTTTTCTGGAAGAAAAGTAAGCAAAAGACTTTTCACTGGGTACCGGGTCACTCTGGCCGCACTCACGTTACGCCGGGAGGGCGGCAAACGCCCTGCATCTCAGTCGACGTTTGGCCTGTGGCCCGGTTACCTGGAAAGCAACAGGTGCCAAATTTGCAATCCCAGGCCGCGCCCCGGAGGGGCTCGCGGCACAAACAATTCCCCAAGACAAGAAACTCCCCCGCCCGGAAGGCCGTCAAGGCCCGAAGGGCGGGGGAGCTTGTTTTTTGTTTGGAAAGGGGTCGACAAAATCACCGCTGGATCCGGCCTGAGCCGTCGCCGCCGGCCAGCTTTTCCACCTCATCTGCCGAGACCATGTTGAAGTCTCCCTCGATGGTGTGCTTCAGGGCGGAAGCGGCCGCGGCGAACTCCACAGCGTCCTGGGTGCTCTTGCCTTTCAGCAGGGCGTAGATCAGGCCGCCGCTGAAGGCGTCGCCGCCTCCCACCCGGTCGATGATCCGCAGTTCGTACTTTTTGGAGAAGCAGTACTGGTCAGAGGCAACGTCGTACAGCATGGCGCTCCAGCCGTTGTCCGAAGCGCTGTGGCTTTCCCGCAGGGTGATGGCCACCTTTTCAAAGGGAAACCGGTCGGCCAGCTGCCGGGCGACGCTCTTGTAGCCTTCCAGGTTCAGCCGGCCGCCATAGATGTCGGTGGACGGTGCCTCGATGCCGAAGACGTCCTTTGCATCCTCTTCGTTGGCGATGCAGACGTCCACATACTGGCACAGATCGGTCATGGCAGCCCGGGCCTGTTCCCGAGTCCACAGTTTGCCCCGGTAGTTCAGGTCGCAGCTGATCTTGACCCCTGCCTTCCTGGCGGCCTGGCAGGCCTGGCGGCAGATCTCCACCAGGTTTTCCCCCAGGGCCGGGGTGATGCCGGTAAAGTGGAACCAGTCCACCCCCTGGAAAATTCTGTCCCAGTCAAAGTCGGAGGGCCGGGCCAGCTGGATGGCGCTGTTGGCCCGGTCATAGATGCAGACCGAGCCCCGCTGGGAAGCGCCCTTCTCGTTGTAGTAGATGCCAATGCGGTCGCCGCCCCGGACAATCAGGCTGGTGTCCACACCGTAACGGCGCAGGCTGTTGACGGCGCACTGGCCGATGGCGTGGGCGGGGAGCCTGGTGACGAAGGCAGCGTCCAGGCCGTAGTTGGCCAGGGAGACGGCGACGTTTGCCTCGCCGCCGCCGAAGGTGAACTCCAGGGTGTTGGCCTGGATAAAGCGCTCATAGTGGAAGGGCTGCAGACGGACCATCAGCTCGCCAAAGGTGACAACTTTCATGGGATCTTCTCCTTCCGTCTTTTCTTAATCCCGGAGCAGATGGATGGCAAAGCCGCCAATCTCGTCGGCCAGGTAGCAGAAAGTGGTGTGGCCGTTCTGAACCTTTTTGGAATCCGGATCAAACCGGACGCCCCGGCGGCTCAGATGGTAGATGGCGCGGTCCACATTGGTGCAGCCGATGGCGATGTGGCCGTTCCGGCCGCGGCCGGGCTGCTTCATGATCTCAAATTCCCGTTTGCCCACAAAAATGCTGGCATTGCCCGGCGTCACTTTCATATTCAGAAGGCCGGCCAGCAGGCTGGCAGTGGCGGCGGCTTCCTCCTCATTCTTGCTGTTGATCCCGATGTGGGCCAGGTGAAGGCCCAGCATGGTGTCGACAGAAGCTTTGCATGCGGCGGTGATTTGGGCCCAGTCCCCGGCCTTGATGGCGTCGCACCTGCACATCCAGGTGCCGCCTACGGCAATTACCTGATCACAGTTGAGATAGTTCCTGAGGTTGGTGATGTTGATACCGCCGGTGCAGATCCACCGGGCGCCCTTGAGGGCTGCCCCGATGTCCCGCAGCATGGCGACGCCGCCGTTGGCCTCAGCGGGAAAGAATTTGATGGCCTCGCAGCCCAGGTTCATGGCCTGCTGCATCTCTCCCGCAGTAGAGGTGCCGGGCATGGCGATGCCGCCCTTTTCAATCACATGCCTGGTGATGACGGGGTCAAACCCGGGGGATACCACAAAGGAAGCGCCGGCATCCATGGCCCGGTCGGCCTGGTCGACGGTCAGGACGGTGCCGGCGCCCAGCAGCATGTCGGGCAGCTCCTTGTGAATCAGCCGGATGCACGCCTCCGCACAGGGCGTGCGGAAAGTGACCTCAGCCGCAGACAGGCCGCCTTCCGACAGGGCCCTGCACAGGGGCAGGGCTTCGTCCACGCTGTTGAAAGCGATGACGGGTACAATACCAATTTCGTAGATTTTTTCCGCAATGGGGTTCATGAAATCCTTCTCCTTTACCTTCGAGGTTTGCGCAGTATGCCCCAAACCCCGGGTATAGAGCGCCAAGATGCTCAGATGATATGTTACAAGTATAAATCAACCGGCTTTTCTTGGTAATACTCACAAAGCACAATGTTTCTACAAGTATGTTATGTACATTGCATAAAATCTACGAGCAGGCAGGGTCAATCGGCGGTAAGCCCCAGGCGGTCAAACAGTTCGGCCACGCCGTCGTGGTCGCAGTCCTGCTCCGAAAGGATGTCTGCCAGGGACTGGATGGAGGGCATGCCGTTGGACATGACGGCGGCTACGCCGGCGGCCTCCAGCATCCGCCGGTCGTTCTCGCTGTCGCCGATGGCCAGCACACTCTCCCTGGAAATGCCAAAATGCCGGGCCAGGGCCAGCAGGGCGGAGCCCTTGTTAACGCCGGCGGCGGTGGCCTCCACATTGTCGGGGGAACCCTGGGTCACCTCCACGCCGGGGATGGCTGCCAGCAGGGGGAGCACTGCCTCCGCCTGCTCCCGGGAGCCAAAGAACATGCAGAACTTCTCGATCTCACCGGCGTGGGCCTCGAAATAGGGATGCAGGTCGGGGAGGATGGTAAACCGGCCGTCGTCGATCTGCTTGGCCTCAGTGGAGAGCAGCCGGGCTATCCGGGCCCGGGACCAGGCCATGCCGGCGGGGGTCTTGAAGGTCCGGCCATCTGAGAAATAGTCCAGCTCGCCCTCAAACTGTTCCAGCAGCTGATAGACAGCCCGGGCTGTGTCGGCGGACATCGGTTTTTTGTACAGGCAAACCGGCTGGCCCACCGGCTCGGGGCCGGGGGTGCCATACCGGCTGCGGACGGCGGCCAGGGGATGATCCCCCATATCCCAGACGGATGCACCGTTGGAAGTGATGGCATACCGGATGCCGGGGATGGAGGCTACCACCCGGGGCAGGGTAGAGAGGCCCCGCCCGGTGGCGGGCAGGACCACCACCCCGCGCTGGATGGCCTGCTCCAGGGCGGCGACGGTGCGGGGGGTTACCTGGCTTTGATGGTTCAGCAGGGTGCCGTCCAGATCCAGGGCGGCCATTCGGATCAAATGTTGCTTCATAGACGTTCTGTTTTGCCCTCCAATACAAACTTCTCGATGGCTTGCGCTGCGCCGTCCTCGGTGTTGGAGGCGGTCACATAGTCGGCTGCTTCCTTCACTTCGGGGAAGGCGTTGCCCATGGCCACCCCCAGGCCGGCGGCCCGGATCATGGCGGTGTCGTTGCCGCCATCCCCCAGGGCCATCAGGGAGGAAGCGGGCAGATGCAGATGGTCTGCCAGGGCCAGCAGCCCGGCGCCCTTGTCCACCCCGGCGGCGTTGATTTCCATATTGAGGGGAAGGCTGGACACCACCGTCAGCCCCAGGGCCTTCACCTCGGCCCAGGCCTTCTGGCGCTGGGACTCATCCAGGAAGAAGATGGTCAGCTTTTCCAGGCCCCGGTCCTGGCGGGCAATGAAGGCCCGCAGGTCGGGGAGGATTTCCCGGGTGTTCAGCACATAGGCCCGCAGGTTGTCGGGCACAAAGCGATAGGTGGCGGCCCGGTTGGCCTCGGTGGTGTAGCCCTGGCCGTCCTGGAACAGGTCGGCCACGCAGTCATACCGGGCCAGGATGTCATAGGCTGCCAGGGCCTTGTCCCGGGGGATATACAGCTCCCGGACGGCCTGGCCGGAGGCCAGATCCATCACCCGGGCGCCGTTGGCTGTGATGGCATAATGGACCCCCGCCATGGCCCGCAGTTCTGCGGGAATGCCGGACACCGTCCGGCCGGTGGCGGGGACAATCTCAACCCCGCGGGCTGCGGCGGCCTGCAAGGCCGCCCGGGTGCGGGGGGTTATTTCCTTTTGGTCGTTCAGCAGAGTGCCGTCCAGATCGACCGCAATCAGGCGAATGGGTGAAGTATACATACGCTGCCTCCAGCTGTCACATGCGCAATGCCGGCCCTTTATGCCCGGGGCCGGTCCCTCTTGGAAGCGGGGCACAATCCCCGGTCCGACCTTATTCTACTGTACTTTTCCCATTTGCGCAAGGGCGGGGGATGTGCTACAATAGCAAAGGTTTGCGCAGCAGGGCCGTTTTTGGCCCGCTGCAAAAAGATTGTCAAATCCAGGAAAAGACGGATGGGAAGGAGAATACAATGCTGAAAATCGTAAGGCTGCGGCCCCATCTCTGGTTCCAGCTGTACTGGGTGATTTATCTGATCTGGTTTTTCACCCTGGACTGGACCATCAAAAATCCCAAATACATCATCCACAGTCCGCTGGACGATCTGATCCCCTTCTGCGAGTGGTTCATTTTTCCCTATTGCAGCTGGTTCTTGTTGCTGGCGGCGGTGACTGCCCTGCTGTGGTGGTATGACACCCCGGCCTATGACAAGCTCTGCCTGATGATGTTCTCGGGGATGACCCTCTGCCTCATCCTTTATATGGTGCTGCCCAACGGTGTGGATCTGCGGCCCACCGCCGATCAGGTGGGGCGGCAGAATATCGCTATGGATCTCATGCAGCTGATCTGGAAGGCGGACGCCTCCAACAACGTCTGCCCCTCCATCCATTGCCAGAGCTCGGGATGCATGGCCCTGGCCTTTGCCAAGAGCCGGCTGGCCCGGAAACGGCCCTGGCTGAAGGTGCTGGCCTACGGCTGGGCCGCCCTGATCTGCATCTCCACCGCCTTCACCAAGCAGCACTCGGTCATCGACGTGGCCTGCGGCCTGGCGTTGGTGGCCCTGTGGTACTGGCCCCTGTATGGCCGCCGCAGCCCCCTGGCTGCCCGGCTCAAGGGCTGAGGAACGGGTCTGCCTGCGGTTTGCGTGCAAAATTGTTTTGATAAAATTTGAACAAATGGCGCATTGACGGAACTGCGGCGGGCGTCTACAATGGTAGTAAGCAAAAAATGACCCGTTGATATAAACGGCAGGAAAGGAGGTGCGCGCCTTATGGCAGCATCCAGCGCCCGCGAAGCGGCCTATCAGACGCTTTGGGGCCGAATCGTCACCATGGAGCTGAAACCGGGAGACCCGCTGAACGACCGCGAGCTGGCGGAAGAGATGGGGATCAGCCGGACTCCGGTGCGGGAAGCACTCATCATGCTGAATATCGCGCACATGGTTACCATCAAACCCCAGAGCGGCACCTACGTGGCGCCCATTGATCTGAAACTGATGCGGCTGGAACAGTTCACCCGGTTCACCCTGGAAAAAGAAATGCTGTTCCACGTTCACAAGCACTGCAGGGCGGAGCACATCGCGGCCTACCGGGCCAACATTGAGGAATACATCGCTGCGGCGTCCGGGCCTGATAGCCCCCTCAAAACCAGCCACATGATGGAGATCGACAACAAATTCCACCGGCTGGCCTTTGAGTTCTGCGGGATGGAGGAAAATTTCGACTACATGCTGGCTTCCTTCAAGCACATCGAGCGGCTGCGGCTGTTCGGCCTGATGATGGGAGAGACAGCCTCGGTGCCGGTGCAGCACGGCAAGATTGTGGATGCCCTGGAGTCGGGGAACCCGGAGGCGCTGGAACAGGCCCTGCGGGAACACCTGCAGCAGTACAAGGCTTTGGTCCAGGAGGCCCGCAAGATCCATCCCGACTACTTTATGGAGGGATAAAAGGCACAGCGTGCCGGTTTTACAGAAAAACAGAAAAGCCGTGGGAGGCCAGATGGCTTCCCGCGGCTTTTTTATTGCGGTTTGGCGGGGTGGAGATAGGCCCGGGTCTGGCCCGCCACTTCCCCGGACAGCCCCACCAGGGCCGCCAGGTTGGGCAGCATCATCAGGCCGTTGAAGGTGTCGGACAGGGTCCAGGCGGCGCCAAACTCCACCGTGGCCCCGACGGCGATCAGGGCCAGAAAGGCCAGCCGGTAGGCGAACACCGACGAGGTGCCGAAGAGGTATTCCCAGCAGATGGCGCCGTACTGGCTCCACCCCAGCATGGAGGACCAGGCGAACAGCAGCACAGAGGCTGCGATCCACACCGGGCCCAGAGGCCCGAAGGTGGATGAAAAGGCCTCTCCGGCCAGATCCGGGGCGGGGGAGGCGGTGAGCATCCGGCCGGTGTCCAGATCCACCAGCCCGGCGGTGAGGATGGCCAGGGCGGTGACGGTGCAGATTAAAAAGGTGGAGACAAAGACCTGGAAAATCCCCCACATGCCCTGCTGCACCGGCTCCCGGGTGGAGGCGGAGCCGCTGGCAATGGCGGAAGAGCCCAGCCCCGCCTCGCTGGAAAAGCTGCCCCGCATAAAGCCCCATCGCACCGCAGCGGCGGCGCCGTAGCCCACAGCGCCCCCGCCGGCGGCCTGGAGTCCAAAGGCTCCTTTCCAGATGGCGGTGAGGGCTGCCGGCAGGGCAGGCAGATGGGTCAGGATGACGGCCAGGGCCCCGGCCAGATAAAACACCGCCATCAGGGGCACCAGCTTTTCGGCGGCAGAGGCCACGCCCTGCATCCCCCGCCAGAGGATCAGCC
>OERG01000150.1_pt1 | contig 16540 bp, 14 predicted proteins | sample 1539951 | NCBI WGS metagenome assembly OERG01 (sample SAMEA3891870, study PRJEB23780) | metagenome | biome: terrestrial biome; feature: animal house; material: Caecal content | place: Italy | collected 2015-05-05
GCCAACCGCCGGAACGCTTCCATGACCTGTTCCTGATAGACCATACAACCGTAAGTAACCGATAAAATCGGCTCTAACAACGGGTGCTGGTAGGTCACTTTTTCCGGATGGTGACGACATTCGATATAGCGTGGGATGGACTGCATTGGGCCGGGGCGATAAAGCGCCACGACCGCCGTAATATCTTCAATCGACTGCGGTCGCAGACCGGTCACGACATTGGTAATACCTGCCGATTCCAGCTGAAACACGCCCATCGTCTTGCCCTGCCCTAACATCTGGAAGGTAGCCTCATCCCGGTCGGGCACAGCTTCAATCGAAAAGTCGGGCGTGTGACGGCGAATCATTTTTTCTGCGTCCGCGATGACCGTCAGATTGCGCAGACCCAGAAAGTCCATTTTGAGCAGACCCAATTCTTCCAACGTGGTCATGGTATATTGGGTCACCATCTGTTCATCGTTTTTGGCAAGCGGCACATAGGTGTCAACCGGGTCTTTGGTGATGACGACACCAGCGGCATGGGTGGACGCATGGCGCGGCATCCCTTCGAGGGCGCGGGCAGTATCAATCAGATTCTTAACCGTGGAGCTGCCCTCATACATTTTTTTCAGTTCCGGATTGACCGACAGTGCGCGGTCAATCGTAATGTGCAGTTCCATCGGCACTTGTTTGGCAACCGCGTCCACCTCATTATACGGGATGGACAGCGCGCGCCCGACATCACGAATAGCGGCGCGCGCTGCCATTGTACCAAAGGTGACAATCTGCGCCACATGGTCGGCACCATACTTGCGCGTTACATAGTCGATGACCTCCGGGCGGCGCACATAACAGAAATCCACGTCGATATCGGGCATGGACACACGCTCAGGGTTAAGAAAACGTTCAAAATACAGCGAATATTTGATGGGGTCAAGGTCGGTGATGCCCAGACAATACGACACGATGGAGCCAGCCGCCGAGCCACGCCCCGGCCCCACCGGGATGCCGTTGCGCTTGGCGTACTGGATGAAATCGGACACGATAAGGAAGTAATCGACAAAGCCCATGCGGTCAATCATGTTGATTTCATAGTTTAACCGCTCCAGCACTGTGCCGTCATCTTCCGGGTAACGCTGATGCAGTCCTTCCATACACAACTTATCCAGATATTGCCGCGCGGTCAAACCGTCGGGCACATCGAACTGAGGCAAGTGATAGTTGCCAAACTCAAATTCTACCTGACAGCGGTTTGCAATCTCGGTCGTGCGGGCAATCGCATCGGGATGGGCGGGAAACAGCGCTGCCATCTCCTCCCCCGACTTGATATAAAATTCATCAGTACCGAATTTCATGCGCGTCGGGTCGTCTACGGTCTTGCCCATCTGAATGGCCATCAAAACATCTTGTATCTTTGCATCGGCGCGGGTCAAATAGTGCGCATCATTGGTGGCAACAAGCGGAATACCAGTTTCTTCAGATAGACGGTACAACCCCAGATTGACTTCCTTTTGCTCGGCAAGCCCATGGTCTTGGATTTCCAAAAAGAAATTATCTGGCCCAAAAATATCCCGAAATTCCAATGCCTGCCGTTTAGCGCCCTCGTAGTCACGATTTAACAGCGCCTGCGGGATAGCACCTGCCAGACAGGCCGACAAACAGATAAGCCCGCGGCTGTGCTGGCGCAGTAAGTCCAAATCGACGCGCGGCCGCACATAAAAGCCTTCGGAGAAACTCAGGCTGACCATGTGAATCAGATTGCGGTAGCCCTCCATCGTCTCACACAGTAAAATCAGATGGCGATGCCATTGGCCTTCACGGTAACTGCGCTCGGTGCGTGAACCGGGCGCGACATAGACTTCACAACCGATAATTGGATGAATCCCGTGCGCCTTGGCAGCGCGGTAAAAGTCAATCGCGCCATACATCACGCCGTGGTCGGTCATCGCAACAGCGGTTTGTCCCAGTTCGGCAACGCGCTCCATGAGCGCATCAATGCGGCACGCGCCGTCCAGCAAGCTGTATTCGGTATGTACATGCAGGTGTGTGAACGGTTGCAATGGGGGTTCCTCCTTCAGTTGCTCGATTGGGTGACCCGCTCGGCAATCTCCATGATACGTCCCAAACGATGGCTTAGACCGGGTTTGGAAATGGGTGGGTCAAACATGGCGGCGAGTTCTGCCAGACTAGCTGCCGGATTTGCAACACGCAAGTCAACAGTCTGACGCAAATTTTCCGGAAAGACTTCAATACCGCCCACTGACAGCGCGTGTTCAATCGCAGCAATCTGGCGTGTGGACGCACTGGTCACTTTGATAAGATTTGCCGTCTCACAGTTTACTTTACGATTAATATCGCCGCGCAGTTGTTTTTCAACTTTGGCTTCCATAATCGCAAGCGCCGCATGGCGGGCACCGATGAGGGTCAGAAAATCCTCTATACGACCGGAATCTTTCCAGTAGAGCAGCCAAGCTGTGCGGCGCTCAGTCATCTTGGGCGAAAGCCCCAAGTCAAGCAATAGACTCATGACCTCGCGCCCTAAAATCGGATGGCTGGTCTTAATTTCCAGATGTCCCTTTTTTTCCGGACTGGACACGCTGCCCGCCATCAGAAAGATACCGCGCAAAAACGCGGCGGCACAACATTCATTTTCAATGATATTGCGGTTTAAATGGTAGGTCAGATAGCTTCGGAAATCATAACCCATGCACTCCATGACCTGTGCGCGGGCATCGGTATCCAGTTCAATGGCGCGGCGGCGACCGAGCACGACCGGCGCGGTGCGCACACCACATACCTTATCAAGCAGCAACGCTGCTCGACGGATGATGGCGCTTTGTTCGCTGGTCAGGCGAATTTCGCGGTGTGAAAATGCCGCGCCAAACAGCAACATCCCATATAATTCTGCCGTGCGGCAACAGGCTTGTCCGCTGGGCGCACGGCACAGTTCATTTTTTGTTTTTGCGGAAAAAGACAGCATGATAGCTCCTTTGTATTTATGCCCGCTGATAATCGCGGTGTACAACGGTCAAATTTTTGTGACCTTGGGCACGCAGATGGGCGGCAAGTGCTTCGGTGATGGCAACCGAGCGGTGTTTGCCGCCCGTGCAGCCGATGCACACGACAACCGAAGTCTTGCCCTCCGAGATGTAGCGCGGAATCAGAAAATCCATCAGCGGGTTAAGGTGCATCATCAGCGCATCCGCCGTGCCGCCTTGGAATACATAGTCGCGTACCGCCGGTTCGGTGCCGTTGTGCTCTCGCAGACTGATTTCATAGTACGGATTGGGCAAAAAACGCACATCAAACACCAAATCAGCATCGGTCGGAATACCGTGCTTAAACCCGAATGATTGAACGATAATTTCAAACATCTGGTTGGGGTCAGCACCGGTGAACAGCCGCACCAAATGCTCTCGCAATCCGGCAGTCGTCAGCTTTGTGGTGTTGACTACATAATCGGCTTTACCGCGCACGCCCTCCAGCATGGCGCGTTCCCGGTCGATAGCTTGCGCCAAATTATACCCCTCATTCATCAGCGGATGTTTGCGGCGTGTCTCCTTATAGCGCTGAATCAACTTGGGTGTCGTGGTGTCAAGGAATAGAATACGGTAATCACAGCCCATAGACCGAATGCTGTCGAGCGAGGAAAACAGCTTTTTAAAACTGTCGCCCGCACGCACGTCGGTCACAAGGGCAACTTTATCATACTGTTCTGTTGCCGCCAGACAGACCTCGGCAAACTTGGGAATCAGCGGAATAGGTAGATTATCAACACAGTAGTAACCCAAATCTTCCAGAACGGCAACGGCACGGCTTTTGCCTGCGCCCGACATGCCGGTTACAATGAGAAAATGCAAAACAGATGCCTCCTTGTGGTCAAAGCAGACGAACCTCACAGTGAAGTTCCACGCCAAAATTTTTCTTTACGGTATTCTGGACGTGTTCGATGAGCGCCAGCATATCGGCACAGGTGGCGCCGTCGCGGTTGATGAGAAATCCCGCATGTTTTTCGGACACCTGTGCGCCGCCGACCCGGTACCCCATTAAACCGCTGTCCTGAATGAGCTTACCTGCAAAGTGTCCTTCCGGGCGCTTGAAGGTCGAGCCGGCAGACGGATATTCCAACGGCTGCTTGTCGCGCCGCCGCTGGGCATAGTCCTGCATATGTTCCCGGATGTCTGCCGGGTCGCCCGGTGCAAGATGCAGTTCAGACGCTACAATCGTCCAGTCAGGGTGCGCTTTGAAAATACTCTCGCGGTAACCGAACCCGTGCGCCGCACCTTCCACTACGCCCGGCTTGCCGGTTTCGTCCAAATACTCGGTGCGCACAATGATATCTGCCATCTGACCACCGTAAGCACCGGCGTTCATAAACACGGCACCGCCCAGCGTGCCCGGAATCCCGGCAGCAAACTCGGCACCGGTCAACTCATAGCGCAGAGCCGTCGAGGCGAGAGAAAACAGTGACGCGCCTGCTTCGGCGCGAATCACGCTGCCCTTGACGGTGATTTCGTGCATCTCAGCCGTACACAGCACCACGCCGCGCACGCCCTCATCTCGTACCAGCAAGTTGGAACCGCGCCCGATGACGTAGAGCGGCACACCTGCCTTGCGAATACAGGGAATAATTTCTTCAAGAGGTGCACCCGATGCGCAATCCAAAAATAAGTCGGCTGGGCCGCCAATGCGAAAAGTAGTATGGTGGGACATGGGTTCATGTTCCCGAATGCGGATGTATGATTCATAAGGCTTCAAAGCAGCAATCAGTTCGTGCATGAAGAGCCTCCTTTTTATCAATTTGATAATAAGTGGATTTGTCAATATTATAGAACAATTATGCGGCTGGTGCAACCGCGTTCGCACAGGAATTGCACAAATTCAGCAAACTGGGCTATCAAGAAAAAGTATGCCCGCAGACGGCTGAAAATACCGCAAAAAAGCCCCGCAGTCCAAAAAGAACCGCGGGACCTCCTTTACCTCAGCTTTGTGGTGTGAGCCAATCTATCTCTTGCTGCACATCAGCAAAAAATCTGGAAACATGGTAACCATCAGCCGCTGCATGGTGAATTTGAATCGAAAGTGGCATACACCATCGGCCTTCCCGTTCGGTATATTTCCCACCTGTAATGACCGGTGCCAGATAATTCCCTGCATCAAATACATGCAAGTTCAACGCCTGATAATCCAGCCACGGCACCAACGATGCATCAAAATGATTGGGCGGTAATGGCGCATGTCCAAAACCGCGTACCTGCTCATGTTCGGCCATCGTTTGTATCACCGCAGTATAAAACGCATCAAAATCCGATGTATATGCCGTACTCATATGGGTAATCAGCTTATCTTGCTCATGAAATACCACATAAGCGGGAGATACTGCATCCCATATCCCAACATTCCCCTGTGCATCCCAGCCCATACGAAGTTCGGGCTGCCGGTTAACTGCTCGGCTGATAACATATAAAAACACTGGGTAGAACCGCAAGCCGTCGCGTTTGCAGCGTGCCCGCAAGCCGGTCACATCGACTGTCGCTGTGACGGCAATCACATTACGCACTTCCTCTATAAAATGACGAAATATCGGCGCGCGCTTCCATGTATCCATTTCAATTATGTGAAACATAATTCTTTCCTCCAAATAATAAAAAGATTGCTTTATTTGGAGGATGTTTCATGTGTACGCTTCAAAAAATCACACCCTTTTAGATTTAAAAGGTATTTATACTATCTTTAAGAAAACCAGATGGATTCGCTTTCATGCTCCTCTTTGCGAGAACGTCCCATCAAGGCGCCAATTGCCTTGTGTACGTCGCCGCCCTCATACAGTACATGATAGAGCTGCTCGGTGATGGGCATAGAAATACCAGTTTGTTTGGCGAGGTGGTAACCTGCGTCGGTGGCATAATAGCCCTCGACAACCGCGCCCACTTCATCCATTGCCTGCTGCACGGTTTTGCCCTTACCAATAAGGATACCCGCACGCCGGTTGCGCGAGTGCATCGAAGTACAGGTCACTATCAAGTCGCCCATACCAGACAGTCCGGCGAACGTCTCCTGCCGTGCGCCCAGCGCGACACCAAGCCGCGCAATCTCGGTCAAGCCGCGTGTCATCAGCCCTGCTTTGGAGTTGTCGCCCAACCCCAATCCATCCGAAATACCAGCGGTCAGCGCGATGATGTTTTTGAACGCGCCACCGATTTCAGCGCCGATGATATCGGACGAGGTATACACGCGGAACACCTCATTCATAAACGCATCTTGACACAATTCAGCAGCGGCGCGGCTGGTCGAAGCCGACACAATCGCGGTGGGAATCCCGCGGGCAACCTCCTCGGCATGGGTCGGGCCAGTCAGTGCAACGACCGGGCTGTGTCCGCCAAAAGCATTTATGATGGTCTCGGAAAAGCGGCAGTACCCATGCGCGGCATCCAGTCCTTTGCCGACGTTGACGACCGGCACACCTTGAGGCGCAATCGCTGCCACCCGCTCGGCAGTCTCCGCGACGGCAAAACTGGGAACAGCCAACACGATTAAATCGGCATCGTGTGCGCACGCAATATCACTCGTCAGCGCAATGCAATCGGGAATCCGCACGCCGGGCAGCAGTTTTGCGTTCATACGGGTCTGTTTGAGCAGTTCACACTGTTCGGGTCGGTGTGTCCATGTGGTAACGGTGTGTCCATTGTGACACAGCACGAGCGACAGCGCAATGCCCCAGCTTCCCGCACCATAAACGGTAATTTTCATCTGTCCTCAGGCTCCTTTCCGTTTTCAATCTGCGGTTTGGAATGCCAACTGAACTTGTTTTCGGTGCCTGATAAAATGCGCTTGATGTTGGAGCGATGCAAATAGATGACCGCAGCCGCGAGCACCGAAATAACGGCGGTATAAATGGGATTATGATAAAAATAGTGCATGGTGAACGGCACACTGAGCGCGCCCAGAATGGAACCCAGTGAAATCCAACGTGTGACCGCAACCGCCAGCACGAAAAGACCGAACGCAACCAAGAAAATACGCCAGTCGAACAGCAGTAGGGTCATGGCACCAACCAATACACCCTTGCCGCCACGAAATCCAAAATAGACCGGATACACATGCCCCAGAATCACAAAAGCACCTGCCAGCAGTTTGCCACCCGGCCCCAACAGGATACCACCAATAGACAGCGCGGCAGCCGCTTTGCCCAAATCGCCCAACAGCACCAGCGCTGTTTTTGCGCCGCCCATTGTGCGATAGGCGTTAGTTAAACCGGCGTTGCCGCTGCCATAGTTGCGGATATCCTGCCCCAGCGTCAAGCGGCACACGATGATAGCAAAACTGAGCGAGCCGAGCAGATAGGCACACAGAATGGTCACGACCACACAAACCGGTGTGCCCAGCGTCGCGGTAAAAGATTGCAGCATAAGCCCATCCCCCATTATTCCTTGTCGCCACGCTGGCGCACGACCATGCGCACCGGCGTACCGCTCAAATCAAACACTTCTCGAATCTGGTTTTCCAGATAGCGCTGGTAAGAGAAATGGAACAGACGCGCATCATTACAGAAGCAAACAAAGGTGGGCGGGCAAACGCCTGCCTGTGTCATATAGTAAATTTTCAAGCGGCGACCCTTATCAGTGGGCGGCTGTACGCGTGCAGTCGCCTCTGCCAGAATGGAATTAAGCTGACCAGTCGGGATGCGCTTGTGGTTCTGTTCGTAAACATGGCGGATGACCTCATAAATCTTGTCCACACGCTGACCAGTCTTTGCCGACAGGAACAGCACCGGTGCGTAGGGCATATACGCCAGACCTTCGCGCACGCGCAAGGTATATTCCTTCATCGTGCCGCCGTCCTTGTCCACCAAGTCCCATTTATTGACCACGATAATGCAGGCCTTACCGGCGTTGTGCGCCTCGCCTGCCACCTTGGTATCCTGTTCGGTCACGCCCTCGGTTGCGTCAATCATAATCACGCACACGTCGGCGCGCTCGACCGCCAGCAGCGAACGCATAACCGAAAACTTTTCAATTTTCTCTTCGACGCGCGACTTGCGACGGATACCTGCGGTATCAATAAAGGTGAACTTACCATACTGGTTGTCTAGGCGTGCGTCCACGCTGTCGCGCGTTGTGCCCGCGACGTTGGACACAATCACACGTTCCTCACCCAGCACGCGATTGAGCAGACTGGACTTGCCTACATTGGGCTTACCGATGAGCGCAACGCGAATCCGGTCATCGTCTGCGTCGTCCTCGTCCTCTGGCGGGAAATACTGGTACACTTCATCGAGCAAATCGCCCGTGCCGTAGCCGTGCAGCGCCGAAATACCGAACGGCTCGCCCAGACCCAGATTATAAAATTCATAAAATTCAGGCTCAGGGGCACCGGGTTTGTCGCACTTGTTGACCGCCAGCACAATAGGCTTGCCGCTGCGCTGGAGCATGGCGGCGACATCGGCATCGGATGCAGTCACACCGGTGCGCAGGTCGGTGATAAAAATAATCACATCGGCATGGTGGATAGCCGTTTCGGCCTGATAGCGCATGAACTTCAAGATTTCATTGTCGTTTGACGGCTCAATGCCGCCGGTGTCGATGATAGAAAAGACACGGCCGCGCCATTCGCACTCAGCATACAGCCGGTCACGGGTCACACCGGGCGTATCTTCGACGATGGACAGGCGCTGCCCTGCCAAGCGGTTAAATAACTGCGATTTGCCGACGTTGGGGCGGCCAACGATGGCAACGGTGGGCTTTGACATAGCGATTGCCTCCTTTTGGGATGGTATCATTCTTCAAAAATCTTGGCGAGCAGGTCTGCGCCGTCGATTTCGACCGGCACAACGGGCACGCCGAGCTGTTCAGATGCCTGCTGCAAGGTCAGGTCGTCCAAAAATACGTCGCCGCCGTCGCGCAGCATATTAGCTGAAATGAGCACACGCGCCCCCAATTCACGTCCGGACAATTGTGCAACCAAATCGCGTCCGGTAATCAATCCGGCGACGGTCACGCCATGACCGAAAAAGTCATTTTGCACGGCGTATACATGACCACTTAAATTATCGCATACTGTGCGGGCTTGGTCAATAAGCCGGGTCAAAGTCGGCGCGGCAGCCATGCCGGTGGCAATGCAGAACGGGCGCGGCGTACGACCGGCATAGTCGGGCAACGCGAGTGAAAATTCCTCGGCAAACAGCGGCAGCATACCGATTCCGTTTTCAAACTGGGTGAAGTCCTCATAATAATCGGCATCGGGCAGCGGGCGGCCTGCCTTGAGATACACTTCATCCCCGCACCATGCCAGACGGGTTCCATGCTTGGCAAGACAGCGGGCGGCAAAGTCCTCGACAATATCCAGCATAGCGGCGGCACCCTGCTGTGTGGTGGGTTGGAGCGGATACAATCCTTCGCGGTGGTCGGTCATGCCAAAAGGTACAACCGAAATCGAACCAACTGCTGGATAAAGCGCTTCTAAGTCGGCAAGCGAGCGGCGCAGTTCTTCGCCGTCGTTTAGTCCCTCACAGATGACCAACTGACAGTTCATCGTAATGCCACCCTCAGCAAAGCGCGGCAGCAAGCTGAGCACCTCACCCGCGCGCGGATTTTGCAGCATTTTGACGCGCAATTCGGGATTTGTGGTCTGCACCGAGATGTTGAGCGGCGAAATGTGCATCCGCAAAATACGCTCGACATCGGCTTGGGAAAGATTGGTCATCGAGATATAGTTGCCGAGCAAAAAGGACATGCGCGCGTCGTCATCCTTGACATAAAGCGTGTCGCGCATCCCTTTGGGCAACTGGTCGATGAAGCAGAACACGCATTTATTCGAGCACCGCTTCATTTTATCCATCAGATAATGCTCAAAATTCAAGCCAAGCGGTTCGCCCTCGCGCTTGCGCACCGAAACCGTGCGCTGTTCGCCCGACTCGGACAGCAAAACCAAGGTCAGCTTTGCATCATAACCATAAAACTTGTAATCGAGCACATCGCGCACGGCAGCGCCGTCGATGGTAAGCAGGGTGTCACCAGGGCAAATGCCCGCGCGTGCGGCTGGGGAACCGGGGTCAACCGAGCAGATTTTAGACGCCATAGCGTGTTTTCCCTCCTGTCATCTCTGCTGCATTGCTGGCAAAAAAATAGAGAAAGCATTGCGCTTTCCCTACTTTCTTCTTCTGTTTGCTTACGCTTCGGTCTTAACGACCTCACGGCCGTTGTAGTAGCCGCAAGCCTTGCACATTCTGTGGGAGAGCTTGAACTCACCGCACTTGGGGCACTTGGTCATGCCCGGAAGCGAGAGCTTCCAGTGGGAGTTACGTCTCTTATCACGTCTAGCTTTGGACGTCTTTCTCTTAGGTACTGCCATGTGGTAACACCTCCTACTTTATGTTCTAAGTTTTTGTAAACAATGTTAGGCTGCCCGTCCAAAAAGATGGGGGCAAAAGTGCTGCTTATTGCTCCTTGTCTTTCAGCAGCTTTGCCAGAACCGCCAAGCGAGGGTCGGTCTGTTCGGACGCACAAGAGCACACGGACTCATTGCGGTCACAGCCGCAGATAGGACAAAGTCCTTTGCAGTCATCCCTGCACAGATAAGTCATGTCCACCTGCAAGATAAGTGCGGGGATTAAGATATCCTCGACTTCGACCGCATTGTTTTCGATGGGGAAAACATCGTCCTCATCTTCTGCCTCGCCGTCGCGTGAGAGGATGCCGTCGGCGGTGGCTTGAAGGGGGATTTGCAGCGGTTTCAAGCATCTGGCACAGCAAGTGTGATAAACGGTGCTGATTTGTCCAGTCAGGCGGTAAACGCCAAGATGGTTGGCAACTTCGCCGGAGTAAGTGACCGGGCTTTGAAAGGGTTTGGCGCCATAGAGACTTTCTTCGGACAGGTCAACCGTACCGGAAAAAGCGATTTTGTCGCCGGGAACCAGTTTTCTTAAATCAATCTTCATGACTACCTCACATGGTACATTTAACAGTATACTATAATCATTTTACATTTGTCAACCGCAACATGCGAAAAAAGTATATTTTCTTTTGTCTTGCAATCGTATATACTAACATTATGGTTCTATCTGTGGAACCGGTCAATATTCTGACGGGAGGAAATCACCTTTTGAGAGAATTTCACATTCAAAAAAACGATAGCGGTCAACGGCTGAACAAATTTTTGGAAAAAGCGGTACCCGGATTGCCGGGCGGTATGATGCACAAGTATGTGCGGCTCAAGCGCATCAAGGTCAACGGACGACGCACCGAACCGGCGTACCGTCTGTGCGAGGGTGACCTGCTACAATTATACATCAACGACACCTTTTTTGAAACCCCCAATGAACAGGCAGCCTATCAAAATATCAAAACACCAGCCGTGCGGGTTTTGTACGAGGATGCCAACATCCTGTTGGCCGATAAGCGGCCGGGTATGGTCGTGCACGCAGACGAGCGCGGCGACACAGACACCCTGATTGCCCACATTCAAGCCTATCTATTCCAGTCCGGTCAGTGGAACCCGGAGGATGAAGCCTCTTTCGTGCCCGCGCTGTGCAACCGCATCGACCGCAACACCGGCGGCATTGTCATCGCCGCCAAAAACGCCGAGGCGCTGCGTATTCTAAACGATAAAATCAAAAACCATGAACTGACCAAGCGCTATCTGTGTGTTGTCCACGGCGTACCCAAAGTGCGTGCGGGCAAGCTCACTCATTTTTTACGCCGTGACGAGAGCAAAAAACAGGTCGAAGTGTTTTCCCGCCCTGCTCCCTGTGCCAAGACTGCCCAGACCATTTATAAGGTACTCGCCAGCCGCAACGGGCTTTCACTGGTCGAATGTACCTTGCTGACCGGTCGTACCCATCAGATTCGCGCCCAGATGGCTGCCATTGGACATCCACTGTTAGGCGATGGCAAATACGGCACCAACGCCAAAAACAAGCCTTATGGCGAACACGCCCAGCTTTTGTACTCGTATAAACTCACCTTTGATTTTCAAGGCGATAGCGGCATTTTGTGCGATTTAAACGGCGTGACCTTCACGGTCTATGATGTCCCCTTCGTCCAAAAATATTTCCCCGGCTTTCAAATCGGCTGACCACCCTATTCCCGTGCCATGAGTGCTCCCCCACGAAAAACCAATATCCTGTTTGGTTTTTTACCTGTATGGATTCCAAAAAAAAATCCTGCCAATCATATGGCAGGATTTTTCATATTATGTGGATTATGCAGCCTGTGCTGTGCTCTCACCCTTGAGCTTTGCTACCGTTTCATCACGGAAATTGGTATAAACTACACCCGGCTCCATGGTAACACCCTTAATAGCCGCCAGCTCGGACACCGTGACAAAGGCAAAGCCGCGTTCAGCCAACGTATCCATTGCACGCGATACACCTTCCACCGTGCAGTCACGCAGGTCGTGCATCAGCACAATGTCGCCATCCTTGGCATTATCAACAATCTTCTGATAAATGATATCCGCGTCGCGGTTTTCCCAGTCCAGCGTATCCAAATTCCAGTTGACAATCGGCAAACCGCTCTCCTTCATGCACTGCTGTACATTGGCATCATACGAACCGCCAACCGGACGCATGACGGTCGGTTTCTGACCAGTGTACGATTCAATCAATTCGGTGTTAGAGTCAATTTCCTCATGCACAAACGAGCTGGTCTGTCCTTTCAAGGTCTTCATCGGGTGGTTCATCGTATGGTTGCCCAGCTCATGCCCTTCGGCTAAATAACGGTCCATGTGGGTGTGGAAATCTTTAATACGGTAACCACACATAAAGAACGTTGCGTGCGCATTATGTTCCTTGAGCGCGTCGAGTAAGCGCACGGTCAAGCCCTGACTGCCGCCAGTCGGGCCATCGTCAAAGGTCAGTGCAATATAAGCATCTGCCTGCGGAATGTTGCCGACGCTAGGCAATCCGGAAGCCGCAGTCGCAATCGCTTCCATTTGCATAGTATGGCCTGCCAGCGGATAACCGGTCAGTGCGGCCATTCCCTCAGCCGGTTCGGAGTAGTTCTTACCCAGTACGCTGGCAAGGTCACTCATCTTACAATACGGCTGATTGTCGATGGTCTTAACCGACACATTCAAAGTTTTTCCATCTTGCTGCACCGTGTTATTTGCATACGTCAAGGTTCCATTGGAAATTTCAGCCAGTGCCGTTGCCGGGAAGTAAATTCCATCTTCCTGCTTTTGCACCTTGCCGCCGTTCTCAAGCTGTACGGTGCTGCCATTCATCAGCACCGAACCAGAACCATCCCGTACGACCAGACAATCGCGCTGGTACTGTGCCACCGAATAGCCCAACTTTTCCTGCGCCGAGGTCTTGAGCGCATCCAAATCGCCATCCTTGAGCGCGCCAACCGTACAGATAACATAGCCGCCTTCCGCGGGTGCATAGTACTGAATCTGACCGCCAAGCGCTTCTGTCACTGCCCGTCCAGGCACATAGAACGAATTGCCGTTGCGCGTGGGCTTCACTGGCAGCGTGTATGATGTACCATCTACACCCTGAATACTGGAAGCATTCTGCCCCAATGTAACGGTCTGTGCGCCAATGGTCATTTTAAAGGTTTCATCCTCAAACACCAATGCGCCGCCCAGTCCTTCAACCAGTGGACGAATGGGTACCAGCATATTGCCATTCGCATCAATGTACGGCGTAATGGCATTGCCTTTGCCGTCATCGAGCGAAATCACTTCCCCATCTCGAACGGCTTGACTGTTATCAATCTGCAAAATCAAGTGATGGCTGTCCGGTTCGGGAGCAAACGAGGGCAGACCACCGTTGCGAATCGCGCTGACGCCGGCTGGTATCATGGCAATGAGTAAAACCACAATCATCAGCGCCGCACCTGTTTTCCATTTCATATGCGATATCTCCTATCTGTAAAATTCAAGTCTACGGCCCTTGTCGCCGCACAGACGGCTTAATTTACGGCGATGGCACACAACAGCAAAATCAGAAGTAATAAATATATATGAAATCATCCAAACCTATTGCCGTCCTGCGGCTATTATACCACAGTATTTTTACAAATGCGGTAACAGAATCGTTAAAAAATAAGATTGGTATTCGTTATCTTTTTTACAAAACCTTGCCGCCTCAGGTAACCAAAAATCTGTGTCTATTCCTTTTATATGTTATATGCGCGATGGATTAAAAATCTTCCATCGTCATGCAGGTAACATATTCGGGTACCATTTCATCTGCGGGCGGCTGCACGGGATAGCCAAATCGGTCATACCACTTTCCACATTGTTCACACTGCCACGCTGTTCTGGATTCTTCATTTGAGCAATACAACTCGTTTCCACAGGCACAATTTAAAACAAACATTTGCTATTCCCCCTTTCAACACTTTCTAAACACATTTGACTTCATTTCATCATTTTATGCGTTCTTTTTCGCTTTGTCAAGCCGGATATCCTTCCCATCTAGGCACGTCTGTCACCATACCTTTTCCACCCGTTTCCAATGTTTACAAATCGTTCACGGTCTGTCCATGATTCAGTGATATCTTTCCCTTCATCAGCGGATATAATAGAACCATCGAAAGGAGAAAAATTCTCATGTATCGTTTTTATAGATTTTTTGCTGAACGCGGCCATGCCGCCGACTTCATGCAGGTGCTTTCTCACCTACCCCATCACTTTTTAGAACGTCTTGGCGTTCTCTTTGTTCCAGCCAACCATCGTTGACATCGGAATGTGCGGTTTCCTCCCCCTTCCGCACATTTCATGCGTTTCGTTTACTTGCCGCCCGGTTTATCCGGGCGGCTCTTTTTTGCCTTGCTTCATCTAAACAATATCAACAGCAATAGGGCAACCGTTCCCGCAAGCGCTGCCATGCCCAACATCGCATCCAATTTACCACCGGTTGGAATTGGCAATAATGAGATGCGTTTGCGGGTCAGCGGCCACAAAAGCGGTATTCCACTGGGATTGAGCATATCTAAAAATAAGTGTGACAGTTCCCCAACCAATAACCCACAAATCACCGCATGGGTCAGTGGGTTGGAATCAACAGACAGCGTCAGCCCCCCCCACAACGCAAAATACACAATGGGCGTATGTAACACACCCCGATGCTTAAACAAGTGGCTAGAGCAAAAACCCAATATGCCGGTTTTTTGTGTCACTTTACTTTTACGATGGTCGAGGTCGGGCAATACTCCACCAATCATCCCTGCACTGACCGCCAAGGCCGCTGGTACCAGCGGCAGCCCTGCCCACAACGCATAACCTGCTCCGGCACATAGCCCACTATATAAATGTGTCTTTCCAACCATATCGCATCACCATTTCTTTTTTCAACATTTTTTTACAGTAATCAACTTTTTTCGCCTCTAATACAAAAAACAACCGCCTAAAGGCTTTTAGAACCTCTAAGCGGTTATCAAAATTTGGAGCTGTTGAACAGATTCGAACTGTCGACCTCTTCCTTACCAAGGAAGTGCTCTGCCTGCTGAGCTACAACAGCATATCAAGTTAAATGGTCGCACGACAAAGAAAAAGTTGGCGACCCGGATGGGGCTCGAACCCACGACCTCTAGCGTGACAGGCTAGCGCTCTAACCAACTGAGCTACCGGGCCATAATGGCAGGGGCAGTAGGGATCGAACCCACGGCACGCGGTTTTGGAGACCGCTGCTCTACCAGCTGAGCTATACCCCTATGTTCGATGCGAATACGTCATCGGTCTGGTTCAAATATACAATTCTCACAGTCTTTCAAGTCCCCGAAGGCACTTGAAAAAATCTGGTGGGCCTTCGGGGACTTGAACCCGGGACCGTCCGGTTATGAGCCGGATGCTCTAACCAACTGAGCTAAAGGCCCGTTTTTTCAAATTCCTTATGCCCAAAGGGCAGAAAATTTGCCGCCACTTTTGCAGCAGCGGCAAACTCCTGAGTGGCTCCTCAAGTTGGACTCGAACCAACGACCCTGCGGTTAACAGCCGCATGCTCTACCGACTGAGCTATTGAGGAATGTAGATGTGCGCGCCTTGTTATCTTTCCGGGCCGTCGCCAGCCAAGTATTGTCACCGTTAACGAGCTTAACTACTGTGTTCGGAATGGGAACAGGTGTACCCTCGTCACCATTGACACGCACTCACTTTTCTTTTCCGGAAAAGAAAAGTGAGCAAAAGAAAAGCGGTTACGCTTCGCGTGCTTCCTTATCTCTTCCGAGCTTTTACATTGTATCATACTGATACCGCGTTGTCAAGACAAATTTTGATGGTGACCCGTGGGAGAATCGAACTCCCGTTTGCGGCGTGAGAGGCCGCCGTCTTGACCGCTTGACCAACGGGCCACATCTGGTCTTGAGGCTTTCCCAAAAAATAAGGGAAAGAATGGTGCACCATCGGGGACTCGAACCCAGGACCCACTGATTAAGAGTCAGTTGCTCTACCAACTGAGCTAATGGTGCATAAAATTGAAGTTTTCTTTGCCTACTTTCTTTTTCAAAAGAAAGTAGGTTGCACCCTGAAAACTGAACAATAAACTACTCACAACCGCTATTTTCGAGATTCTTTACCTAATTCATTAGGTCAAGCCCTCGGCCTATTAGTATCAGTC
>OERG01000151.1_pt1 | contig 16216 bp, 15 predicted proteins | sample 1539951 | NCBI WGS metagenome assembly OERG01 (sample SAMEA3891870, study PRJEB23780) | metagenome | biome: terrestrial biome; feature: animal house; material: Caecal content | place: Italy | collected 2015-05-05
ATGACCGACGTCATCCGCAAGACCTACTTCTACATGGACGCCCAGATCAAGGAATACCACATCCACAAGCCCCTGGGCGAAAAGATCTGGTACCGCACCGCCGACGAGGTGTTCAACGCCGCCCATGCCCTCACCGATTCCATTGCCAAGCGGCATCCCCTCTATCACCGGGCTGCCCGGATGCAGGACATTGTCCGGGCCAGCGACCCCATCATCCATCACACCTTTGATGCCGGTGAGGGCGTCCTGATTCCCGCCGAGATCCTGCACCACGCCAAAGAAGGCTGCCGCAGCTTCATCATCCTCCAGCCCTTCGGCTGCCTGCCCAACCATGTGGTGGGCCGCGGCGTGGCCAAGCGCCTGAAGGAGATGTATCCTGACGCCCAGATCCTGCCCCTGGACTACGATCCCGACGTCAGCTTCGCCAACCTGGAGAACCGCCTGCAGATGCTGATCATGACCGAAAAGGCCAAGCACCAGGCCGCCGCACAGAAGAATGACGACCACACCATGACGCCGCCGGCCTCCCCGGCTGCGCCGGCGTCCACCACCCAGCGGGAAAAGAGCAAACCTGCTGCCCGCCGGGGCGGCCGCACCGCCGCCGTGGTCCCGGCCCAGTCCTGAGCCGTCGACTGCACAAGAAAAAGGAGCCGCATCCCGAAGGATGCGGCTCCTTTTGTTCTGGTTTCAAAAGCCCTCAGATCAGGCCCTGCACCAGGATGATCAAAATCAGGATGGGCAGCACAAACTGCAGATACCGCTTGAGCACAATCGAGTCAGGCAGCTTGATGCCCTCGCCGGCGTTGGCCTCTTCGCGGTACTTGTCGTAGCCCCAGCCCCACTTGCTGACACAGAACAGCAGGAAGATCAGGGAGCCCACCGGCAGCAGCAGGTTGCTGACCAGGAAGTCCTCGGTGTCCAGGACATTCTTGCCGCCCAGGAAGGTCAGGCCGCTCCAGACGTTGTAGCCCAGCACGCAGGGGATGCTGGCCACCAGCACCACCACTGCGTTGATGGCGCAGGACTTTTTGCGGGTCCAGCCGAAGGTATCGCTGCAGATGGACAGGATGTTCTCAAACACGGCGATGACGGTGGTGAAGCTGGCGAAGGTCATAAAGACGAAGAACAGGCTGCCCCACAGCTGGCCGCCGGGCATATTGACAAAGACCTCGGTCAGGGTGATGAAGATCAGGGACGGGCCTGCGTCGGGCTGGATGCCGTAGGCAAAGCAGGCGGGGAAGATGATCATGCCGCTCATCAGAGCCACAAAGGTGTCCAGCACGCAGATGCGGATGGACTCACCGGGCAGGGTGTTGACCCGCTTCATGTAGCTGCCGAAGATTTCCATGGCGGCAATGCCCAGGCTCAGGGTGAAGAAGGACTGGTTCATGGCAGCCATGGCCACGCCGCCGATGCCCACATCCATGGCCCGCTCCACGCTGGGCAGCAGGTAGAAGGCTGCGCCCTCCCCTGCGCCGGGCAGCAGGACGCTGTTGACGGCCAGCACCACGATCAGGATCAGCAGGGCGATCATCATGAACTTGCTGATCCGTTCCAGGCCGTTCTGCAGGCCGAAGCTGACCACGGCAAAGCCGGCCACCGTGATGACCACCATCCAGAAGCCCATTTCCACAGGGTTGGCCAGCATCTGGTTGAAGGCGTCCGGGGCGCTGCCGGTGGTCATGCCGGCAAACTGGCCCGAAGCAAACTTGGCAAAGTAATCCAGCATCCACCCCGCAACGGTGGTGTAATACATCATCAGCAGGTAGCAGCCGGCCATGCAGAACCAGCCGTGGATATGCCATTTGCTGCCGGCGGGTTCCAGAGCCTTATAGGCCAGGATGGCGCTGGACCGGCCTGCCCGGCCCACAGCCAGTTCCATGGTCAGCACGGGCACACCCATGATCACCAGGAACAGCAGATAGAACAGAACAAAAAGCCCGCCGCCGTTCTGTCCCACCAGGAAGGGGAAGCGCCACACGTTCCCGATGCCGATGGCACAGCCGGCACTGACCAGGATGAATCCCAGCCGTGAGCCGAATGTTTCACGTTTCATGTTTTTCCTCCTCACAGATTGTAAATGTTACAATTGCCGACACGCGGCACTTTTTATTCTACCCGTCTTTGCCACCGGATGCAAGCCGCTTTTGCCGCTTTTTGAAAAAAGCGGCGCAAAAACTTTTTACTGGGTACCATACAGCCCCTCCGGGGACTGGTTCTGCATAGGGCGGCGTCGGGTGGGCACCCTAGAGAGAAAAGGAGGGCTTGTGCACTTTATGGATAAGGACAAGAAAAAGAAGAAACACGGCTATGAGGCCCCTGCCGAAGAGGTCCCCGCCTCCGGCACCGGCGAGGACACCGACCGCCGGGCCTTTGACCAGAGCCAGATTCAGGAGATGGGTACCGTCAACCTGACCAAAGGCCCCCACGCCATCCACTGTCTCACCGTCATCGGCCAGATCGAGGGTCACGTGGAGGCGCCCCAGGGCCAGAAAACCACCAAATATGAGCATGTGATTCCCCAGCTGGTGGCCGTCCAGGAGGACCCCGCCATCGAAGGCCTGCTGGTGCTGCTCAACACGGTGGGAGGGGATGTGGAGGCCGGGCTGGCCCTGGCTGAACTGATCGCCAGCCTCTCCAAACCCACCGCCACCCTGGTGTTGGGGGGCGGCCATTCCATCGGCATCCCCCTGGCTGTCAGCGCCCGGCGCAGTTTCATCGTTCCCACCGCCACCATGACCGTCCACCCGGTCCGCCATTCCGGGATGATTCTGGGGGTTCCCCAGACCATGCGCTGGTTTGAGCAGATGCAGGAGCGGATCACCGGCTTTGTGGCCGGCCACAGCCGGATGACTGCAGACCGCTTCAACGAGCTGATGCTCCACACCGGCGAACTGGTGATGGACATGGGCACCGTCCTGGACGGCCGGCGCGCCGTGGAGGAAGGCCTCATCGACCAGCTGGGAGGCCTCTCCGAGGCCATGCGCTGGCTCTACCATGAGATAGAATCCTGATTCTTTTTGTTTCGGGTCCCTGCCTTCCCGCAGGGACTTTTTCTCTGCCATTTTTCTTTTCTTTTGGGTAGGAAAAACCGGTTTTCGGGCAATATGAAATAGACAAGAACCGGAAAATTGTAAAAATATATCAAAAACATTGACAAGGGTTTGACATTCTCGGTAAATGTTGTATACTTATAGTGTGAAGATATTCTAATTTTTCCGTTTTTGGATGCTGTCTGGGAGTAGATGTGAGGAGGTCCTGCCATGAATCCGTCCGTCAAGGCTTCGGTACCGGTGATCCGGCGCCTGCCCAAGTATTACCGCTATCTCCGGGCTCTGAAGGATGCCAACATTACCAGCATATCCTCCCGGGAGCTGGCCGCCCAGATGGGTACCACCGCCTCGCAGGTCCGGCAGGATTTCAACTGCATCGGTGATGTCAACGGCCGCCAGGGCATCGGCTATTCGGTGGATAACCTCTTGGTCATTTTGGAAAAGCTTTTGTTCGGCGACGGGGAGCGCCTCACCGCCATCCTCTTCGGCTGCGGCCGTCTGGGCACCGCTGTCAGCAGCTTCATCACCAACAACAACAACGGCTTTCGCCTGATCGCCGCCTTTGATGTCAAGCCCGATCTCATCGGCCAGACCATCAGCGGCATCCCCATCCGTCACCTGGATGACCTGGACGCCTTCTGCGCCGAGCATCACCCCCAGGTTGCCGTCCTCTGCCTGCCCCGCAGCGGCGCCGAGGACATCAGCGGCCGCCTGGTGCATCTGGGCATCCGGGGCTACTGGAACTTTTCCCACTACGACCTGTCGGTTCCCTATCCCGACACGGTGGTGGAAAACGTTCACCTGGGCGACAGTCTCATGAGCCTGGGTTACCGGCTGCGCAACGGGGACTGACCGTCTCCTTTTGGATTCTGCACCAAAACTGCCCTGTCCGTCTTGTGCGGGCGGGGCGGCTTTGTGCATACAACATGTTAAGAAAAGGATCGGCTCTATGGCTAAGCTCTATTTCCGGTACGGCGCCATGAACAGCGGCAAAAGCACCGCCCTGATGCAGGTGGCCCACAACTACGAAGAACAGGGTATGCGGGTTTTGATTCTCAAGCCCCAGATTGACTCCAAAGGCGGCGGCGAACTGGTCAGCCGCCTGGGGGTCCGGCGGAAAGCCGACCTGTTGATCCGCCCCGAGGACGATGTGTTTGCTGCCGTCCAGGCCGACCGGGACGCCCATGCGGACCCTCTGGCCTGCGTGCTCTGCGACGAGAGCCAGTTTTTCACTCCGGTCCAGGCCGAACAGCTCTTTATGGTGACGGTGGACCTGGGGGTCCCTGTCATCTGCTACGGGCTGCGCACCGATTTTTCCCTCCGGGGCTTCCCCGGCGCCACCCGTCTGATGGAGCTGGCCCACACCATCGAGGAGATGAAAACCATCTGCACCTGCGGCCGCAAAGCCACCTGCAATGCCCGCAAGGTGGGCGGCCAGTTTGTCTTTGAGGGGGAACAGGTGGCCATCGACATGGAAAACAACGTCCAGTATGTCAGCATGTGCCCCCAGTGCTACTTCCGGGAGCGCCGGGCCTTTTATGCCCGCCAGCACCGGAAGGACTCCTGATTCCGCAGCTCCGCGCCGCAGGCTCTGCCTGCGGCGTTTTTTGCTGTTTGGCCCCGCCATCTTTCTTTTGCCGGGATATTTTGTTATGATAGGGACGAAAAGTCTCTGTTGTCTTCTGCTGTGTGTTCCAGGTCTGTTCAGGAGGAGAACCCATGTCCAACCCCATCTCCCGCCGCCTATTTCTCAAATCCACCGGGGCTGCCGCCATGGGCGGCCTGCTGGCCGCCTGCTCTGCAGGCAGCTCTTCCGCCGTGGTACCGTCCGCAGACGGAAGCATCTCCCTGACCCTCAGCTGGTGGGGCGATGATAGCCGCCATGCTGCCTATCAGGAGGCCCTGGCCGCTTTTTCCCGGGCTTATTCCAATCTTTCTGTGACCCCCTTTTCAGGGACGTGGGAGGACTGGGCGGGCACCATGTCCGCCAAACTGTCCAGCGGCACCGCCGAGGATGTCTGTCAGATTCCCTGGAACTGGCTGCCCCGGTACGCCGGCACCCAGACTTTCCTGGATTTGCAGACGGTGTCGGATTACCTGGACCTCTCCCAGTGGGATCAGCAGGCCCTCTCCGCCTGCCGGACCGCCGAGGGCCTGCTGGCGGTGCCCATGGCCACCACCGGGCGGATCTTTTACTGGAACCTGAACCTCCTCCATCAGGCCGGCATCACCCAGATTCCCTTAACCCTGGAGGATTTGTATGCCGCCGGCGAGGCCTTCCAGACCCAGCTGGGGGAGGACTTCTATCCCCTGTATCTGGACGGCTATGGCCGCATGGCCCTGATGGTGTTCTATCTGGAATCGGTCTATGGCCAGCCCTGGGCAGACCCCGAAACCTTCACCCTGAACTACAGCCTCCAGCAGGTCATCGAAGGCCTGGACTTCATCAAGGATTTGGTGGATCATCACGTTCTCATGTCCATGCCCGTCTACTACGGCACCAACGGAGACATCCCTGTAGACCAGTCCATCCAGTGGACCACCGGCAAACTGGGCGGGGTGTTCGAGTGGGACACCGCCGCTGCCCGGTACCGGGCCACCCTGGATGAGGACAGCCGCGACAGCTTCACGGTGGGCGAGGAAATCCAGATGGGCGAATACAAGGGCGGCTTTACCAGGGTCTCCATGGCCATGGCGATTCCTCACAGCTGCCAGCATCCCGCCGAGGCTGCCATGCTGGTGGACTTTCTGCTGAACCAGGAGGCCGGGGCCGCCATTCTGGGTTCGGCCTGCGGCATCCCTGCTTCACGGTCCGGGCTGGCTGCCGCCCAGGCCGCCGGAACTCTGGACCCTCTGATGGAACAGGCCCACAGCAAGGTGCTGGCCTCCTGCCTCTTTTCCTCTGATCCTCTGTTTGAGGATGACAGCCTGGCGTCCAGCGGCGGCATCTACCAGCAGGTCTTCGAGACCATTGACTACGACGGCCTTTCCGGGGCCGCCGTGGCCAAAGATCTGTCTGCGGGCATGCAGGCAGCAGGCTATACCACCAGCTTCTGACCACAGCTGCCAGCCCTGGCCCGGCAAAAAAGTAAAAAATTTTTATGCTTTCAGGGCGTCCGGTTGTCCGGGCGCCTTTTTGGGCGCAAGAAAATCCCCCGGCTATCCCATTGGCCGGGGGATTCTCTGAACACACAGGGAAAATCTTTTTACATCGTTACAGGGTGTCGGAAGGCCCTTCAGATTCCAGGGCCGGGGTACTGTCTGCCGGGGCGGCGTTTTCCTCGTCCAGGTCGCCACCGTAGGCGGGGCTGCTCCCCTCCGTCCAGACCCGGGTCCGCTGGGCCATCTGGCCGGCGGTCCACTTCATCTTGGCGGGGGTATTCAGGATCAGCTCCATGCTGGCCAGCTGATCAGGCCGGTTCCAGCTGAACTCCACCTCGTCGGGCAGAATCCCCTGGGCCCGCACTGCATCCATCACCAGGGCACAGTCGGCGGCGAAGTCCTCGGCGGACGTGTAGGGGCCGTAGAGGTAAACCCCCACCCAGAACCGGACGCCGGCGCCGCCGGCCTCCTGAAGGGTTGCGGGGGCCTTTGCCCCATAGCGGGTTTCCAGATAGGCGTCGATCTGGTCCAGATCCACCCGGCCTTCCAGGGCCTGGTACAGCTGGCCCTCATACTGCTCGCTGAGATTGGTCATCTGCATCCGGTTGGCCGGGTTGACGCTCTCCCAGATGATGGGCAGCAGGGCCAGGCAGAAGGCCCCGCCCATCAGCACCAGACACCCCAGCACCGCCAGGAAGTCATATTTCCACCGGCTCTGATGGGAGGCACACCAGATCACTTCTGCCCCCAGGGCCACCAGGGCCGCCGGGGCCCCCACCTTTACCACCAGGGTCCAGTTGAAGCCAGGTACAAAGTAGTAGCACAGAAAGCAGATGCCCAGGGCAATCAGGCACAGCCCCAGGGTGACGCTGCCCACCCGGCGGACCGGGCAGCTGTCCGCTGCCGGCGGACGGGAGGCTGTGCGGGCGGACGCCTGTGGGGCGGTACCGGGGGCCGTGTCAGTCCTCTTTTCCGTCATGGGTGTCATCCTCCTCATCCTCCTTGAAGTTGTACTCGCAGAACTCCTCCATCTGGTCATAGGGGGTCTGGTCCGTTTTATGCCTGGGCCCCCGCACCAGCCACAGGCCCAGCACAATCACTGCCAGGCACACCACCACAGTGGGCACGCTGTTCATCACATTGTAAATCACACGGATGATCCAGCTGTTGTCGGTGTTCCAGTACAGGTCCCGCAAAAAGTCCATCAGCAGGCCGTCGTACAGGGTGTAGACGCCCACAGCCACCAGAACCCAGCCAAACAGCTTGTGGCGGCGGTGGAGCAGACGGTCCAGGCTCACATCCTGGCCCAGATGCACCAGGTAGTCGTCTGCCGGGGCCATCCCCGCGCCCAGCTGGGCCCGGAGGTTGAAGGTGTCAAAAAAGCTGTACATCCACACCACGCAGCAGACAGCCAGTGCTGCGTTCCCCAGCGGGGGCAGCAGAGACCCCACCGCGATGGCCAGGCAGCAGATCCCCACCAGAGACAGGCCTCGCTTCATGTAGCCCTGGTACATCTGCCCGGCCCCTGGAATAAAGGCAAAGCAAAAGGTAAGAAACCCATTCTTTTTCATTCTCAAATCTCTCCCATCAGTTGGTTTCGCTCACCCGGTCGGCCGTGTCGGCCAGGGCTTCCAAAAGTTCTGTGACAGCCTCCTGGGCCTTTTCGGCCACCGAGGTCTTTTCCTCTGGGCGGGGCGGCTCGGTATAGCTGCTCCTGGGGGGCAGCTGTTCATCCGCCGGCGCAATCTGTTCCGGCGTGTAGGTCTCCAGGGAAGGGGTGTTGTGCCCCAGAACATTCTGGAGGCTGCCGCTCCGCCACATGGTCAGAGCCAGCACTGCCGCCACCCCGGCCACCGCCATCCGTCCGTAGACATTCTGCATCAGTCGGATCAGGATGGTTCGGCCCACCGGCCGGGACAAATCCCGGGGGGGCTGCTTTACCACATCGCCGGTCAGCAGCGCCGTGTACCGGTCCAGGCACCGGTCGCAGTAGGACAGGTGCTCGGCGGCTTCCAGCCGGCCCAGTTCATCCAGGGTCCCATCCAGCAGCGCCTGCAGCCCTTCATCGGTCATGCATCCGTCATCTCGAAACAGTTCCATCCTCGGTCCTCCTTTCCTGTTCAATCTGCTGCCGCAGCATTTTTTTGGCCCGCCACAGCTGGCCATTCAAGGTCTTTTCCGGCCGGCGGCAGATCTTGGCCGCCTCCGCCGGGGTGTACCCTTCCAGCAGGCAGAGCCGGCAGGGCGTCTTATAAGGTTCCCGCAGGTGCAGGATTTTTTCTTTCAGTTCGTCCATCCCCACGCTGGCCAGGGCTTTTGCCTCGGGGCCCTGGTCGGGGGGTGCCCCCGCCAGCGCCATCACCTCGTCGCCGGGGGTGCTCATCTTCCGCACCCATCCGCTGCGCAGGTGGTCTTTTGCCTTGTTGGCTGCGATCCGGGCCAGCCACTGTTTCTCATATCCTGCCGGGCACCGGTCAATGGCCCGCCATGCAGCGAGGAAGGTGTCCTGGGCCAGGTCCTGGGCGGTGTCCCTGTCCTGCACCAGCTGGTAGCAGACGGTATACACCAGGCCCTGGTAGGTTTGCACCATGGATGTAAATTCCTGTGCTGTCATATCACTTCTTCCCCGCCTCCTTCCTTTTTGATCTGGTGAACGGCCCGTTCTGACAACTAATACGAGGGAGCCGTCCGATTTTTTTCAGCTTCTTCAAAAAATGTTCCTTACTGCAAAAAAGCCCCGAGGGCAAGCGCCTTCGGAGCTTTTCATCCTTGTATGTATTTTATTCCTGATAGGGCAGGGCGGGGCCCATGTCGGTGATCCCAAGCACCCGGACCCCTTCCCGCTCCATGGCGGTACGGATGGCGTCCGCCAGGCCGGTGCGGCCCAGCTTGTCCTGGATGCAGCAGATCAGCTGCCCGTGGAGGCTGGCCACCTCAAAGCCCACCGACGCCCCGTCGGGGGGGACCCAGACCTCGAAGTCCCGGATGTAGTCGTTGAGGGCGGGGGGATAGTCCCGGTCGGGGCCCAGGGGATCTCCCAGATAGCTGATCCAGAAATCCGCCGGGAAGTTGCCCATGGCCTCCCCCATGCTGAACACCCGCTGCTTGATCCGCAGGGGGGCCTTCAGGGCGTCCACCCGGCAGACCCATCCCATCATCTTGGCCATCTGGGTCAGCTGGGCCTGGGGCTCCAGGCTGGCCCGAAGGTTCTGGTCGATGTCGGCGGCGATGTCTGCCAGCCGGACCCCGGGCCCGGCGTCCACCCCGTGGCGGAAGGAAGCCACGCAGTTATAAAAGGCTTCCGGCACGCCCAGGGTGCGGCGGATGTCGGTGGAATAGCAATACTCGACCTTGTCCCGGTCCACGAAGGGCTGCAGGGAGAGGCTCAGCAGGCCCAGCAGGGCGCTGACCGGCTTGACGCCGCAGCCCAGGGCCGCATCCACCAGGCTCTGCTTGTCCAGACGGATGATGCTGCGGCGCAGCTGCCCGGCCTGGACCGGCACCGGCTCGATCTCGGGCAGGCCCTCCTCCCCGGCAGTGGGATCATGGTCCAGCAGTGCCTGCATATCATAGGCCGGGGTCGATCCCAGGGGCGGGCAGTCAAAGCCGGCGCCGTAGCGGCGGTTGCAGTACTCCATCAGAATCCGGGTCAGGAACCGGGTCACCCCGTGGCCGTCGGCCACAAAGTGGTACCAGTCAAAGAACACCGTGTCCCCTTCCCAGGAGACGTTGAACAGATACCCATCCGTCTCCTCGGGCATAGCCTGAAGGTCATGGCCCTGGCGGACGGTGAAAGGCTGGTCGTTGTCGGTCAGGTAGATCTCCCGTTTTTCCCGGACCAGCTTCATTTTAAAATAGGGGGCCTGCTCCAGGGCGGCGTCCACCGCCTGCTGCAGCAGGGCCGGGTCCACCGGGTCCTTCAGGGCATACTGATACCGGCAGTAGATATTCTTGGCCCGGTAAAAGTACATTGCTCCCTGCAGGAGGTATTCGGATTTGCGGGTCATGGTCTCTGTCATGGATCAGCCCACCCGTGTGCTCAGATAGTCAATCAGGTCGCTGATGGTGACAAAGCTCCGCAGTTCCTTCTCCGGGATGCGGATGCCGAAGGTCTCCTCCAGGTCGGCCACGATGGTCAGAATCTCCATGGAGGAAAGGTCCAGATCGTCCATCAGGACGCTGTCCTCGGTGACTTCATCGGGGCTGATCTCAGCCACGTCTTCCAGGATGCCTACAATCTGTGCCATAATTTCAGTGCGGTTCATATGCGTAACTTCCTTTCTTTGGTTCAGCATTCATGGTAAAAGGGGCGGGCCCTGATAGTATGCATCCGGGGCCGTCCCGTATGCGTTCAGGTGCGCAGCAGTTTTCCGGTGGCATTCCGGGGCAGGGGCTCCTGGCTGAATGCCACGGCGGTAATCCGCTTGTACAGCGGCAGGGTGCGGTTGAGCTGGGTGATATAGGCCCGGACTTCTTCCTGCTGATCGGGCTGGCAGAAGATGTCGGCGCCGATCTTTTTGCCCTTGGCCTTGACCACGCACTCCCGGATGGCCTGGCAGCCTGCCAGCAGCCCTTCCAGTTCCTCGGGGCTGACATTTTCGCCGCTGTCCAGGATGATGAGGTTTTTCTTCCGGCCGGTGATGGTGTAATAGCCGTCCTCGTCCACCCGGGCCAGATCGCCGGTGTGGAGCCAGCCGTCGGCATCCACCGCCTCGGCGGTGGCCTCGGGGTTCCGGTAATAGCCCAGCATCAGGCATTCGCCCTTCATGCACAGTTCCTCGTGCTCCAGCTTATACTCCATACAGGGGATGGTGTGGCCGGCGGTGGCGATGTGCTTCTCGTCCTGGGCCTCGTTCACCAGCCCGCCGCTGCCGGTCTCGGTCATCCCGTAGTTCTGGATGATCAGGATGCCGTGGCTGCTGAGATCCAGCAGCGTTTCCCGGGAGAAAGCCGCCGAGCTGCACATCAGAATCCACAGGGGGCCGATTTTATCCCGGCGGTTCCGCAGGATGTCCCTGCGGATCATCTCGGCAATGGAGGGCACCACCGCCATGGATTCGCTGGGCATATCCGCCAGATCCCGGTAAAAGCTGCGGGCGTCCCCCAGATTGGTGGCAACGCCATACAGGGGCCAGTGGAGCAGGTTGGCATAGGCTGCAATATGGAACAGGGGCAGGGTGGAAAAATGGTTGAGCTGGAACGTTTCTTCCCGATAGCCCATCTCTTTGGCCCGGGCCACCAGCACTTCCCAGCTGCAGATGCTGTCCCGGCCGGTGATCATGATGGACCACTGGTTCAGCATGACACCCTTGCTCCGGCCGGTGGTGCCGGAGGTAAACATAACCATGGACAGGGCCCGGGGATCCTCTGCCTCCTGAAGCTGGGCCGGCGGCGCCTGGGTGCATTCTTCCAGGGGCAGCAGCTTATCGCCCCACCCGGCCAGCAGCTGGTCCCGCCAGGGATAGCTGCCCCCGTCCCAGAGGATCAGGTCCGGCTCCACCAGGTCCAGCTCATAGCCGAGCTCGTCCCAGCTCTTGTGCTGGTTGAGGGGAATCTGGATGCAGTCGGCTGCCAGCAGCCCCAGAATGGCCACCGCATAGGGGTAGCTGTTCTGGCCCAGAAGGCAGACTTTCCGCCGCCGGGGGTCCCCAAGTTTTTGGGTGATGTATCCGACGCAGCGCCGGATATCCCGGGCGTATTCTCCAAAGGTGACGGTGACGATCTTTTCGTCGGCCCCCCGGTAGCGCAGGCCGGGCAGATCTGCGTAGACCTGCTCCATGTTTTCGGTAATCAGTCGGTAGACGGTGTCTACCCGGTGTCCTTCAAATCCCATGGCTTTTCCTCTTGGGCGGGCTGTTCAGCGCAGCAGTTTGCCGGCGGCATTCCGGGGCAGGGGCTCTGCCGAAATATGTACCGCCGAAATCCGCTTGTACAGCGGCAGGGTCCGGTTCATCTCGGTGACATAGGCCTGGACTTCGGCTTCCTTGTCCTGGCCGCCCTCGCCGCAGTAGACCAGAGCGCCGATCTTGCCCTTTTCCTCCCGGACCAGGCTCTCGGTCACTGCATCGCAGCGGTTGAGCAGGGCTTCCAGCTCCTCGGGGCTGACGTTCTCGCCGCTGCCCAGGATGATCACATTCTTCTTGCGGCCGGTCAGGAACACATAGCCCCGGTCGTCAATCCGGGCCAGGTCGCCGGTGTGGAGCCAGCCGTCGGCATCCAGCACCTCGGCAGTTCCCTCGGGGTCCTTGTAATAGCCCATCATCACCGAATTGCCCCGGATGCACAGCTCCCCCTGGTCCAGCTTGTACTCCCGCTTGGGGTCGCACAGGCCCACCGAGTGGATGTCGGCAGGGTCCTGGGAGTTGTTCCAGGTGCCGTCCCCCACCGTCTCGGTGAGGCCGTACATCTGGCAGATGAAGAAGCCCGCCTTCACCAGGTCGGACATGGTGTCGGCATCCATGGACGCCGCGCCGCAGGTCAGGGCCTTCAGGCTGCCCAGACGGTCCCGGCGGCCCCGCACCACATCCCGGTGGATGGTCTGGAGCAGCACCGGCACCACCGCCATCACCTCGCTGTCCATGGCAGCCAGGTCCCGGTAGAAGTGCTTCAGGTCGTTGCACAGGTTGATGGTGTTGCCCATGATAGCCCAGGAGATGGAGCTGGTGAGGGCTGCCACGTGGAACATGGGCAGCACCGAGAAGGAGCGGAATTTGCTGGTGTCCCAGCCAGTCTGCTTCTGAATGTCCTCAAAGGGCAGGCAGAAGAAATCCATGGGGGCAAACAGATTCCGGTGGCTGATCATGACACCCTTGCTGCGGCCGGTGGTGCCGGAGGTAAAGAGAATCACCGACAAAGCGTCCACGTCCTCGCACTCACTGCACTTGTCGCTCCACTGGGATTCCTTGTAGCCGTCCAGGGGCAGCAGCTTGTCCCCATAAGTCTGGGTGAGGGCGGGCTCCCGGTCGGCGAACTCTCCATCGTGGATGATGTAAACCGGCTCCACCAGGTCGATCTCGTAGTGGATCTCCTCCCAGCTCTTCTGGAGGTTCAGGGGCACCAGCACGCCCCCCGCCAGCAGAACCGAGAACAGGTTCACCAGATAATCATAGCCGTTGCGGGCCAGCAGGCAGACCTTCCGGCCCTTGATGTCGGGGCACCGGTGCAGCAGAAGCCCCGCTGCCTTGCGGATGTCCTGGGCGTACTGCCCGTAGCGGATGCTCACCACGCCGCCCTTTGCCTCGTCAAAATATTGAATCGCGGTCTTTTGGGCCAGATTCTCTTCCATATTGTTGACCAGCTGGTATACTGTCGAGATCATATCGTCCCATCCTCCTGTCTGTGCTGCCCCCCGGGGCAGAGCTGCCTTTATTATATAAGATACAGGTCCCCATTGCAACCGCGCACCGGCTGTCGGGGTCCAACTTGTAATACAGGTATACGGAGAGCATACCATGTTCCCGCCCGTCTGTCAATGCCGGCACCGGATTTCCCCGGGGGATCCGCCGGGAGACAGAGGTTTTCCCCCTTTCCGCCGCCTTTTTTCCGCCGGGGTGGTATCATGGCAGCGGGCCTGGCACACCTTTCCATGGTGCAATTTTTCCCTTTTTCTTGGTCAGGACGAAATTTCTGTTATAGTGGTTTGCGGGCCGGACGGCTGTTTCAACAGGGCAAAATCAATCGCCCGAATCAAATTGACAGCCGGATGAAAAAGCATTATACTAGATTTGAACAAATCTTTGACACAAATTACTGGTGTGATGTGTAGAACCTGCCAATCCTTCCTTTTTTCGCCGGGCCTGCTGGAAGGAATTTTATTTCTGCGAGGAGGACCCCTTGATGAAAGGAACCAAAACGCGCACAGTCAACTCCCTGGGGATGTTTGACCTGTTCAAAGGCATAGGCATGGCAACCGTCATCTTTGTCCACACGGCTGAGGGCTATTCCCTGAACCTGGGCAGCGGGCTGTCGGTTTCCAGTTTTCTGCTCTTCATTTACCGCGAGGCGCTGATGTCTGCGTTCTACATAGCCAGCGGCTATGGATTTCGAAAGCGTTCGGTGGGCAAATGTGTCCAGCAGCAGCTGCGGGGCATTCTGCCGCCTTTTCTTTACACAGCGCTGGCCACAGCGGGGCTGCATCTGATCTTGCACCACTACTGTTTCGGCTCCTGGCCGGCGGCCATCGGCGAAAGCCAAAAAGTGCTGGCGGGCTTTTTGCTGGGCCTGCCCCACACCTCCACCTACTTTGGGCTGAGCATCTTCTCCTGCGGGCCCATGTGGTACCTGCTGACCATGGCGGTGGGCTGGATCATCCTGGATATCCTGTTCAACGCCTTCCCCGAGCGGTACATACCCTGGGCCGTGGCGGCTACCGCCGTCCTGGGCTGGGGTACCTGCCTGGTATGGGAGCTGCCCTTCTGCCTGTCCCAGGGCATGGCTGTGGTGCCCTACCTGTACATGGGCCACATGGCCAAGAAGCGCCGCTGGTTTGACCAGCCCAAGCTGCCCTGGCTGTTCCCCGCCGCCGCGTTCTCGATGGTGGTGGCCGCCGTGGGCGCCCTCCTCTCCGGCACCACCGACAACATGTCGATGGGCGAGTGGACCCTGGGCCCGGTGGGCATCTTCCTGAACGGCATCATCGGCCTGTGGATTGTCAATTTGTTTGTCCGGCTCAGCGCCGTCCGGGAGAACCCGCTGGCTCACGCCCTGGAAGCAGTGGGCCGCCGTTCCCTGAATATCTTCTGTCTCCACACGGTGGAGCTGACTGCGGTGCCCTGGTACCTGTATGCGGCCCAGTTTGCATCCAACCCCATTGTGGGCCTGCTGTCCCAGTACGCGCTCCGGTGCAGCTTCATTGCAGCGGCCTGCGTGCTGCTGGAACTGCGCAAGCGGCTCGTGTTCCGCCGTACCAAAAAGGCCCGGATGGAGCGCAGCCGGGCCCGCTTCCAGCGCTATGTGGCCCGCCACTGAGGCGGCGCCGCACCCCCTTTTGAAAACGGCAGATAAGCGTCGTTCCTGACTGTTTCTGCGGCAGGGCCTGTCCCCGGCCGCAGAATTTTTGCATCTCAGCAGGCGGGCGGGCAGGGCGTTTACCCTCTCTTTTGCGGCTTTGATCAAAAAGATGATTCCCGGGCATCCGGCCCGGCCAGACTATGGATATGAGGTGAAGATTCATGCCCCCTGCAACCAAACAGACTCCGGAGGAGCAGATCGCTGAACTGAAAGAACAGCTTTCCCTTTCGGACCAGGGCGTCTCCAAACTGGCACAGCGGTGCCTGGCCCTGGAACAGCAGCTCGCTCAGATGGAAAAGCACGAGTCCTACGACAACATGTCCCTGTTCCGCCTGACCCTGTACTATGACTGCGGCCTGGGATTTTCCCAGCAGGATACCCTCCCGGCGCCGGTGTCGGCCTATTCGGCCTCCAACCACACCGTTTCCGCCATCTTTGAACTGCCCCGGGATGTACAGGCCATCCGCCTGGACCCCGGCGAGCTGCCCTGCTATGTGGAAGGGTTCACCCTGTCGGATGAGAGGCTCCAGGCTGTCTCGGTCAATGCACTGACCCTGGAGGAGGGGAAAGCCCTGTTCCTCCAGTTTGATCCCCAGTTTTATGTGGAATGTCCCGGCCGGCTGCCTGCCGGCACCAAATTCTCGGTGTCCTATACCTACTACCCCCTCCAGACAGGGGGCGACGACACCGTGTTCTATGCTCTGCGCAAGGCCATTGAGCTGAACCAGGACAAGGCTGTCGCCGCCGCGGCTGCTGCCGACGAGCAGCGGGCTCTGGCTGAGAGCTTCGGCGCAGAGCTGGCCGGCCAGGAGCGCCGGGCCGCCCATCTGGAAGAGCAGCTGGCCGCCGCCATCGCCGAAAAGGAGCACTTCCGGGTCTGCTACGAGGCGGTGCTGTCCAGCTCCTGCTGGAAGCTCACCGCCCCCATCCGCGCCCTCTTCGGCCGCAGGAACCAAACCTAAAGGGACGTCCAGCGAGGTACCTTATGTATTCCAGTTACAGTCAATTCCAGCAGTTCCAGCTGGCACAACAGCCCTACCAGGACACCCAGC
>OERG01000155.1_pt1 | contig 15900 bp, 11 predicted proteins | sample 1539951 | NCBI WGS metagenome assembly OERG01 (sample SAMEA3891870, study PRJEB23780) | metagenome | biome: terrestrial biome; feature: animal house; material: Caecal content | place: Italy | collected 2015-05-05
CCCCCGCCAAGACCATGACTGCCGCCACCCTGGGGGCCCACATGGCCGGCACCGTGGTTCCCATGGCTGAGGTGCAGGACGAGGCCTTTGCCTCCTGCGCCCTGGGCGAAGGCGCCGCCATCGAGCCCTCGGAGGGCAAGCTCTACGCCCCCGCCGACGCCCTGGTGGACAACCTCTTTGAGACCCACCACGCCGTCAGCCTGGTGACCTCCACCGGCGCTGAGATCCTGCTCCACATCGGCATCGACACCGTCAAGCTGGAGGGCAAGTACTTCACGCCTCACGTCCAGGCCGGCCAGAAGGTCAAGAAGGGCGACCTGCTCATCAGCTTCGACATGGAGGCCATCAAGGCCGCAGGCTACCTGTGCACCACCCCCATGATCGTCTGCAACACCGATGACTACAGCGCCGTCAAGGTGCTGGCCTCCGGCGCCATCCAGCCCGGCCAGGATCTGCTGCGTCTGGAGTAATTCCATCCTGATTCTCCCCCGGCATAATATACCGCCCGCCTGTTTTTTACAGGCGGGCGGTATTGCTTAGAAAATGTTGCGGCCCTTATCTTGACAAACCTACTCCAATTTGCTATGATTCATCACGCTGCCCCTTTGATACACGAGAGAGGCGGGCAGCATCATGTTTAGGAGGATTTACATACCATGAAGAAGATTTCCGTTGCAATCGTTGCCATTGCCATGCTGGCCATGGTTGGCTGCGGCAGCAATACTGCAAGCTCCACCGCCGCAAGCAGCACCGCTGCCAGCTCCACTGCTGCCAGCTCCACTGCTGAGAACACCGCCGACAGCGCTGCTTCTGCTGAGAACACCGCTATGGCCGACGGCGTCTACACCGCCCAGATGGACGACGCTGCTGCCGAGGCTGACTACGGCTGGCGCAACCAGCTGGTGGTGGAGTACAAGGATGGCAAGATGGTTTCCGCTACCTTCGAGAGCTACGACGCTGACGGCAACAAGAAGAGTGAGACCACTCCCGACACTTACCCCATGGATCCCGCTCCCTCTGAGTGGACTCCCCAGCTGAGCGAGAACATCCTGGCCGCTGGCAACTCTGCTGACATCGACGGCATCTCCGGCGCCACCAACGCTTCCAACGATGCCCGCGCTCTGCTGGCTGCCATCGAGACCGAGGGCAAGCCCGGCGAGACCATCACCGTCTCCAGCACTGCCGACGCTGAGTAATTCGGCTGTTTCGGACTTCTGAAACATTCCGCCCCGCAGGGAGGCCCCAGGCCTCCCGCGGGGCTTTTGTTTTGCCCGGCAAAAAGACAAAAAACCTGCATACTTTCGTATGCAGGTTCTGGTGTTTCCCCGGAGGCAGCCAGGGCGGCTGCTTCTCCCACGATTGATCTGTTTTCCTGTCAGAAGCGGCTCTGGCAAACTTCCCGGTTCACCTTTATATGCCGGCCTTCTTTTTCTTTGCCCCTCCATCAGGATGCGAGGGATTTGCAAGATTTGCCCGCCTTGCCGGGGCAATGAACTTCTTCCAGCGCCGGAGTACATCCTTCAGGGGCTCATCCAGATACGAAATGGCCTTGTCCTTGATCCAGTCGGGAGTGCCGTAAGCGGCTTCTGCGATGCTGCCGGTGATGGCGGCCAGCGTGTCGCTGTCCCCGCCCAGAGAAATGGCGTTGCGGATGGCATCTTCGAAATTGGTGCTTTCCAAAAAGGCGATGATGGCCTGGGGAACCGTTTCCTGACAGGTCTCATTAAAGCGGTAAGTGGGCCTGATCTCATCCAGCGTCCGGGACAGGTTATAGCCGTAGGTGTTTTCAAGATGCGCTTTGATCCGCTGCTTGTATACGGCGGGATCGCCCTGGCCGGGCAGCACCCCCTCATCATCATAGCCCCCAAAATAATAACGGCAGAGGAAAATGGCATCTGCTGTGGCCATGGCACCTTTTATGCCCTCCGGGTGACTGTGGGTTACTTCGGCAGAAAGCCGTGCAATTTCCCTTCCGTGAGCGGGCCACAAGCCGGTCCGGGCAGTAAAGCCGCAATTCATAATCCAGCCGCAGGGAGATACCCGCATGGCAGCGCCGTTCCCAAAGCTTTTGTAAGGGCTGCGGCAGTCCGAAAACAGCCAGGTGCGAAATCGGCCGCCATAGCCGGCGTTGGGGTACATGCGGCCATACTTTTTCATGGCGTCAATGAAATCGTCCCTCTTTCCACCGTTCATGACTGCTTCTGCCACCGCGCAGGTCATAACCGTGTCATCGGTGAAAAAGCATCCCTTCTGAAACAGAGGAAAATCCTTTGTCTTGATGTTATGCCATTCGTAAACCGAGCCTACAATATCTCCTACAATTGCTCCCAGCATCTCGTTCAGCCTCTCTTCCCGATCTCATGTGTTTCGCTCTGCCTGACCCTTGAGGCCGGCAGATGCTTGTGTGCAACGTCCGTGTTCCTGCATTTAGAATACCACAGAAGCAGCGGATACGGGTCGCTTTCAAAGCGACATTTTCAGTTTGCGCCGAGAAGTGGCTGATCGTATTTGAATAAAACCTCGTTGATTTGGTGAATGTCATACCGGCCGGTTACAATGAAATATTCCACAATCATGTCGAAGGTTTGGCTGTGGGACAATGTGTACCCAGCCCCGGCCAGCAAATGGATGGATTCGCCCAAGCTCAGTTCCAGAGCAACGGCCAAGGCCAGAATGGTTCGCTTGCTGGGGATATAACCTTTACCCGTGCGGATTTTGGAAAAGAGTTTCCGGTCTATATTGGCCCGCTTATATACCTGGGCATCGGTTTTGCCTTTGGCATCAATTAGCTGAAGCAATGCGGCGTTGAAGGGCTTGTCCATCCGTTGGATCCAGTCGTCCACGCCTTCCACTCCGGAACCCCTGAATGACGGCGCTGCAGCATTGCCGGGGCATGTACAGGTTTCTTTCAGAAGATCCCGGCGGGTGACATAGTGAGTGTCTGCATAGTTTTCGTCAATGTAGCTTTTCACTGCCCCCAGCAGCTCTGTGCTGATGACAAACGAGCGTTTGTCAAAAATAACCAGGTAGACATCCAGATCATGGTCTGTGAGAAAGCTCCGAATCGCATCCACCGCTACCTGAAGTGCTTCTTCTTTGGGATAACCATAGGTTCCGCTGGAAATCAACGGAAATGCAATGCTTTTGCACTTGTTTTCAAAGGCCAACCGGAGGGCCGACGTGTAAGCGGAACAGAGCAGATACTTGCTCTGCTTTGGGCTCCAATGTCGATAGACAGGCCCAGCAGCGTGAATAATCCATTTCGCCGGCAGATTGAATCCCGGGGTTATGGTTGCTTCACCAGTTTTAATGGGTGAAACTTTGCTGCAGGCTGCTTGCAGCTGAGCCAATCCTGCCGCTTTGAAGATTGCACCACAAACCCCACCACCTACAGCCAAATCGGTATTGGCTGCATTGACAATGGCATCCACTGTCATGCGGGTGATGTCCTGTCGAACGATGGTAAAAGGCATTTGCTTTACCTCCTATATCTTTATAACCGCTCCTTTGCTTTTCGATGATTATACTGAATCGTTTGGAAGAAAGTCAAACCAGGCTAAAAATTTGTTTCTCCGCTGAAGCCCTTAGCAGCAAATGGGCAGTCATACCCTCCTGCAAAGCCGGGAGCTTGGTAAGCCCTAGAAGTGCATTTATACCAGCAAGCCTCTCAATAGGCACCGAATGGTCTGTCTCTCGCATCTCCCGCACTGCAACCCGTAAACGGGCTGCAAATCCTCAAACACCAATTTTTAGAGGATTGAGGTTGATCATTTTTTGTTTCGCTCAAATTACTTTATGCCAAGGCCCTTTCATTTTCCCCAGCAGAGCTGTGGGTTCTTAGATCACTGAAGCATGCAAAAAACCCTGCATACTTTCGTATGCAGGGTCTGGTGGAGGCAAGCAACCCAAATCCGAACCGCTTTCCCCGGAAGCAGCCAGAGCGGCTACGTCATCCAGTGAAATAATTTTGGTTCCTTCTTTGTAGTTGAAGGTGATCAGAACTTTGTCGTCATAGAGATAGATGGCATTCACAAAAGTATTGACCAGGGTTTCCCGGTGGCTCTTGATCTGCGGGTTCAGCTTCCGGAACCGGGTCAGCCAGAACCTTACGAAGTCCGGACTGAGCTTGGGCTTGGCCAGCTTTTCCTCGGTGATCCTGACTTCCAGTTCCTTCTTCTGGGCCTCCAGGGCTTCCAAGCGTTCTTTGGTGGAACTGGTCAGGATACCGGCCTGGATGGCGTTGAGCATATTCTGGATGCCAGTTTCAGTCTCCTTCAGCTGTTTTTCCAGTAGGGGCAGCGTGGTGTTTTCCTGATCCTGAAGCTGCATCACCATTTCCACAATGGCGTCGATGGCCTGGTCATCCTGGAGCATCTCCAGGGTGGCATTTACCACCAGGTCTTCCAGCCAGACTTTGCGGACCGTTTTCTTTTTGCAGCTTCGTGTGCGCTTGGCATTGGCACACTTGTAATAGTGGTGGACAACCTTGTTCCGGCCGGTGCCGCACTCACCAAACATCATGGCCCCGCACATCCCGCAGAATAGTTTGGTTGTGAGCAGGTAGTCATCCTCTGCTTTGTGCCGGGCCGGAGCCCGGCGATTCTTGGCGATCTTTTCCTGAACACGGTCGAACAGTTTCTTTTCAACGATAACCGGAATCGTGTCCGGCATCACAATGTCCTGAAACCGGTTCTCCCCTATATAGCGCCGGTTGGTCAGCAGGGTCTGGACGCTGTTATAGGTGAATTTCTGATTGCGGTTGGTTGTCACGCCCTGGCTGTTGAGCCAGTTCATGATCCCTTTCATGGTGGCGCCTTCGGCATAGCGCTTGAAGGCTTCCACCACAAAGGGAGCTTTCAAAGGGTCAATCTGAAAAAAGCGATTCTCATCAATCACATATCCGATCGGGACGGTACCGCCATTGTACTTTCCTTTCAGGACGTTCTCAGTCATGCCGCGCACCACCTTTTCGGACAGCTCAGCCGAGTAATACTCAGCCATGCCGGTCAGCATACTTTCCATCATGATGCCGGCAGGGCTGTCTGAAATGGGTTCGGTGGCAGACACCAGCTTTACATGATTCCTTTGGAGAATGTGCTTGTAATGGGCCGCATCGTACCGGTCACGGGCAAAACGGTCCAGTTTCCAGACCAGGACAAGGTCAAACAGACGCCGTTCGCTGTCCTTTACCATCCGCTGAAACTCCGGACGATTCGCGGTCTTGGCTGAATAGGCGCGGTCAATGTAGTGCTTGACCACAGTGATGCCGTTCTTTTCAGCGTAGGCGGTGCATTCACGGATCTGGCCTTCGATGGATTCCTCCCGCTGGTTGTCGGAGGAATAGCGGGCATAGACGACGGCGGTCATGGCGGCCTCCTTTCAGGCAGGCAAGGCAAAATGTATTTCGTATAATATATACCACATTTTCCGGATCAACGCAAGTTTTAGAAATCACCCAATCAAGGATGCGTTTACACAGATTGATGTCAAAGCTGAATCCATTTGCTTATAGCGGATACGTATTCATCCTTTTTCATTCTTTCCGGATGACCAACTCTCAGGATCTTGATGAGATTGTCATTCAGTTGTCCAATCGCTTCCATCCATGGCATCTCTTTTTTGCCTATTTTTACTTTTCTTTTTTCTATTTCAGTATAAGTATCGAAAATAAGAGGAATATAATCATCATATGTCCATGAGGTATAAAAGACAATATGGGTCGGGCGAATGATATCAATTTCTTTTCCAATCACATTCAGTTGACATATACAGCACCCTTTTGTGTGTTCAGAAGTACTATCCTTCCCATCGGAATCATTGCACTTTACAAGATTTGTAAATGCAATATTTTCAATGTCATCATTTCCATAAACAGCATCTGTAATTGCTTTGGTATAACTCCAATAAGGCCATGGCTTTTTCCAGAGACAATTTCTCGCAGTGCTAAAAACGACCTGAAACCCATGATAGCTCTTGCCAGGGTTCCCGCGGGCATTTTTGCCAACAAATAAAATCCGCTTACTGTGGCTGTAAAACTTATTCCCTACAACCCAGGCTCCCACTGGACTTGTTAGATCAGTATTATTGCTTTTGCACTTTGTGCAAACTGGATTTTGATCAGTCAGGATGTTTTCGTAGAGTTTCAAAAGCCGTTTTTCACAATCATTGATGCTTGGTTGAAATAATTCATCCATCTATTTGCCTCCACTTTTCCTATTCTACTTTCTGGGTTTAATCCTAATAGAAAAATTCGATTGCTCATGGACTCCATTTTTTGAAAGCCACCACAGCCTATTGACCGTACGAGTCAGCAGCCTGAGCTTCGGAAACTGAGTCGACGATGAACCGACAAATATCTTGCATGCTGAGAGAAGGCATGATATACTTAAATAAAATACAGTTTTATCGGTTCAAATAGGAATAAATTTTTATTTATTTTATTATATAAAAGATCACGCTTCGTTCTGTCCATCACAGGTCTCAGATATATATGCTGCTTCCCGCCTGGAGCAAAGTTCACAAAATCCTTTTTATAGGATATTCTTCCCTTTATACTGAACCCAAACCCAAAATGGGAAATACAAAAAGGAGGAAAACAAAAAGTGAAAAAGTTCATGTGTATGGTTCTGACCGTCGTCCTGCTGGTCTCTCTGGCGGGCTGCAGCGGCAGGGCGTCGGCGGAATCGGTGGTAGAGGATGCCATCCAGGCATTTCAGAGCGCTGACGTCAACGCAATGCGGCAATACTGGGGAAATACGGAACTCACCAGTTCACAAGACACCACAGAAGATGATGCATATGCCCAGCAGCTGCTGGAGCAGCTTGCAAGTGGTCTGACCTATCAGATCACGGATTCTTCCGAGGACCCCAAGGCGGGAACCGCTACGGTGACAGTGGAGTTCACCAATATCGATATGAGCACCGTATTTTCCGAATGGATGGGAGAAATTTTCTCCCAGGCGCTGGGATATGCCTTCCTGCCGGCTGACCAGCAGCCCAGTGAGGAAGAGCTCAGTAATTTATCCATGGAAGCCCTGCGTGAAGCCGTAGAAAATCATGCAGATGACAAAGTGACCAACACGGTGGATATTCCTTTGAGCCTTGTGGAAAACGAATGGAAGATTGACACCTCAGACGAAGTCATCGATGCTATGACAGGCGGCATGATGACTGCTTTCTCATCACTGGATGAAGCGGAAGGCACATCCGAAACCCCAGCCGAGCCGGTGCGCACCAATCCAGCCATATTGGGAGACTATACGGTGGAGATCCAATCCGCTACCATAACCCAGGACTATGAAGGAAACCCCGCTGTGGTGATCGATTATTCCTGGACCAACAACAGTAGCGAGACTACTTCCCCGTTGTTTTCGGTCACTACCGCGGTATTTCAGGACGGCGTAGGCTTGGAATCCGCACTCATCACAGACAATTCCGTTTACGACAGCAGTATGCACATGGCTGATGTGCGCCCCGGCACCACCATAGAGGTACAGGAAGCCTTCTCTTTGTATAATACCACCTCGCCCATCGAGGTCGAAATCACCGAGGCCTTTGCCTGGAATGACCCCGCAGAGATCGCTTATATGACGTTCACTCTTGCTTAAAACTCTAAATGTCTGCCAAATTGCCCACAGCCTTTCTTGCTGAAAGAAAAAGCCGTGGGCAATTTTTATATCTTTGGATAAAGCCATCCCACAAAAAGAGGTTCCTGGTAAAGTATGCAGCTGTATGATTTAAATTGACCTTGTTCCATCACAATCCGGGTACCGGCTACATCCCCAGAACACGCCATGTTTCCCATATCGTTTCACCATAACTGCGCCACAAAAAGGGCAAAATTGCCGACTTCTGCTTTTTCTTCTCTGTTCGATGCGCTCCTCTCTGGAAATAAAAAAATCATTTATATGGATGATCTGTTGTTTCCAGGAACACAATATATACCTGCTATATCGCGCATTACAATAGGGGCAAGATAAGCAGTCCGCCACTGCCACGTAATGTGTATATTCATATTGATTTGGTATTTTACGGGGACAATGATATATATTAAAAAAAGTACTGGGATGCAGTATCTTCTTCTTTTCCGAAACCTTTTTGAATCGATTCAACCATTTAACTGCCGCTGCATTATAAATCCATTTTTTCGACTCACTACCCTTTAAGAGAATCTCCTGAAGTTCTTCCGATGAAATGGTTCGGTCTATTTCGCTCAGGTCAATTTCAATTGTTGAAATATTTGCCAGCTTTAATTTAACGAGTTTAAAATAATCCACCTGGTGTGTCACAAATATCTCTACAAAGAAATATTTTCCTCCCGCATAAACTACAACATCCGGGATTACGTCATCAAATCGCCGTTCAAGCTCAACACGGTCAATTTCAATCTCTTTTTCTTCGCTGACCCGTTCTCTTTTATAGGTGCCAGGAAAATCAATTGTTACGGCAGGAATGACCATCTTTTTCGCTTTGGACAAAATATCTTTTGCCGCCAGATGCAGAGATGTTTGGTAACCATACTCGCAGTTTGTTCCAGCATGATGGGCAAAATGGTGCATCACCTTGCTTCCTTTTTTCGCAACAAGAGGTTCACCGCAGGCGGGGCATACACACCCACACTTCAGGCCGCTTTCAACATCGGAAATGCTGGTAATCTCTCCATCTTTCAGAGCATAAATCAGCTTTGTTTGCCTTGCCATGGATTCACCTGCTCTCTTATCAAATCCAGACCTTATTTATTTTTACATTGTCATATTGTCCGTCCACATTTCACACTGGCTGATGACCGTGCTGATGGCGGTGTCGTAGTCCTCCGGCGGGTACTTGTACTTTTTCAGCAGGTGCTTGACCATCTTCCGCATGGCTGCGCGGGCGGTGGTTTTCTTCTGCCAGTCAATGGTGCGGTTTTTGCGGAGCATCTCGGTCAGCTCCCGGGTCAGGTCGATCAGCTCGTTGTTCTGGTAGAAGTCCTTGATGTGCTCCGGTTTGGTCAGGGCATCGTAGAAGGCCAGCTCTTCCTGGGTCAGCCCCAGCTTCTTGCCGCTGCTGTACTGCTCCGTGATCTCCTGGGCTGTTTTCAGCAGTTCCTGGATGACTTCCTCGTTGGTGATAAGGCCATTGTAATAGGCGTTCATCAGTTTGGTGATCTTTTCCGAAAACTTCTGGGACTGGACCACGTTGGTCCGCTTGTAGATGGACACCTGCTCGGCCATCAGCTTTTTCAGGATTTCCACCGCGATGTTTTTCTCCTTCATGCGGGAGACTTCTTCCAGCACCGCCGGGTCAAAAAGGCTGATGCTTTCATCTTCCTGCTTGCTGTCGAACAGGCTGATGACGCCCTGACTCTGGATGCTGGCTTTCAGCAGCTCGTTGATCTGGGCATTGATCTCTTTCAAAGACAGGGTCTTGCCGCCGGTGCCGCCATAGGTCACTTTTACTACGGTGGAGCGGACCGCCTCCATATAGGCGGCCTCGTGGAGCTCCTGGTCGGTGGTCATGCTGGAGCAGAGGGACTGGGCCTGCTTCAGCAGCAGCGCCTCTTTCAGGAACAGGTCTTTCCGCTCCTTGTGGTTGTGATCCAGCACAAAGTCGGCGCCGCCGGTCACCAGCCGCGCCATCACCAGAGGCGTGCCGCCGATGAAGCCGCTGAAATCAAAGCCATGCAGCAAGTCTTTACAGACCTGCAGTTTCTCCTGGAACTTGGGATAGGCCACCTTGGCGATGTCCATATCACCGTAGCGGGCCTGGTCCCGCTGGGTGTACTCCTTCATGGCGGCCTTCAGGGCCGAGGCAATCCCCACATAGTCCACAATCAGGCCGCCCTCTTTGTCCTGAAAGACCCGGTTCACCCGGGCGATGGCCTGCATCAGGTTATACCCGTGCATGGGCTTATAAACGTACATGGTGGCCAGGGATGGCACATCAAAACCGGTCAGCCACATATCCACCACAATGGCGATCTTCATGGGATCGTCGTTGTCCTTGAACTTCCGGGCCAGCTCCTCTTTGTGGGCTTTGGTGCCGATGATGGGCCCCCAGTCCTCGGGGTCGGTTCTTCCGCCGGTCATCACCACCCCAACCTTCTCCTGCCAGGCCGGGCGCAGCTCCAGGATTTTCCGGTAAATCTTCATGGCAATGGTCCGGGAATAGGCCACGATCATGGCCTTGCCGGTCAGGAGGTTTGCCCGATATTTTTCGTAGTGGGTGACGATATCCTCACACAGGGACTGGATGGTGGAGTCCGCCCCCAGGACGCTCTCCATCTGGCCCAGCATCTTCTTGCTCTTTTCGATGGTCAGCGGGTCCGACTCCTGCTCCAGGGCGTCGTATGTAGCATCAATCAGGGCCAGGGTGTCTTTGTCCAAATGCAGCTTGATGACCCGGCTCTCATAATAGACCGGACGGGTCGCGCCGTCCTCCACCGCCTGGGTCATATCATAGATGTCGATATAATCCCCAAACACTTCCCGGGTGTTTCGGTCTTTGGCCGAAATCGGGGTCCCCGTGAAGCCTACATAGGTGGCATTGGGCAGGGCTTCCCGGATGATCCGCGCATTCCCCACCACGGTGCGGGCTTCTTTCTCGCCCTGGCCGTTCTCCTTCATGACCACCTTTTCTTCAAAGCCATACTGGCCCCGGTGGGCTTCGTCCGCCATCACCACAATGTTCCGCCGCTCCGAGAGCGGTTTTTCGCCCCGCTCAAACTTGAACATGGTGGTGAAGATGATCCCGTTGGCCTGGCGGCCTTCCAGCAGCTTTTTCAGGTGCTCTTTGCTTTCCGCCTGGACCGGGTCCTGACGCAGGAAGGCCGCGCACCGGGCAAACTGCGCATACAGCTGGTCGTCCAGGTCGATGCGGTCGGTCATCACCACAATCGTCGGGCTGTGCAGCGCCTTTTGCAGCAGATGGGCATAGAACACCATGGACAGGGATTTGCCGCTGCCCTGGGTATGCCAGAACACGCCGCCCTTGCCGTCGGTTTCGGCCGCGACTTTGGCCCTCTCGATGGCTTTTTTCACCGCGAAATACTGATGATACCCCGCCAGAATCTTGGCCGGCTTCTGGCCGTCCCCCGAAAACAAAATGAAATTCTCCAGGATATCCAGCAGCCGCTCCTTGCGGAACATCCCTTCAAAGAAGGTGTCAAACCGGCTGCCGGCGGCCGTCTCGGTCTCGTCCGGGTCCTTGCGCTTCCACTCCATGAAGCGGTCCAGCCCCGACGTGATGGTGCCCGCACGGCTGCTGGAAAGGTCGCTGATGACGCAGATGGCGTTATAGTAAAACAGGGACGGGATATCCTGCATATAGTTGCGGATCTGCCGGTAGGCGTTCTCCACCCCCACCTCATCCTGGGAGGGGCTTTTCAGCTCCATCAGCACCAGCGGCAGCCCGTTGACAAACAAAATCACATCCGGCCGGCGGGTGACCCCGTTTTCGGTGAAGGAGAACTGATTCACCACCAGAAACTCGTTTTGGCCGGCGTTTTCATAGTCCACCAGCCGCACGATCCCCGACCGCTCCTCGCCGCCCGACCCATACTTCACCGTGATGCCGCTTTGCAGCCAGTCCATAAAGACCCGGTTTTTCTGCACAAGGCTCCCGCTGTCCAGGCTGTTCAGTTTCAGCACCGCCTCGTCGATGGCCTGCCCCGGCAAGGCCCCATTGATCCGCCGCAGGCTGGCCTCCAGCCGGTCATCCAGCAGCGGGCGGGTGGTATCTTCCCGGTCCAGATCGGGGGCGTAGATATGGGTATACCCCATGGTTTCAAACAGTTCGATGACGGCCTGTTCAAAGGTATCTTCGGTAAAGATGGCGGGCATGGTGGGTCACCTACTTCTTTTAAACTTACAGCATTTTTGCAATCATTGAAATAAACGGGCCAAATGCAGTCATATGATTTGCAACACTTACGACGAAATTATTATATTTTTCTTTAAAACTCGGTTTCCCGACATTCTTTTGCATTTCATCAATGTTCCTGAGAATTTCGCTCTCATTTTCAAGCCCTTTTGCAAGGCTTCTCAATGTATCCATGATAGCCATATCATTTGCCGTTATATTAACGGTAGATGTAGAATTATCAGTCGATTGGATATTAACCTTTCCCGCGCTTCCGATGTTGTAAGTATTAAAAATCTGTCTTGCGTTTGTTTCAGCGTAGGCCGTCTGTTTTCTGACTTTAATTTGATAGTGGTTAGGAATGCCATGCATCCCTTTATAGAATCCTCTATCAATAACTAGGTATTCCTCTTTATTCCCCGCGGGCAAAGTTCTTTCAATTATATCTCCCTCTTCAATATTTAAGGACCCATCTTCTATAAAAATCTTTTCTCGCTGAACTAAAGCCTCCACATTATCAAGTACACTTTGATCTTGCTTGATAATTTTTACTCGTTCCGTTGGTGCACCTGCTAAAAGCCTCATAATTATCTCCTCCTTAAATTTTATCTAACTCAATTTCCCCAGACATCAGCTTTGGAAGCAGTGTATCTCTTAATGCCGTCAATTTCTCATTCTCTTTACGGTTTAATTCATACAACGTCATAAGATGCTCTGCAATTTTTTCAAATTCTGTCAACACCGTTTTAGAGGGAATCATAATTGGTTTGTTTTTCAAATCTGTTTGTGTTATCAGCGGTTGTGTAGACCCTCTATTCATATTCTTATAATCAATTCGTTTCAATACCTGATATGTGTATTCATAAAAATTGCTTTTAATAACAAGTGTATTATCAGACGGCCAGCATGGAATTTGAAACCGTTGAACTACTCCATGAGTTCCAACACGCCCAGTGATTAAAATAGGTTCTTTATATAATGCGCTATTTGTATATCCCATTACTGCCGCTGCTCCAACAAGTGGAATTGCTGCTTCTGTTGTCGGAATTGACTGTTTTACAGGCGGTCTTTTTCCACTCGTGATAAAAGCAATATCACCTAAAGTTCCTTTATGCCAATCATCTGGAATAATACCGTTTGTCTTATCCAAATTGATAAAGTAAGATTCAAATAAAGTATATACTTGCTGCTCTAAATTATCGTTTATCTTGTTGTTCAGTGCAATTTTTTCATCGAACAATGACAATATATCTACAATTTTTTTCTGAATATTTAATGGCGGAACTGGAACTCTAATATTTTTCAAATCTGAAATTGTAATTTGAGATTGTGCAGAACCAGAGTCAAGATATCGAAGATTATGCTGTCGAAAGTAATAAAAAATATATTTTTTCAGTGCAATTTTCTCATTAATAATAACGGCAATTGATAGATTTGTTAAATAGCACGCACCGGGAGATAATTTTACATCTCCTGTTCCTCCTACTCCTCGAGCAACCACAATAAGCTGTTGTTCATTCAAATTACATTCATTACAGTATCCAACGATTCTATATCCACTAAATACTGGATATTTTCCACTTTCTTGCACCATGCCTTTTTTGGGCATTTTCCCATACTTCATGTCTGCAATGTCGCCAAGTGAATAAATTTTATATTTACCCTTTTCAAATTTCATACCCAATCGCCCCCAGTTGCTCCTTGATCTGCGCCTCCAGTTGGTGGGACTGGGCGAACAGGTCGGACAGTTCCCCGGTCAGGCGGGCCATCTTTTCCTCAAAGGGCTCGCCGTCGTCGGCCTGTTCCTCGATGCCCACATAGCGCCCCGGCGTGAGAATGTAGTCCTGCCGGGCGATTTCCTCGGTGGAGGCTACGGCACAGAAGCCCTTGACATCTTCCAAGGTGCCCGCCGCAAAGGCCTGGCAGGTGCCGGCGATCTTCTGGATATCGGACTCGGACAGTTCCCGCAGCTTGCGGGTGACCATGGTGCCCATCTTGCGGGCGTCGATGAAAAGGGTCTTGCCCGGCTGCTTTTTGCGCCTGGACAAAAACCAGAGGGAAACCGGAATCTGGGTGGTGTAGAACAGCTGGGACGGCATGGCGACGATGCAGTCCACCAGATCGGCCTCGATGATGTTTTTGCGGATCTCGCCCTCGCCGCCCGACTGGGACGACAGAGAACCGTTGGCCAGAACCATGCCCATCCGGCCGCCGGGGGCCAGATGATAGATCATGTGCTGCAGCCAGGCAAAGTTGGCGTTGCCGGCCGGCGGCATCCCGTACTGCCAGCGCACGTCGTCTTTGAGCTGCTCCGCGCCCCAGTTGGACAGGTTAAAGGGCGGGTTTGCCATGATGTAGTCCGCCCGCAGGGTGGGGTGCTGATCGTCCAGGAAGGTATCCGCCGCATACTTGCCCAGATCCGGCTCAATGCCGCGGATGGCAAGGTTCATCTGGGCCAGCTTCCAGGTGGTGGGGTTGGCATCCTGGCCATAGATCGAGATATCCTGAATATTGCCGCTGTGGTTCTCGATAAACTTGGCCGACTGGACAAACATACCGCCCGAGCCGCAGCAGGGGTCATACACCCGCCCGCGGAAGGGCTGGAGCACCTCCACCAGGGTCCGAACCACGCAGGACGGCGTGAAGAACTCGCCGCCCCGCTTGCCCTCCTGCTCGGCAAACATGGACAGACAGTATTCATAGGTGCGGCCCAGAATATCCTTCTCGCTGCCGCTGTCGATCATCTGAATGTTGGTGAACAGGTCCACCACGTCGCCCAGACGGCGCTTGTCCAGTTCGGGGCGGGCAAAATTTTTGGGCAGGATATCTTTCAGCCGGGGGTTTTCCTTTTCGATGGCCCGCATGGCGTTGTCAATTACCTGGCCGATTTCAGGTGTATGGGCCTTGGCGGCAATCTCACTCCACCGCGCCCCGGCCGGGACGTAGAAAATCCCTTCCGACAGATACTCGTCCTGGTCTTCCTCGAAGCCGTCGCCATCTGCCACCAGCTGCTTATATTTCTCCTCGAAGCGGTCCGAGATGTACTTCAGGAAAATCAATCCCAAAACCACGTTTTTGTATTCCGACGCGTCCAGGTTGCCGCGCAAAACGCAGGCAGCATTCCAGATCTGTTTTTCAAATCCGATGTCCGCGGTATTTTTCTCTGCCATACAGGTCCTCCAGATACATAAAACTTTCTAACAATTTATTATAGCACAGCTTGGCTTTTCGTTAAGAGAACCTCGCCCTTTTTGTCGATCTCTACAAACAAACCACAGATTTTTGGCCAAGCCTCTAAAAAGATTCCGTTTTATTTTCAGCAGCTTTTCTATGGTCAATGACAGATGAAAAAATCCCTCGACAAAATACACATTTTTTCGCCTGAGAAATTTTTCTGTTATGCCTAACCCACCGGATTGATTCTTGTGAGCTTTTCTAAATCGTTCGACATATCGTTGACATTTGCGTTTTCCAGTGGTACCCTGTTCAACAACAAAGCCGCTTTACTCAATGAAAGCTACTAGATTGCTTTGTTTGTCCGCTCCGCAGCTTCACCAAACCGTTTTGCCGCCATCCACCCACGACAAAATCTTTTGGTGCTGTGGAGCCTTTTTCTTTTCGAGAGATTTGCAGCCGGGCAACCGGTTTGCAATTCTTCATACGCACCTTGACAACTGCATCAGCCGTCCGGACTGGATACAGCGCCATGACCTCGCAGAAATGCGGGCGAGCCTGACAACGCCGCTGCAAAACAGGGGCAGGAACTTAATTCGGATGTAAACGGCGACCCCACCAAGCAGGAGACACTGTGCACTCCCTACTTTGACCGATTGGAGACCGTTTTGAAATGGAAATTTTCAAAATGGCAGAAAAAGTAAAAAGCAAGTATTGACCCGTGGCCACAATTTCACAAATTGAAATTGCGCCCCACGCTCCGGTCGTACTTGTTGGGGAGTGCCTTCCCCAAACCCTGCTTATTTCGCGCTCTGCGCGTTCTTCGGCTGCGCCGCACCATACATAGCTCCAAAGAGGAGCTAGTCAAACAGCAAGGAGGTACAATGA
>OERG01000159.1_pt1 | contig 15434 bp, 14 predicted proteins | sample 1539951 | NCBI WGS metagenome assembly OERG01 (sample SAMEA3891870, study PRJEB23780) | metagenome | biome: terrestrial biome; feature: animal house; material: Caecal content | place: Italy | collected 2015-05-05
CCCTTGGCCACCACCACGGGGTCGTGGGTGGACAGGTCGGCAATCACCAGCCCGCTGGCGGCGTCCTTGATGACGGTGCCCATGGGCACCTTGATGACCAGGTCGGGGGCGTTGGCGCCGTGGCAGTTGCTGCCCCGGCCGGGGCCGCCCTCCTGGGCGGTGTATTTGCGCTTGTAGCGGAAATCCATCAGGGTGGACAGGTTGTCGTCCACCACAAAGACGATGTTGCCGCCCCGGCCGCCGTCGCCGCCGTCGGGGCCGCCCGCCGCCACGAATTTTTCCCGGTGGAAGCTGACCGCCCCGTCGCCGCCCTTGCCCGCGTGGAGCCAGATGGTGGCGATATCAATAAAATTTGTCTGTACTGCCATGTGTTTCTCCTTTTCTCTCTGCCCTGCCAGGGCAGGGGGCTGCAGGATGGTGCCGGGCCCGCTGCGGGCCCGCAAGCATCAGGCAAAAATGTCGGTACACAAAAGAGCCGGGCCAAACGGTCCGGCTCTTCGATCTGCAGTTCTCAGGTCCTTGGGAAGTTACTGCTTGACGCTGCACTTCTTGCCGGACTTGCCCACACGCTCAAAACGGACGGTGCCGTCCACCAGAGCGAACAGGGTGTCATCGCTGCCCTTGCCAACGTTGTCACCCGGCTGAATGTGGGTGCCGCGCTGCCGGACCAGGATGTTGCCGGCCAGAACCTTCTGCCCATCGGCACGCTTCACGCCCAGACGCTGGGCCATGGAGTCGCGGCCGTTCTTGGTGCTGCCTACGCCTTTCTTATGTGCCATTGTATACTTCCTCCTTAGCCGTTGATCGCAGTGATCTCAACCTTGGTGTAGGGCTGACGATGGCCCATGCGGCGAGCACTGTGCTTCTTGGGACGATAGGTGATGATGTTCAGCTTCTTGCCCTTGCCATTCTTGATGACCTTGGCGGTGACAGAAGCGCCCTCCACAACGGGAGCACCAACCTTAACCGAGCCTTCCTCGCCCACAGCGAGGACCTGATCGAACTTCACTTCGGAGTCAGCCTCAACGTCCAGCTTCTCAATGTAGACGATGTCGCCCTGCTCCACGCGGTACTGCTTACCGCCGGTAACGATGATTGCGTACATGTGTTTCATCCTTTTCTCTGTACTCGCTGGCCGTCAAGGCAGGCCCGGATCCGGGCCATTTCAGGCGCCTACGCCAAGCGGCTGATATAGTATAACAGAATTTTGGGGTCTTTGCAAGGGGATTTTTCGATTTTCCGGCAATTCTTTTTGCCTTGCAGCGTACTTTCGGCCTTTTCGCCGCCCTTCCGGGGCAGGCTTTCCCCGGGAGAGGCTGCCCCCCGGCCAAAAAACTGCCGCCCGGCGGGAAATCCCTGCCGGGCGGCAGTCATGTTCAGGGTCCAGAGCCCTTCAGGGCCGGTATCAGACTTCGAGGCTTTCGCCGTTGGTGGCGATGACCTCCTTGTACCAGCCGAAGCTCTTCTTTTTCCAGCGGGCCAGGGTGCCGGTGCCGTCGCTGTTCAGGTCCACGTAAATCATGCCGTACCGCTTTTTGATCTCGGCGGTGGAACAGGAAATCAGGTCGATGCAGCCCCAGGCGGTGTAGCCCATGACGTCCACGCCGTCGTGCAGCGCCTCGCTCACCTGGACCAGGTGGTCGTTCATGTACTTGATGCGGTAGTCGTCCTCCACCGTGTAGCCGCCCTTGCCGTCCGGCACCAGGGTGTCGTTGGCGCCCAGGCCGTTTTCGGCGATGAACAGGGGCTTCTGGTAGCGGGCATACAGCTTGTTCAGGGTGTAGCGCAGGCCCTGGGGATCAATCTGCCAGCCCCACTCGCTGACCTTGGAGTAGGGGTTCCGCTTCAGGTTGGTGGTCATGTTGCTGCCGGTGGGCTCGCCCTTGGTGGGGTCGGCCGAAGCGCAGTTGCTGGAATAGTAGCTGAAGGAGACGAAGTCCACCGTGTGGGTCAGGGCCTCCCGGTCGGCGTCGGTGATCTCCAGCTTGACCCCCTTCTCTTCAAACAGGCGGGATGCAAAGTAGGGATAGGCGCCCCGGGCCTGGACGTCCGCAAAGAGGAAGTTCTCATCGTCCAGGCGCATCACCTCGATGACGTCATCGGGGTTGGGGGTCAGGGGGTAGATGGTCACCGCCAGGATCATGCAGCCCACCTTGTAGGCGGGGTCGATCCGGTGGGCCATCTCCACTGCCCGGGCGCTGGCCACCAGCTCGTGGTGGATGGCCTGGTACAGGTCCTGGTTGCTCAGCTGATCCTTGGGGGTCAGGATGGCGCCGCTCATGAAGGGCTGATGGAGGATCGAGTTGATCTCGTTGAAGGTAACCCAGTACTTTACCTTTCCCTTGTACCGCTCGAACAGCACCTGGCAGTATTTCAGGTACAGGTCGATCATGATGCGGCTGCTCCAGCCGTTGTACTTTTTGGCCAGGGCCAGGGGGGTCTCGTAGTGAGAGATGGTGATCAGGGGCTCGATGCCGTACTTATGGCACTCGTCAATCACCTTGTCGTAGAATGCCAGGCCTGCCTCGTTGGGCACCGCCTCTTCCCCGGTGGGGAAAATCCGGCTCCATGCAATGGAGAAGCGGTACACCTTGAACCCCATCTCTGCAAAGAGGGCGATGTCCTCCTTGTAGCGGTGGTAGTAGTCGATGCCCTTCAGCTTGAGGTTGTCAGGGGTAGGGCCGTCGGTGATGACTTTGAAGCCTTTGGGCAGGACGTCCTGAATGGACAGGCCCTTGCCATCCTCATTGTAGGCGCCTTCGCACTGGTTGGCAGCGGTGGCGCCGCCCCACAAAAAGTTCTTGGGAAAGTACATGTTATCCTCCTGTCAGAGTTATTCCTTGCTGTCCACGGGATCCTTATACAGGATGAAGGAGACAACGAAGCCCACCACAAAAGCGATGGCTGCGCCGATGCAGGCGTAGTAGAAGTTGCTCATGGGAGCGTCCAGGCCGATGTAGCTGGGCAGGGTCAGCAGGCCCGGAGAACCGCCGGAGTAGTTCTTGGTGTTCATCAGGCCCATGAAGAAGCCGCCCACGCCGCCGCCGACCATGGCGGCGATCATGTTGGTGCGGATCTTCATGGTGACGCCGTACAGGACGGGCTCGGTGATGCCGCAGACAGCGGTGATGCCGGTGGAAGAGGTCAGCTCTTTCAGCTCGACGTTCTTGGTCTTAAAGGAGACAGCCAGTGCAGCAGCGCCCTGAGCGATGTTGGAAGCCAGCTGGCCCGGGTAGATGATGGTGTCGAAGCCGATGGTCATACGGTTGTTGATGCCGATGGGGGTCAGGGCGTGGTGGGTACCGGTCATGACCAGGAAGGGCAGCAGCGCGCCGATGATGGTGGGAGCCAGCCAGGGAGCGATGGTGCTCAGGCCGTTGATGGCAGAAGCCAGGATGTTGGAGATGACGTAGCCGATGGGGCCCAGCACACACAGGGTGGCAATGCCCACCACCAGCATGGTGATCAGAGGTGCGGTGAAGAAGCGGATGGCCTTGGGTGCCACACGGTTGGCCAGGGGCTCCACCTTGGACATCAGCAGGACGCCCAGCAGGATGGGGATGACCGAGGACGAATAGGTGGCGTTATAGATGGGCAGGCCAAAGACGGTGATGGCCTCGCCGGTCTCCTTGGCTGTGCTGACCATGCTGACAAAGTTGGGGTGGATCAGGATGCCGCCCAGCATCATGGCCAGGAAGGGGTTGCAGCCCAGCTTCTTGGCGGCCGAGTTGGCCAGCAGGATGGGCAGGAAGTAGAAGGTGGCGTCGGCCATGAAGTTGATGACCTGATAGGTGCTGGAGGTGCTGTCCACCAGCTTGAATGCCACCAGGATGGCCAGGACGGCCTTCAGCATGCCGGCTGCGGTCAGCGGCGGCAGGATGGGGGTGAAGATGCCGGTGACGGTATCAATCAGACGGCTGACCACCGAGCCCTCTTTCTTTTCGGGGGCTGCGGGTGCGCCGCCCAGGCCGGGCAGCAGGGCGGACACCTTTTCGTAGACCTGGGTAACCTCTGCGCCGATGATGACCTGGTACTGGCCGTTGGCCGAAGCGACGCCCACCACACCCGGGGTGCTGCGGATTGCCTCGGTGTCCGCCTTGCTCTCATCCTTCAGATTGAAGCGCAGACGGGTGATGCAGTGGGTCACGTTGGCGATGTTGCTCTCGCCGCCCACCAGCTGGATGATTGTTTTGGCAAGTTCTTCGTAGTTTGTCTTCTTTGCCATGTGCAATTCCTCCTGACATGATGTTTGGATGGTGATGCTCAGCCGGCTTCGGCCCAAGTCCGCAGCCTCGACGCCGGGCACACCGCGTACCGCTTCGAGATCTACCATGCTGCGGTCTTTGACTGTGATGTACAGCTTGCTGCCGTTGGCCTGCCAGCGTCCCACGTTGGCCTGCCCGCCGACAAGCGGATATATCTGCTCCAAAAACTGTGCCTGGTTCATGGTCGATCTCTCCTTTTATCTGTTCCGGATCAACGCGCGCCATTGACCGGTCCATTCTGGTTGTGGGGAGCGCTGCAGGCCTGGGCCTGTCACTCCCCCTTCTGCTGCACTCGATAAATATGCAGCATCAGGTACAAAAGCTCTTCATCGTTGCACTGCCACTTCCAGGTCTCGGCGAAATAATTCACCACCGCCCTGGCACAGACGTAAATCTGCGGGTATTCCCGCCGCATCTGCCCCAGCAGGCTCACCCCCTGGTCGTCCACCTGCTTGCCGTTCATCAGACGCTGCATCAGGTACCGCAGGTGCATGGCAAACCGTGAATATTGGAAGCTGTCTTTATCCAGCCGGATCTTGAGTTCTTTCTCGATGATGGCATCCACGTCCTCTGTGATCTTCAGGGCCAGGATCGTGAAATGCATGTCCCCCGACTCGTTCTCTGCGTTGATCAGGTGGAGGGCGACGCTCACCGCCTCATTGTCGGGCAGGCGCTTGCCGGCGTATTCCTCCAGAATATCCAGGGCCCGCTGCCCCAGGGCCGCCTCTTTGGGATAGAGGTGCCGCACATCGTAGGACAGGGGCATGTTCAGGACGGTGCCGCTGCGCAGCCGCTCCAGCGCAAAGTTCAAGTGGTCCGCCAGCGTGAAGGGCAGGTTGGGGTTGAGCTCGCACTCCAGCTCCATCTCTGCCTGCTCCGCAATGTCGGCGCTGGCTTCCAGCACCGCATCGGGGATGCCGGCCGCCATCTGCACATAGCGGGGGTCCATATCATAAAAGGTTCGCTGAATCTTGGAATAATCGTTCAGTTCATAAGGCATGTCGGGGAAACCAATCCCTTTGCCCAGAACCACCACCTCGGTGCCGCTGCCGTCCAGCCCCAGCGCTGCGTTGTTGTTTATTTTCTTGATAATACGCACGTTGGACCTTGTTCCCTCCTCGACCCGGCATCCGGGCAAAAAAAATCCCCGCAGACACTACAAGATACACCCTCCCCTTGCATTTATGCAGGAGTCAGTGTATAAGTAGCGCCTCCAGGGAGTAACGCCTTCGTCAATTATTTTATCATAACAAGCGTTTTTCGTCCATAAGCACAAATTACAAAAAACGAAGCCGCTTTTTGTAAGAAAAAGCAACTTTCCGGGGGATCACTGTTTCTCCGGCCCAGAGGTCGGGGTCTGCTGGCCGTCCCCATCCAGACGGGCCTGCAGCATGGTTTTCAGCTCCTCGTTGTACTGTTTGGTGCGGTCCAGGAAGGCCTGCCGGGGCAGGGCTGCGTAGGCCTGCTCCACCGGCAGTTCCACCGGCTGGCCGGCCTTTTTGGCGGCCTGGGCCTGGAGTTTGCGGTTGTCAGCCGAGATGGCAAGATTCACCATCAGGGCCTGGTTCTTGTACTTGCGGGTGAGAATGATCTGGGCAATCAGGCCGCCCACCACGGCCACCGCCGCCACCAGCTGGGAAGCCCGCAGTCCCAGCGAGGGCACCAGCAGCAGGCTGTCGGTCCGCAGGCCCTCGATCCAGAACCGGCCCAGGCCGTACCAGATGGCGTACAGCAGGGCGATGTCCCCGTTGAAGCGGCGCTTTTTCATGTAGAGCCGCAGGGCCACAAAGCCCACCAGGCACCAGATGCTCTCATACAGGAAGGTGGGGTGGACCGGCATGGAGGGGTCGATGGTGACCCCGTTGGGCACCGTCACGGTGCTGCCGCTGAGGTAGGCCTCAGTGGCGGCGCTGTACATGCCCCAGGGCAGGGTGGTGTTGCAGCCGAAGGCCTCCTGGTTGAAGAAGTTGCCCCAGCGGCCCAGGCACTGGCCGATCAGGAAGCCCATGGCGGTCAGGTCAAACATGGGCAGCACCGGGATTTTCCGCCACTTGCAGGCCAGGCCGCCGAAGATGATGGCGCCGATGACGCCGCCGTAGATGGCGATGCCGCCCTGACGGAGATCCACCATTTCCCACAGGCTGTTATACGCAATGGGAGACATGGCCACGTAATAAATGCGGGCGCAGACGATGGCCATCACCACGCCCACCACAATCACATCCACCATGGTGTCCCCGTCTATGCCGAACTCGGCGCAGTGGCGGAAGGCAAAGACCATGGCCAGCATGATGCCCACAGCGATCATAATGCCATACCAGTAAATTGCGATGCCTCCAATGCTGAAGGCCACCCGGTTGATCTCAAAGCTGAGACCCAGACCCGGGAAGGTGACGAGATTTGTCATGATTGTACCTCCTTGGGGTGTCAGTCGTTCTCTCCGGAATCTTCTGCCGCCGAGCCGTCGGGCAGGATCCGCACCCGGGCCATCCGGCCGGGGTTCAGGATCTTCTGCAGGGCTGCATCGGCATCCTCGGCGGTGAGGCCGGCCAGCATCTCAATCTGCTGGGCCACCGTCTGGCCCATCAGGGCGAAGTCCGCCATCTGGCTGGCAGCGTCCTCCACATTTTCCAGGTTTTCCACCAGCTGGCCGTATTTTTCGTTTTTGCACAGGGTGAAGACCTCCCGGTCCACACCCTGGGCCCGGACCCGCTCGATCTCTTCCAGCAGCAGCTGTTCCACCTGGTCGGGGGTGTCGCTCTCGCCGGTGAACAGGATGCAGCAGCAGCCGTCCACCCGCAGCACCTCGCCCCCAAAGCCCGGGTTCACCAGGCCCTCATCGTACAGCCGCCGGTACAGCGGGGACATCCCCCCGCTGATGCAGCACAGCAGCAGCTCGTACAGGACCTCGGTGCGGCCGTCGCCAGGGGCCAGGGGTTCCTCCTTGTAGCCGATGCCAAAGCAGGGCTTGGACACCGCCATCCGCAGGGTTTTCCAGTCCTGGACCAGGGTCATGGGCTCTTCCGCCCACAGCCGCCGGGCCGCCGGCCGGGCCGCCGGCTGGTCCAGCCCGGCCCGGGCGCAGGCATCCAGCACCTGCCGGGCCGTGATATTTCCCGCCGCCGCCAGTACCAGGTTGGAGGGTGCATAGAAGGCCCTGCAGCAGTCGTAGAGCATCCCGGGGGTGATTTGGGCAATGCTCTCGCAGGTGCCTGCAATGTCGCTGCGGATGGGGTGGGTGTGGTACAGGCACTGGCACAGTTCGGTGATCAGCCGCCAGTCGGGGCTGTCCTGGTACATTTTGATTTCCTGGGCAATAATTCCCTGCTCCTTGGCCACCGTTTCCTCGGTGAAATAGGGGTGGGTCACCATTTCCAGCAGCACGTCCAGGCTCTCGTCCACCGCGTTGGTGGCGGTGAAGTAGTAGCAGGTGCGGTCAAAGCTGGTGAAGGCGTTGGCGTTGGCGCCGGTGTGGGCAAATTTGGCGAAGGCGTCCCCCTCCTGGTCCTCGAACATCTTGTGTTCCAGGTAGTGGGCCACCCCGGCAGGGAGGGACAGTTCCTCCTCCCCCAGCCGGAAGTGCACATCGATGGAGCCGAACCGGGCCGCCACAATGGCGTGGGCGGCGGAATAGCCCGGCATGGGCCGCACCAGCACCGTCAGCCCCGAGGGCAGCACATACCGCTCGTTGCCGGCGCAGTCCAGAATGGCGCGGAGATGATCAGACATAGGGCCCCTCCTTTTTGGTCAAGAGATAGCTGACCGACAGGCTGAACCGCCGCAGCACCGACCGGACCTGGTCCTCGGTGACGGCGGCCAGGTCGGCCCGGGCCTGGGCGGGGGTGGTGATGGCGCCGCCCCGGATGATCTCCATGGCGTACCAGCTCTCGATGCTGCCCAGGGAGTCCTCGATCCCCGCCAGGCCGTCCAGCAGGCCCCGGCGGCAGTCTTCCAGCTCCTGGCTGGTGATGGGGCCGGTGCACAGGTCGGCCAGCTCGTTCAGGATGGCTTCCTCGGCCCGGGCGGCGTCCCCCGGCTCAATGCCGCTGGACACCACCATGCTGCCGGTGAAGCTCTGGAAGGAAGAGGCGCAGTAATAGCACAGGTGGTCCCGCTCCCGGACGTTCAAAAACAGGCGGCTGGTGACGCTGCCCCCATAGAGGGCCATGGCCAGCCGGAAGGCGGCCAGCTCGGTGATGTCCATGGGGTTGCCCAGGGTAAAGGCCAGGCACAGCTTGGCCTGGACCATATCGAAATACTCCACCTTGTGGACCGGCACCTGCCGGGGCATGGCCAGGAAGGCCATGGGCCCCGCCGGCCGGCGGCGGATTTTGCCCAACTCTTCCAGGAAGGCCGCTTCCACCCGCCGGGTCTCGTCGGGGGTGCAGCCCAGCACCATCAGCTCGATGGAGGCGGTGCTGAGCATTTCCTCGTAGGCGGCGGCCAGGTCCCGGCCGGTGAGGCCGTCCACCTCTTCCAGGTAGCCCTCCTGCCGGATGCCCATGGGGCTGTCCCCATAGAATTCCCGGGCGGTCTGCCGCATGCAGTACAGCCGCTTGTCGTTCAGTTCGTCCTCCAGGGACTGGCGGAGCATCTGCTTTTCGATGGCCACCGCCTCGGCATCAAAAGCCCCATCCGCCATGCAGGGATGGAAGGCCACCCCCAGCACCAGCTCGGTGTAGGACTGGCTCAGGGACTCCCCCGCCAGGGCAAACCGGTCCTTGATGCCGGTGACGCTGACGCACAGGTTCCGGCTGGCCCCCATGGGGCGGCCGTCCACCGTCAGGTCCGCCCCGTAGAGCCGGGCCAGCTTTTTGGTCAGGCCGGTCATGTCGGGGCAGCCGGCGTAGCCCCGCTCCATCACCAGGGGCAGCAGGGCGTGGGCCGTGGCGGTTTCCCGCCGGGCCGGAAAGGTAAAGTGGATGCTGATCCGGCACCGGTTCAGCTTTTGGGCCGGGTCATAGGAGAGATGCACCCCAGGTGCAAGCTGCTTTCGTTCCAATCTGATTGATCCTCCTGGCCCGGAGGCTCCGGGCCTTTTGTATGTTGGGTCGGGGGCGGCTCAGCTCAGCTGATGGACCGCCACAAATTCTTCCAGGGACAGGCCGCTGGCCGCAATGGCCCGGGCGTTTTCCACCCCTACGTACCGCCAGTGCCAGGGCTCAAACACCATGCCGGTGACGGCCTGGCAGTCCTCCGGCCATCGGAGGATGAAGCCATAGTCGGCGGCATAGGCCTCCAGCCAGCGGAAGGCGTCGGTGTCGGCAAAGCCGGTGTCCATCTCGGTATAGTCGGCCGAAAGGATATCGGCCGCCAGGCCGGTGCCGCTCTCGTTGCAGCCGGGCCGGGGCACAATGGCCGCCGTGCGGCTGTCCGCCTCTTCCTCCGACATGCCTTCATCCAGATAAGTCTGCTTGCGGGCGTCAAAGGCCTCCTGCTGGCGGTCGGGGCTCTGGTAACCCTCCACCAGGGTCAGCTGGATGCCCACTTCCCCGGCGGCGGCGGACATGGCTTTCCAGGCCCGGGCCGCCTGCTGTTCCAGCTGCTGGCCCGAGGCTGCGTCCGCCACTTCCAGGGTGGGGGCGGCGGTATCGGCCTGGGGCAGATTATTATTCACCAGCACCAGGTAGGGGTCGCCGGCGTCAAAGACATAGCCCGAAAGGTCATAGCCGGGGGCCACAAAGTCCTGCCGGCCCCCCAGCCGGCTGCTGATCTGGGGCAGGGCCCAGAGGATCAGGCCAGTCATCAGCCCCACCAGGACGGCGCAGGCCGACAAAAAAAGGATCCAGTTGCGGATGATGCGGATCCTGCGCCGGCGGCGCCGCGCCAGCCACTGTTCCCGCGTCAGGCGGGGCCTGCCGGCTGCTCCAGCCGGGGGTCGTTGTTTCTGTTCCATGGTCGCTCCCTTGTTTGCGGTTGGTGGCTCCTGGCCGGAGGCAGGGCCTCCCCGGAGCTCGCAGATTAGTATAACGCTTTTGCCGCCGTCTGTAAACGATGAAAAAAGTTAAAGAATTGTGTCATTTTCCTCTGCCGGACAGAAAAAGAGCCGCCGATGCAAGCGGCGGCTCCAGTTGCGGGGAGTGCTCAGTGGAACAGGCTGTCGTGGATGGCGCTGACGGCGCGGTCAGCCTCTTCCTTGTCGATGATGCAGGAGATCTTGATCTCGCTGGTGGAAATCATGTGGATGTTGATGTTGCTGTTGGACAGGGCCTCGAACATGCTGGCGGCCACACCGCTGTGGCTCTGCATGCCGGCGCCCACGATGGACACCTTGGCGCAGCTGTTGTCGCAGGTGACCTCGCCGAACTTGGCGCTCTCCTTCAGGGTGCGGACGGCGATGGGGGCGTCGCCCTGGGAGCAGGTGAAGATGACGTCCTTCTTGCCCTCCCGGCCGGTGGACTGCAGGATGATGTCCACGTTGATCTTCTTCTGGGCCAGCAGCCCGAAGATCTTGAAGCTCATGCCGGGCTCATCGGGGACGTTCATGATCGTGATGACAGAGACATCGGTGTCCTTGGCGACACCCTTGATCAGCATACCTTCCATTTCTTTTGCAACCTCCTTAACCACTGTGCCCGGCACCGGGTTCAGGCTGGAGAGCACCTCCAGCTCCACGTTGTATTTCTTGGCAAGCTCCACGCTGCGGTTGTTCAGCACCTGGGCGCCCAGGGTGGCCAGCTCCAGCATCTCGTCAAAGGTGATCTCAGGCAGCTTGCGGGCATTGCGCACCTTGCGGGGATCGGCGGTATATACGCCCTCCACGTCGGTGAAGATCTGGCAGCGGTCCGCGTGCAGGGCAGCCGCAATGGCCACTGCACTGGTGTCCGAGCCGCCGCGGCCCAGGGTGGTGATGTCATCCAGCTTGTTCAGCCCCTGGAAGCCGGCCACAACCACCACGCGGTTGCGCTCCAGCTCCGAGGCGATCCGCTCGACGTCCATCCGCCGGATCCGGGCCTTGGTGTAGGCACGGTCGGTGCGGAAGCCTGCCTGCCAGCCGGTGAGGCTGGTGGCGTGGCAGCCCAGCTCGTTCAGAGCCATGGCCAGCAGCGCGATGCTGATCTGCTCACCGGTGGACAGCAGCATATCCATCTCCCGGGCAGACGGGTTATGGGTAATCTCCGCTGCCTTGGCGATCAGGTCGTCGGTGGTGTCGCCCTGGGCGGACACCACCACAACCACGTCATTGCCCGCATTGTGGGTGTTGGCCACGATGCGCGCCACGTTGAAAATACGCTCGCGGTCACGGACCGATGAGCCGCCGAACTTTTGTACGATCAACGCCATACTTGTCACTCTCCTCTTTGTCTTCCTCTATCAACAGTGGGCGTTCATCCCCAAATGTGTTTGGTTCTTCCCTTTTCCCTCTGTCATTCCACCGTTGCGCCGGTGTTGTCTGCATCCAGGCGCAGCAGCGTAAATGCTTCACATCCGTCCAGCCCTTCCAGGGTTTCGAGGCCCTGTTCCAGGCTGTCGTAGAACTTTTCGGCCCCGCTGCGCTCGGTCACCGCCATGACGGTGCTGCCTGCGCCCGAGACGTAGACGGCCAGCGCCCCGCACTCTTTGGCCAGGGCAAAGACTTCCCTGGACCCCGGCATCAGGGGGATGCGGTAGGGCTGGTGGAGCCGGTCCTCGGTGGCGATGGGCAGCAGGTCGTGGCGCCCGTCGCAGAAGGCCGCCGGCAGCAGCGCCGCCCGGGACAGGTTGAACACCGCATCCTTGTGGGCGATCTGGGCCGGCAGCGCCGCCCGGGCCGCCTCGGTCAGCAGCTTGTAGTCGGGCACAATGGCCGCAAAACTGAGGCTGGGGTCCACGTCCCGCTTGACCGAGTAGACCTGGCCGTTTTCAAAGACGCTGGTGGTGAGGCCTCCCAGTAGGGCCGGGGCCACGTTGTCGGGGTGGCCCTCAATGGCGGTGGCCAGGGTCAGCAGCTCCTGGGTGTTGAGGACATCCCCCAGCATCCGGTTGGCCCCCAGCAGGCCTGCGATGATGCAGGCCGAAGAGGAGCCCAGGCCCCGGGCCATGGGGACGGGGTTGGTCTGGACGATCTTCAGGGGCGGGATCTTTTTGCCCACCCGGTCGAACAGGCTCTTGGCCGAGCGGTAGATCAGGTTGGTTTCGTTGCGGGGGATGCGGGTGCCGTCCGCCGCCGAAATGTCCAGCCTGTCGCTCTCTTCAAAGGTGGCGGTGTTGTACAGGGTGACGGCCAGGCCCACCGCATCAAAGCCGGCGCCCACATTGGCGCTGGTGGCCGGGACGGATACCTTGATTTTCATCTGTGCCCCTCCCCTTTTACTCTTCCTCAGGCAGGCGGCGGAGCACCAGCTTGACGCTGCCGCCCACTGCGCTGATCTTCCGGGCCACTTCCTCCAGGGCCGGGCCGTCGGCCTGGTCCATCAGGTAGGAGCAGCCGTCATAGTGTTCGGCCACCAGGCGGCCCTTGCCGCAGATGGCCTCCACCACCGCCGGAGCAGCCCCTTCCACACGCACATAGTATGCCGCAGGGGCCGGGTCGGTGAGCATCCCCTCCACCGGCTCTGCCGGCTGCCAGAAGAGGCTGTCGTGGACCCGGACGCCGTGTTTCAGGGCGTCCACCACGTCGGCCACCACCGCGCTGGCGGTGGGCAGCTTGCCGGCACCCTTGCCGTAAAAGACCACGTTGCCCAGCATATCGCCCTGGATCTTGACGGCGTTGAACACGTCGTCCACGCCGGCCAGCTGGTTGGACCCGGGCACCAGGCAGGGCTCCACCCCGGCGGCCACCCCGCCGCCCGGCAGCAGCTTCATCCAGGCGATCAGCTTGATGACGCAGCCCAGCTTCTGGGCGGCCTGGATGTCCTCCACCGTCACGTCACGGATGCCGCGGGTGGGAATATTCTGGGGGTAGATGTGATGGCCGCACACCAGGGAGGAAAGGATGGCGATCTTGCGGCAGGCGTCCCGGCCGTCCACGTCGTCGCCGGGGTCCTTGGTCTCGGCGTAGCCCAGCTTCTGGGCGATCTTCAGGGCCTCGTCAAAGCCCATGTTCTCCCGGGCCATCTTGGTCAGCATAAAGTTGGTGGTGCCGTTGACAATGCCCTCCACGCCGGTGATGACGTTGGCGGCCAGGCACTGGTGCATCGGGGTGATGATGGGGGTGCCGCCGCCCACCGATGCCTCAAACAAAAAGGCGCAGTTGTGGCTCTTGGCCAGGCCCAGCAGCTCGGCGCCGTAGGTGGCCACCATCTCCTTGTTGGAGGTACAGACGCTGCGGCCGCTCTCCAGCACCTGCTTGACATAGGGATAGGCAAACCGGGTGCCGCCGATGGTCTCCACCACCACCTTCACCTCGGGGTCAGCCAGGATGACGTCGATGTTTTTGACAAACAGTGCTGCGTCGGGGCGGTCCGAAAAATCCCGGACGTCCAGAATGTACTTGACTTCCACCGGCTCGCCGGCCCGCCGGGCCACGCTGGCGGCATTCCGGCTCAGCACTTCATAGACGCCGCTGCCCACAGTGCCAAACCCTAAAATTGCAATCTTAGCCATAGTCTTGCCATCTCCTATCCTTATTTTTGCGGCTCAGACATCGTAGCCCAGCCGCACCCCCACAACCGTGCTCTGGCGGCCCAGCATGGCGGCCAGTTCGTCGGGGGTCATCTGCATGGTATCGGTCCGGATGGTGACCGCCACCTGGGCCGTCCCGTTTTCGGGGGTCGCCTGATTGATGGTGACGATGCTGGCCCCGGCACTGCTGATGCCGGCCAGCAGGCTTTGCAGCGCGCCGGTCTCGTCCCGCAGGGTGGCCATGACGGTGATCAGTTCCCGTCCGTTTTCTGAATCGAAGATGCAGTCCTTGTACTTATAAAACGCGCTGCGGGACAGCCCCACGCTGCGGGTGGCTGCTGAAATATTCCGCGCCTGGCCGCTGGCCAGCAGCTCCTTGGCACGGATCACTTTCAGGAAAACCTCCGGCAGCACCTGTGCGTCCACAAGATAAAATCGGCGCTCCAATTTGTTCACCTCTCAAGTACAACTGTTCTTGCAGGGAATATAATAGCATCCGCCCCCCTGCATTGCAAGAGGACGGATGCGTTTTTGGCACAATCGCCAGTTTTCACTTGAGTGAAGCCCCGTTTGATTGGGGAATTGTCCCGAATCAGTCGGTATCCACGCCGGTGGTGTCCACCTGGCTGGAGACAACCCCGCCGCCGTGGTCATAATTGCAGGTGGCGGGCAGGTCGTCGGCCTTGTAGTAGCCCGTCGCGGTGCTGGGGCAGCCCGAGGTGGCCAGCAGGCCGCTCTGGGTACAGTAGGACCGCTGCACCACGCCGTCGGCCATGGGGAACTCCTTGTAGGCGTAGCCCTCCTGGACCTGGTTCATCAGGGCCCGCCATGCCTCCACGCAGGTACGGGTCTTGGCCTGGCTGCCCAGGGTGTTGGTCATATCATAGGGGGAGTCATAACCCCACCACACCGCGGTGACGTAGTAGGGGGTGCCGCCCACAAACCACAGGTCCTTCTCATCGGTGGTGGTACCGGTCTTGCCGAAGGAGCGCATCCCGCCGGTGGTGGGATAGCGGCCGGAGGCGGTGCCGACGCTGCTGTACAGGACGTTCTGCAGCAGCTGGTTCATGATGGTGGCGGTCTGGGGGGTCAGGGCCTGGTAGCTGGTGGCGTTGTTTTCCAGGTAGATGTTGCCATCCCGGTCCAGCACGCGGGTGTAGAGGTGGGGGGTGGTATACTGGCCGTCATAGAAGATCTGGAAGGCGGCCGCCAGAGCCGTGGGGGTGACGCCATGGGTCTGGCTGCCCATCACCATGGGGGCGAGACCCACATCGTTCACCGGGTCCAGGGTGTTCAGCTGCAGGGTGTTGTAGACGAAGTTGAAGATGGTGTCGGCGCCCACCAGGTCGCCCACCCGCACCGCGATGGTATTCAGGGAGCGGGCCAGGCCGTTCCACAGGGGCAGGTCCTGGTTGTCGCCGTAGTTGCCGCCATAGTTCTGGGGCCAGCTGCGCCAGGCGTTGGGATAGGCCTTCAGGGCCTCATCCGACAGGCCGGACAGCCCGTTGCGGCGGCAGTAGTCCTCGTCCCGGATCACCATGTCGCTCTTCAGGTAGAGGGGCGAGTTGTTCAGCATGGTGGACCAGTTGACCAGGCCGTACTCAATGCCCAGGGCATAGGCGCCGA
>OERG01000161.1_pt1 | contig 15292 bp, 15 predicted proteins | sample 1539951 | NCBI WGS metagenome assembly OERG01 (sample SAMEA3891870, study PRJEB23780) | metagenome | biome: terrestrial biome; feature: animal house; material: Caecal content | place: Italy | collected 2015-05-05
TTATAGAAACTTATTAACCAAGTAGTCTTATTGGCTACATCATTATTATACTAGGGGTAATTGGTATTGTTTTGGGGCTTCTTTCATGGACGACAGGTCAGGTACTTGGATATTCGCAAAGTGTGGCACTAAAGACAAAAGATTTTACATACAAATATAAAGTCAGAATAAAAGGTGATGTATATTTTCCAACAAATCGTAAAGTTACATACTGGGAAGTAGGGATAGTAGGAACAACAGAAACAGTATTAGAACAAAAATCATTGGAGGGATATTCAAGTAATAATGTGGAAATGTTAAATGTTGGGATTCATAATTACTTGAGCAAGAGACCAATATTAACCTATCAGACACATGTACAAAATTTAGGTTGGCAACAAATTCAGTCAGAATGGGATATGAGTGGAACAAGCGGAAAGAGTTTGCGTTTGGAGGGAATTAAAATTTATCTTAATTCCAATGGTCATACTGGAACTGTTCAATATCGGACACATGTACAAAACTTAGGTTGGCAATCTTGGGTATCAAATGGTCAGATGAGTGGAACAAGTGGAAAAAGTTTACGTTTGGAAGCAATACAAATTAAGTTTACTGGAGCACTTGCGGATAAATATGATATTTATTATAGGGTACATGTTCAAGATTTAGGATGGCAAGAATGGAAGTATAACGGAGAAACTGCAGGCACAACAGGAAAAAATAAGAGATTGGAGGCTATTGAAATCACACTAAGAAATGGATAATTTTAATAAAACAATGGTAAGAGTGGTTGTCATCTATATGAATATGTAAATATTTTTGTTTCTTGACTGGTTGGAGAGTATGGTCGCAGTAAAAGCAGAAGAGTTTGAGAAAAAAATTTGGTGAAGAAGATGATGGACAGTTTATTGGTTTGACAATTGACATTATATTAGGAAAATAGGTATTGTCCTTATATTTTCGAAAAGAGAAGAATTTCTTGAAAATATAAAGTTGTAAATAAGAGAAAGCTTCAGCAGAGACTATTTTTACACATGACACTAAAAAATAGGATTATAAAACTTTATAACATTAATCAAATGGGAGGTGAAAGGCTATGAAAAAGAACATTTTTACCGTACCGATTTTGAGTCTGGTTGCAAGTATAGTACTAAAATTGTTTATCTATATTATAGCTTGGATCAGAAATATAGCAACACCAGAAGGACAGCCAATAGTATGGGGAAAGGGCTATATTTATGGTGTGTTTGGCGCTAGTGTCGTTTTATTGATTTTTATTGGAATTATGCTGAGAAAACGAGATTTTGATAAAATTACCATTTTTAAATCCGCAACAGTTTTAGCAGCATATATGGCTATTATATGGCTAGTATTTAGAATTTGTACTCAAATTACAGGTAGTTTGACGCCAAATCTGCTAATGTTAGAATTAAATCTAAGTTATCCATTCTTTATTTATGATTCAATTCGAAGTGTGATAGCTAGTATTAATATAAATATGACGGATTTTTGGATTGATCAAATTGCAATGATTCTTTTCCCTTACATGCTTGTCTTTTTTGGGAAAAGTAAGAATACATCTCTATAGGGGGTGTTTATGAAGAAAACACTTTATAATGATGATTATTGGGCTATCATTTGGACGATTTGTATTTTACTCTTGGTTGGTGTCATGATTTACGAGATCTGTGATCCTCGGAAGCAGGTTTCACCAATTGGAATATTATATTATATACTTCTAATTATAAGTATAGGAAAAAAACTGGTCGTGTATATAGCAGAAAGGTGTAAAAATAAAAAATAGAATTTCACAAAAAGGAGATATCAAAACGGATATCTCCTTTTTGTGTACCATAAATTGACTTTCAAAACTGTAAGTATTTTTTCGCCATGGAACTTGTTATAATTGTACTATATTCCAAATCCATGTAAGAAGAAAGGAGCAATTCGTATGGAACATATATTAAATTTAGAACAAGTGAAAAAGTATTACGGGGGAAGTACAGGTAATATCACAAAGGCAGTGGACGGGATTTCCATGTATATAGATAAAGGTGAATTTGCTGCAATTATGGGAGCAAGTGGTTCTGGTAAAACAACATTGCTGAATTGTATTTCTACGATTGATACTGTAACAAGTGGTCATATTTTTGTAAATAATCAAGACATTACGGAGATGAAAGAGCAAGATTTTGCAGATTTCAGACGTGAAAACTTAGGATTTATTTTTCAAGATTTTAATTTACTAGATACATTAACCATTGAGGAGAATATTTCCCTTTCCTTGATTATTAATAAGAAAAATCCAGAAATGATTAAGAAAAAAGTACAAGATATTTCGGATAAACTGGGAATTTCTGATATTCTATCTAAGTTTCCCTATGAGGTTTCTGGCGGTCAGAAACAGCGTTGTGCCTGTGCAAGAGCATTGATTAATGAACCGAAATTGATTTTGGCAGATGAACCAACAGGAGCATTGGATTCTAAGTCTTCCAGATTATTATTGGAAACAATGGAAAATATTAATCAGAAATTACAGGCAACTATATTAATGGTAACACATGATCCATTTACTGCCTCTTTTTGTAATCGCATTTTGTTTTTAGAAGATGGAAGAATTTTTAATGAAATATGGTAGGGATTGCTTCCATTTGGCTTTGGTATTCTCGTTTTCAAATGGAATTTATCAGTAAAAATGAAACACTTACTTATTTAATGTTAAGTATGATTGGCTTAATTATTAGTATTTATGGTATTTCTGCTACAGTTGCAGATATGGTAGGTTCTTTTATAATAAGAAGCAAAAAAATAAAATACCAAAAAGATAATCTGTTTTTGATAAGAACATTTGTTTCTAAAGCGAGAACAATGAGTTTTACGTTTGGGACACTTTCCATGTTAATTCTGCTATCTATATTTTCGTTAAACATATCAAATCTTAGTAATGGATTGTATAAAAGTTCCTTGGATCAAGAAGCGCCTTATGATGTGAGTATATATGACGATCAAGAAGCATTTAAGGAATACATTAAAGTAATAGAAGAAGATTATACCGTAGAAAAAACACTTGCATATAATATTTATAAGGAACCGAAAAAACAAATTCAAAGATTATATGATGAATTTACAGATTATGACAGTGTTATGAAGTTAAGCGATTATAATCAGCTATTAACAATGAGAAATATGGATACGATAAGCCTACAGGAAGATGAATATATAATAGTTACAAGCAGTCAATCGAAGTATTTGGTGGAAGGAAATGCGAGTATTAAACAAATTCAATTATCAAGTGGAGATTTCTTACAGCTAAAAGGAGTGACAACCGAAACTTTTTGGTATACACTAAACAGTAGAAGTGATTTTGTAATCGTGGTTCCAGATTCATATGTAAAGAATTTAGAATTGGCAGAAAGTCATTTGATTGTAGATACAAAAGAAGAAACAACCGCATCATTAGAAACGAAAATAGAGGAACGAATGTCCTATCGCCTATGTAAAACAGGAAGCGATGGAGAGATCAACTGTCAATATTATAGAGTGAGGGTCAGAGGTTCGGCAGTTGAAGAAAATAATACAATGATAGCAATGTTATCTAGCATCTTTTTGTATATCTCTTTTATTTTTATTGCAGTTGTTGGAACGATACTTTCGATTCAAGCGTTAAGTGATTCCACAAAGTATAAATATCGCTATCTGACATTAAGAAGATTAGGCGTTAACGATAAAACACTTTATAGGACAATTAGAAAACAGCTGTTTATTTTATTTGGTATGCCGGCTGTATATCCAATTTTAGTTAACTTTAGTTTGATTGATTCGATTAATAATGTATATTATATATTTTTGGAAAATCAGTATAGTTATTTGTTTTACTTTGCTGGAGGGTTGACAATTTTCTTTCTCGTTTATATCGTGTATTGGTTGACGACTTATATAGGATTTAAGAGAAATGTCAATGAGGAGAGTTAAGGCTGAAAAAACTTTTCCTCCATCTTTGAATTTATGCCATAATGAATGCAGTATCAGGAGGTAATAATGAAAATCGCAATTATTGAAGATGACGAGATTACTCGTCTGGAACTTTCTAAATTGTTGAAAAAACAAGGATATGGAACGGTATTGCTGACTAATTTTAAAAACTTAACTGAGGAGTTATCACAATATGTTGTAGATTTAGTTTTGCTTGATATTAACTTACCATATGAAAACGGATATGAGATCTGTAAGAAAATGAAAAAAGTGCAGCAAGTCCCAGTTATTTTTGTAACAAGCAGAGATAGCAGTGCAGATGAATTAAAAAGTATTCAAGTAGGTGGAATAGATTTTATTACAAAACCATATGACACAGTTATTCTGTTAGAAAAGATCAAACGTGCATTAAAACTTTCTGATCCCAATAATTTCCGAGAAATTGTAAAAAAAGAATGTACCCTGGATTTGCATTTATCCATTTTCAAGTATCGGGAAGAAAGTGTTGAATTAACAAGAAATGAATTTCGTATTTTGTATTATTTTTTTATGAGCGAAGAAGAAATTATTTCTGAAATTTTACCAAAGCCACGAGAATTGCAAAATAAAGCCTATTATTATGCATTGAAAAAGGCATGTAAATCAATGAATGAAGAAATTAGTAAACGAATGGAAGAACAACTAGAGTACCAAGAATATGTGGAAAGCTTTGCTCATGAAATTAAAATACCAATCGGAGCATTGTCTTTAATTTTCGATAATACGAAAAATTATGTTTTGAAAAAAGAAACTGATAAAATTTTTCAACTTGTGGAACAAATGCTTTATTATGCTAGAAGTGAAAATACGGAAAAGGATTATTTTGTAAAAAAACTCAACCTAGAAGATGTCATACATAATGTGATTTTAAAATTTAGACATTCTCTTCTGGAAGTTAAAACGGTTATAGATATTCATGATATGGATAATATTGTTTATACAGATGAAAAATGGCTGAGTTTTGTTCTTTCACAAATAATACAAAACTCGATCAAATATTTTGATAAAGAAAAAAACTGTTTGTCGATCTATAGCCAAAGGAATGATAATTATATTTTGTTGGTCATTGAAGATAACGGATGTGGAATCAAACAGTCGGAACTTGCAAGGGTATTGGAGAAAGGTTTTACTGGTTCAAATAGAAAAAAAGCCAATGCAACAGGAATGGGGCTATACTTATCCAAAAAACTATGTGATAGATTAGGATTAAAGCTAGAAATTGACTCCAAAGAAGAAGAATATACGAAGATAAACATTATATTTCCAAAAGGGAGCGTACATTCCTTGGCAGAGTAGTGAATAGGAAAAAACATAAATTCTGGGTAAAAAGGCGGAATAAATAGATAACACGAGTTGATATGGAAGTGGTATACTGAGGAAAAGAGACTGATATCAAGGAATACGGAATAGATCGGAATAGAATTTATTGTAATGATTAGGATGGAGGAATGAATTTATGAAATTTTTATTTGCTTCTGATTCTTTTAAAGGAACATTAACATCATGGCAGACAGCACAGCTTCTTACTCAGGCAGCAAAAGAAATTTTTCCAGAATGCGAGTGTGACAGTATTGAGGTGGCAGATGGAGGAGAGGGAACAACGGATGCTGTGATTGCAGCTACAGGTGGAGAGAGAGTTTTTTTGAAAGTACGTGGTCCCTTGTTTGAAGAGCAAGAATGTTATTATGGCAAACTGGACAATAAAAGAGCGGTGATGGAGATGGCAGCAGCTTCTGGCTTGCCACTTGTGCCATTATCCAGCAGAGATCCCCGCAGGACAACTTCTTATGGAACAGGGGAGATGATTGTAGATGCAATGGAAAGAGGATTTACCGATATTTCGATTGCGATTGGAGGATCTGCTACGAATGATGGAGGTATGGGATGTATGAGAGCGCTGGGAGTTCGCTTTTTGGATGAGGATGGTAAAGAACTTTCTGGATGTGGAAGTGATTTGGAAAAAGTACATTGTATTGATGATTCTGGTCTTCACCCTGGAGTAAAGAACTGTAAATTTACCGTGATGTGTGATGTAACAAATCCGTTATGCGGCAAAAATGGTGCAACTTATACATTTGGGAAGCAAAAGGGCGGAACACCAGAAGTTTTAGATCAATTAGAAAAGGGAATGTGTCATTATCGAGATTTGCTTCTGGATTATTCTGGTATTGATGTAGATCAGATACCAGGTGCAGGTGCAGCAGGAGGACTGGGAGCAGCGTTAATGGTATTTCTGGGAGCAACGCTGAAATCTGGAATTGAAACAGTATTGGATTTGGTAGAGTTTGATCGGAGATTAAAAGACGTTTCACTTGTTGTTACAGGGGAGGGAGCCACAGATTGGCAGTCTATATTTGGAAAGGTTATACAGGGAGTGGGTATACGATGTAAAAGGCAGGGAATTCCTGCAATTGCCATTGTCGGAAGCATGGGAAACGGTGCAGAAAACATCTATGAATATGGGATTGAATCAATTTTGACTACAGTGAATGGAGTCATGCCTCTTTCGGAGGCATTGGAACGAGCAGAGGAGTTGTACCTTGGTGCAGCTAGAAGAATGTTTCGGATGCTGCGTGCAATGAAAAAGGTGAAATAGGCAGAAAATAGCTGGCATAATTCTCAAAATATTGAAGATAATGATAGCAATCGAGTTAATCAGATTTATTTTTGAGAAAGTTTATGGAATTTAATAAAGTGCTGTGCATTGACTGGAGGCGAATGGTGTTCTATGGATAAAAAGAAAATAAAGGATATTTTGGTGGATTGGATATTTGACATAATAGGAGGAATTTGCTATTCCATTGGTGTTTATACATTTGCAAAAATGGCAAACTTTGCCCCAGGAGGAATTTCAGGATTGGCATTGATTCTGAATCATCTATGGGGTACTCCAATTGGATTGACGATATTAATTTTAAATATTCCACTCGTCCTTATCAGTTATAAAGTAGTTGGAAAGAGATTTCTATTTAAAACAGCACGAACAATGCTTGTCTGTACTTTTTTTCTAGATATTGTCTTTCCGTATACGCCTGCCTATACAGGCAATCCATTGTTAGCAGCATTATATTATGGAATTTTCTTAGGAACAAGTTTAACGATTTTTTATATGAGAGGCTCTTCTTCTGGAGGAACGGACCTTTTGACGATGACAATTAAAAAATTTCGTCCTTATTTGTCGCTTGGTGCGGTTACATTGACAATTGATTTGTTTATTATTTCGCTTGGCTGGATTGTGTTTGGGGATGTTGATTCTGCATTATATGGTTTAGCAGGAACGGGTGTAGCATCACTTGTAATTAATAAAGTCATGTATGGTGCAGATGTAGGAAAAATGGCAGTAATTATTACACTGGATGGTCAAGGAGTAGCCGATGAAATTAGCAGCAAAATTCGAAGAGGATCTACGGTAATCAATGCGAAAGGAAGTTATACAAAATTAGAACGAGACGTGTTGCTTTGTGCCTGTTCCAAATCACAGGCGTATATTGTAAAAAAAGCAGTTTTTGATGTGGATCCAAAAGCTTTTGTTATGTTTACAGAAACAAGTGAGGTATTTGGAGAGGGATTCTACATGGTGGATATCCTTGTGAAACGGCTGAGCAGTTCAAATGACAGGATACCGGTGATGGTATCTGAGCGTCTCATTGACGTGACAGAAGATTACAGAGGAAAGTGCATCATTATATTAAATTTTACAAAGATTTAGCTTAATACGGATAACAGGAAGGAAAAGAGAATATTATAATATAAAAAAAGAGAATGATTCAGTATTTTTAAGAGAGGCTTAATCTATGGTAAAAATTTATGTAATTGACACAAATGTTTTAATCCAAGCACCTTATGCCATTTATTGCTTTGATGATAATCAAGTAGTTCTTCCGCTTGTTGTAATGGAAGAATTGGATAATCTAAAGAAAAGTGAAGGGGAAAGGGGAAGTAATGCCAGAAAGACAATTCGGATTCTAGAGCAGCTTCGACAAAAAGGAGATCTTTTGAATGGAGTAGAACTGAAAAATGGGGGAACGCTTCGGGTGGAGAAAAACTTTGTAAATATAGAACTTCCTCACGATTTACCAGAGGATAAGATGGATAATCGTATTTTAAAAGTATGTAGGGGACTCGAGAACCAGAACCCAGAGCAAGTAGTGCTTGTAACGAAGGACATTTTATTACGGATTAAAGCGCAGATGATTGGAATACGTGCAGAAGATTTTACGACAGAACAGGTGGAAGAGGAACAATATACAGGTAGAATTGAGGTTTATGTTCCTGAAGAACTATTCCAAAATTTTGGGAAAGATGGAATTCCAATACAAGCAGTATATGAATCAGATGAATATGGGAAACAGTATACTCCTGAATTGGTTGAAAACGAGTTTGTCATTATCAAAGCAGATCAGTCTACGAAAAAGACACAGCTTGGACGAGTTGAAAATGGAGTGATTAAAAAATTAGATTATAAAAAAAGCAGTCCTTATGGAGTAAAACCACGAAATGCAGGACAGTACTTTTTACAGGAAGCCTTGATGCAACCAGCCGAAAAGGCGCCACTTGTAATTGTAAAGGGGATGGCAGGGACGAGTAAGACATTTTATTCTCTGGCAGTAGGATTGGAAAAACTTTTGAATAATCCGTCTGGAGAATACCGAAGAATTTTAATTTGTCGTCCAAATGCACAGTTTGATTCAGATATTGGATTTTTGCCAGGAGATGAACAAGAGAAAATTTCTCCATTAATGCGTCCAATTATTGATAACCTGGAGCAGTTGATTGATTCTAATGAAGAAGAACGTTATAAAGATGAGGCAGAACTTCAGGGAAAGATTGACGAGATTTTTGGAAGAAATTTAATTCAGATGGAGGCCTTAAATTTTATTCGAGGACGCTCGATTGTAAAAACATATTTAATTATTGATGAAGCCCAAAATATGACTCCCAACCAAGTAAAAGGAATTATTACCCGTGCTGGAAAAGATACAAAAATAATTCTATTAGGAGATCCAAAACAAATTGATCGTTCTTTTTTGGATGAACGGACGAATGGTTTGAGCTATGCTTCCGAACATATGAAAGGCAGTCCGCTTTGTTGGCAAATCAGTTTTACAGCGGAAGAATGCGAACGTTCCATTTTAGCAATGGATGCAATAAAACGATTATAAGGGATGAAAATATACATGGCAAATATAGTTGGATATAAACAAATTAGGAAAAATAAAGAAATTAATTTATTAATTGAAAATGGAAATCGAGTGTTAAATGAACTGGGATATACCGAACATTCTAGAAAACATGCAGCTAAAGTTGCAGAGACGGCTGGAAGCATTTTATATGCGCTTGGATATGAAGAACATAGAATTGAATTAAGTAAGATCGCAGGTTATATGCACGATATTGGAAATAGTATTAACCGAAACGATCATGCACATACAGGAGCTATTCTGGCATATCAAATTTTAAAAGATTTAGGTATGGCGCTAGAAGATGTGATTACAATTACAACAGCAATTGGTAATCATGATGAAGCAACTGGTATGGCAGTTGATGTTGTATCGGCAGCACTAATTTTAGCAGACAAAACAGATGTACGCAGGAATCGAGTGCAGAATCCAATCCCAGCCAATTTTGATATTCATGATCGAGTAAATTATGCGGCACTTTCCCAAACATTAGAAGTAAAGAGTGAAAAAAGATTGATACAAATGAGTTTAGAATTGGATGATTCGATTTGTACTGTTATGGATTATTTTGAGATTTTTTTAAAACGAATGATTATGTGCAGACGCGCAGCGGAAGTGTTAGGATGTCGATTTAAGTTAATCGCAAATGGAAGTAAAATTTGTTAAATCATAAACAAAAAGAATCTTCACTGGATTATAATAATCAAACACGGTTTTAGCAGCTATGACAGCAGCTAGAGCCGTGTTTTTATATAATCGTTGAATGAAATACCGAATAGATGCGATTCTTTGGAGTAATAAAATCAAACAGAAACGTGAAATAGATAAAACTAGATATAGACAATGTTTGGATAATAAGGGTATAATTAAGAAAAATCCAATAGAAGTAAAGGAGAGAATGGATTGAAACGGTTATTGAATAAGCGAAAATGGATGCTGGCTGCAATCGCTTTTGTAGAGATAGTTGTTTTATTTCTTGTACTGATTTTAACAAAAAATATGACAGTATTTCGGATTATGTTAGTTGGTGGACTGATTGTAATTGGTTTAGCGTTATATCAAAATCGGGTAAATGAGGATTATTTGACGGAAACAATGCAAGAATTATCTAATTTAATTGCACAGATAACTTCCCAAAAAGATGCAGTTTTATCGATAAATTCAAAAGATACCTTGATGGAAAAATTACAAAGTCAAATACGAAAGCTTGCGAGTATATTACGAACGCAGAAACGCTATGGAAATGGAAATGAAACAACGGTCATACTTGCTGATTTATCCGAGCAGTTAAAAACTGCCGCTACAGAATTGCAAATGTATAGTGAATTTCTTCAAGAGCCTGATTTACTGGAAGAAGAAAGAGAAGAGTATATGGAAATTATGGAGAAAACAATTCACAAATTTACATTTTCAGCAGAAAGTATAATTAAGATGACACGATTGGAAACAGGACTTATTCGACTGCATCCGAAATTGACAGATCTAAAAGAAACGGTTATAGATGCAGTTATGAAAATGCATTATCCAGCAAAGCTGCGTCACATTGAAATTATATGGGACGAACCAAAAAAAGAAATTAATGCAATTCATGATCCATATTGGACGGTAGAAGCAATCGGAGATATTTTGGATAATGCGATTAAGTATTCTCCGCAGGGGAGTCAAATTATTGTGTCGCTTAATGTTTATAAACGGTTTGCAAGAATTGATATCCAGGATCAGGGAAAAGGAGTTCCAGAAGAAGAGCAGGCCAAAATCTTTCAGATGTTTTATCGTGGAAGTAATATTAAAGAAGAAGGAACTGGAATTGGATTATACCTGTGTAGAAAAGTCATTATGGATCAGAACGGTTATGTGGATGTAGAATCAAATCAAAATGGAAGTAAATTTTCAATTTTTCTTCCATGTGATTAAGATGGTTTGAGATAGAAAATTCTGCCCTTGTGACATTGATAATTTTTTGATATACTAAAATAAATCAGTAGTATCAAGGAGTGAGTCTTGAATATTGGAAATCCAAGAATAGAATGGAGAAAGTATGGCTAATATTTTAATCGTAGAAGATGATCATACGTTAAATAAAGGAATACAAATTGCATTAAAGAAAGATGGACATGAAGCGGTAGGAGCATATAGTTTTTTTGAAGGAGTAGAATTTTTAGTAAAGATGCAATTTGATTTATTTCTATTAGATATTAATTTGCCAGATGGAAATGGAATTGCTTTTTGTAAAAAACTTCGAGAAAAGTCCAGTAGTCCAGTTTTATTTTTGACGGCAAATGATACGGAAGAAGAAATGTTAAAAGGATATGAGGCTGGGTGTGATGATTATATTGCAAAGCCATTTTCCATTGCAGTACTTCGCAAAAAGATTCAAGTATTACTGAAACGAGTCAATTCGGAACAGAAGAAAAACAGTATTTTACAGTTTGGAGACTTAGAAATTGATAGAGAACAGATGATTGTCAAAAAATCAGGAGAGGAAGTTCATCTTACAGGAAAAGAATATAGCTTATTGGAATACTTGGCTCTTCGGCAGGGAAAAGTATTGACAAGAAAGGTCTTACTAGAACAGGTTTGGGATGTGGATAGTAATTTTATTGATGAAAATACATTAAGTGTTCATGTTAGAAGATTACGACAGAAATTAGAAAAAGATCCGAAAAACCCTGTTTATATTGTTACTGTATTTGGAATCGGTTATATATTTGGAAAGGAATTGCCATGAAAAAATAAATAAAATGCTTGGCTTTGATGGAAGAAAGGGAAGAAAAGGATGATTCAAATTGTTACAGATTCTGCCTCAGATATTACACTGAAGCAAGCAGAGGAAATGAATGTACAGATTGTACCGCTGACTATCTTATTTGAGGATGGGGTATGTCCACAGGAAACAGATGAAGACTTTCAAATTTTTTATGAAAAGTTAATAAAAGAAAACGGGTTGCCTAAAACAAGTCAGCCAACTCCAAATAAATATTTGGAAATCTTCCGCTTAGCAAAGGAAGTTGGAGATGAGGTGCTTGTCATTACTCTATCAGGGGGATTAAGCGGAACGGTGCAGTCAGCAAAGCTGGCAAAAGATTTGGCCGAATATGAACGGATTGAAATTATTGATTCCAAACAGGCTATTTTAACACAGCGCATGTTAGTGGAGTATTCAGTTAAATTGAGAGATGAAGGTAAAACATTGGACGAAATTACAGCGTTAGTATTGAAGCAGAGAGAAAAGCTAACTGTTTTTGGTATGCTGGATACGCTTACCTATTTAAAAAAGGGAGGAAGAATTCCAGCCAGTATGGCGTTACTTGGTAATTTACTTCGTATAAAACCAGTGATTATATTAAAGGATAGTGTATTAGAACAGTTGGGAAAAGCAAGGGGACGTAGGGATGGATTAAAGATGCTTTGTACACAAATGGAAGAGGCAGAGATAGATTTAGACTTTCCGGTATATTTTGGGTATACATTGGATCCAGAGCCAACCAAACAATTTCAGATGGAAATGGAACAAAAATTTCAATTAAAAAATACAAAATTATATCCAGTGGGAGGCGTAATTGGAACACATGTAGGTCCCAATTGTGTGGCAGTAGCTTTTGCAGTAAAGGATAAACAATAAGTAACTTTATTTAAGAGAAGAGGAGCTCAATGAAAAAAATATTAGCAGCAGCATTAGTAGGAGTATTTCTTTTATCAGGATGTGGAAAAATGCAGGAAATTCCTGAATTACAGGCTCAAGATACAATGTATAATAAAATGGTTCATTTAGAATTTCCTCGTATGGCAGGTGGAACTAGGGATGGATATACGACAGTATTTTCAGATATTGGTTTAGATGGAGTAAAAGAATACTTAACGATTTATGCACAGGAAAATGAAACAAATCAAATTGAAGTGGTAGATGAAAATAAAATAGTTGTAGAAGTGCCAATGGAAGATGGGAACAGATCGCTGATGTATTTTACAGAACAGCCAGAATTGAGGGAGAGTTCTGGTAAAGAAGCAGAAACATTTGAACATGCTTATTTATTTTCTGGATTTGAAGCTGCCATTAACAGTAAAGTAAAAGATGTCACGCATGTGATTCTGCCGTTTCATTTAATGGAGGATGAGAATTTAGAAAGTCCGCTTGATACAGTGGAGGTTGGAAAACAATACAAAGCAGCGTATTCTATGGAGCAATTTCGATTATTCTACAAGCGATATTGTGAAAATTATGGAATCCAATATGAAGATTGCGTAACGATGCAGCCAGAAATGGGAAGATTGGAAATTCAATATCCGCTCATTCGTTCGGATTCAGAAAGAGATTTAACAAATCTGGATAAAAATCGGATTACGCAGACTCTTGTTATGGTATTTCGGCAGGATGGAGAACAATTAACATTTACGATTGAAATTGAAGCTGCAAAACGGGGGGAATAAGAAATATAAGGAGAGAACAGGAATGAGTATTCGACTAATAGCAGTAGATTTAGATGGAACATTTTTGAAAAAGGATCATGTGACAGTATCGCAGCGTAATATTCGGGCAATAAAATTAGCTGTGGAGAAAGGGATCATTCCAGTAATTGCAAGTGGACGTACATTATCCATTATGAGAGGTGTTTTAAGGCAAGTACCAATGATCCAATATGCAGTTATTTCTAATGGAGCTTCTGCTTTAAAGATTGGTACAGATCAACCAATGTTTGTGGATGGGATTCCATATGAAAAGTGGATGGAAATCTGTAATATTATGGACAGAAACCATTCCATCTATGAGATATTTTATAATACAAAAAGCTATATGGAGAAAACTATGTGGAGCCAATACAAGAACCCTTATTTACAAAGGGAATTTTTGGAGGAATTAAAATCAGGAATTACTGCCTGTGATAATTTAAAAGAAGAGTTAAGAGCATGTACAATTGAGAAAATCAGTTCCATTTATACACCAGAAGAATTTTGTGATTCATTGGAAAAAGAGATTCTGAAATATCAAGATATGGAAATCACTACATCTGTACCTGGAAATATGGAATTAAATATGGGAGGGGTGAGCAAAGGAACTGGTTTAAAACAACTCTGTGATAGATTAAATATTCGGGCAGATGAAGTTATGGCATTTGGAGATGCAGATAATGACTGTACGATGCTCCAATGGGCTGGATATTCTTTTGCTATGGGAAATGCTTCAGAAGAAGTTAAGAAATGTGCAAAATACATAACGGATACCAATGAAAAGGATGGAGTTGCAAAAGCAATTGAAACATATGTTTTAAGAAAGGAGTAAGATAGATGGCGTTACTTCATGTGAATTTTTTCTCAGATGTACTGGGGATGTGTATGAATATGGATGTAATTTTACCGCAGCAAACAAAAAATCAAATTGGAATGAAGGGGACTCGTAAAGACGGAAAAATTCCGACACTTTATTTATTGCATGGAATGAGTGACGATCACACGATTTGGCAGAGACGTACTTCGATTGAACGATATGTAAGTGAAATGGGAATTGCTGTTATTATGCCAACAACTCATTTGGGATGGTATACGAATACGACATATGGCTTGAATTATTGGACATTTATTTCAGAAGAACTTCCGATGATTTGTCGTTCTTTTTTTGCCAATTTGTCAGAGCGCAGAGAAGATACTTTTGTAGCAGGATTGTCCATGGGAGGATATGGAGCATTTAAGTTAGCTCTTGGAGCGTCTGATACGTTTGGAGCAGCAGCCTCATTGTCTGGAGCCTTGAATGCAAGAAGGAGAGAGACCGATTCCCACGCTAAAACTCAGCGCACTTTTTGGGAGGGAATTTTTGGACCGCTGGATCAAATAAAAGGAAGTTCCAATGATTTAATGACGCTTGCGGAGCAATTGATACAGTCAGGAAAATCATTACCTAAATTGTTTATGTGGTGTGGAACAGAAGATTTCCTATTTGAAGAAAATGAGATGATGTATCAATATTTTAAAGAGATGGGATTTGATGTAACCTATACAAAAGGACCTGGAGGACATCAGTGGGAATGCTGGGATGAACAAATCCAGAATGTATTGAAATGGCTGCCAATCCGATCAGAGAAGTATAAATAAAAATCTCTTAATATAAAAGAAAATTCTTATATAGGAAA
>OERG01000165.1_pt1 | contig 15026 bp, 14 predicted proteins | sample 1539951 | NCBI WGS metagenome assembly OERG01 (sample SAMEA3891870, study PRJEB23780) | metagenome | biome: terrestrial biome; feature: animal house; material: Caecal content | place: Italy | collected 2015-05-05
CGGCCCCGTGAAAAGAAAATGCCCCGCGTCCGCCAAAAACAGCCGGCGCGGGACAAAATCTATTCTAGCAGAAAGGGGGCCCGAGGTCAAGGCTCAGACCTTGAGTTCCTGCTCCCCGAACACGTCCGAGGTGGGGGTCTCGAAAACGGGGATGTTGGCGTAGGGGTCGGCGGCCTCGTCGGGGGGCAGGGCCTTCATGTACTCGTCCATGGCCACCGCCACATCCTTGGCCATGGCCACCGCTTCCACCACCGTGCGGGCGCCCTTGACGGCGTCGCCCCCGGCAAAGACGCCGGGCCGGGTGGTGCGGCCGTCGTGGTCCACCGTCAGCAGGCCCTTTTTGTTGGTGTCAAAGCTGCCGTCCGGCTGCTTGACGGTGTCGCGGCAGATCAGGCCGTCGTCCCGGATCTCCACCGGGGCTTTGCAGAAGCGGAAGCCCACCCCCTCCAGCTTGGCGTAGCTGACTTCGTACTGGGAGGCGCTGATGCAGCTCTCGTCCCGGCGGGCGTAGCAGGTGACGTGCCGCGCGCCGTTGCGGATGGCGGTGCGGGCGCAGTCCATGGCCGAGTTGCCCACCCCGATGACGGCGATGTTGTCCCCCAGCCGGAAGGCCTTGCTGTTGGCCAGGTAGTCGATGCCAAAGGCGGCGTTGCCCAGGCTTTCGCCCTTGATGTGCATGGCGTTGGCTTTCCACAGGCCTGCGCCGATGAAGATGCTCTTGTAGCCGTCCCGGAACAGGTCGTCGATGGTGAGGGTGCGGCCGATTTCGGTGTTGGTGCGGATCTTGATCCCCTTCAGCTCCAGGTGGCGGTACTGGAAGTCGTCCAGCACGCTGTCGGGCAGGCGGTAGTTGGGGATGCCGTACCGCATGACGCCGCCGGTCTTGTCCCGCGCCTCGAAGATGGTGATGTCGTAGCCCCAGCGGGCCAGCAGCACCGCGATGGTCAGGCCCGCCGGGCCCGACCCGATGATGGCCGCCCGCATCCCGTTTTTGGGGGCGGGGCCCGCCACCATCTTGTTGGCGTAGGTGGTGGAGATGTAGTTTTCGATCACCGAAAAGTGGACCGGGTCGTGGCTGGGCATCCGGTTGCGGATGCAGTGGCCCTCGCACTGTTTTTCGTGGTCGCAGACCAGGCTGCACACGGTGGTCAGGGGGTTATTTTCAAACAGCATCCGGCCGGCCTTGTCCATCTCGCCGGCTTTCAGCAGGCGGATGGCCTCGGGGATATTGGTGTGGATGGGGCAGCCCTGCTGGCACATGGGCTTTTTGCAGCCAAGGCAGCGGTTGGCTTCGTCCAGAACGTGTAACGCCATGGTGAGTTCCTCCTTGTTTCCCGATGGGGTGCGTTGTATCCAAGATGTGCTGTTATAATAATACACCCATCCGCCCCGTCTGTGCAATGACGGATTTACTGATTTTCAGGGGGAGTTTTTGGCTCTTTCGCCGGAACAAGCGCCGCGGGCCGGAGCCGGCAGTCAGTTGAACTTTACGATCTTGCGGGCCAGGCGGTAGCCCAGCACCGTCACCTTGTCCCCGCCGGGGAAGCGCAGGTTGGTGGCGCCGCCCAGGGACAGCCGCACCCGCCGGTAGATCCGGGGGCTGACCCGCTCTTTCAGGTAGGCCCACAGGTCGTCCTTTTTCTTTTTGGCCTCGGGGCTGCCGTCCAGGATCAGGAAGATCCCGCTGACGGCCATCATGGCGGACAGGTACTGGGTCATGTAGCTGCGCAGGCGGGCCTGCTCGGGGGGCAGGGCGTCCAGGTCCTGGCAGTCGATCATGTACCGGGTCACCCGCAGCTGCTGGTCCACCCGCTTGACCATCACGCTCTCGTTGACGCTCTGGTCGGCCCGGCCGATGAAGTAGCGGTACAGGTCCAGGTCCATGTAGTACATGCTCTTGACGTAGGGCAGGGGCTGGTAGACGAAGATGTTGTCCACATAGAAAGTGTGCTTGGGCAGCACCATGCCGCTGCGGCGGAGCACCTCGGTGCGGTAGATCACCGAGTGCATCAGGATGTTCTGGTCGGGGCGGAAGCGGCCCACGTGCATCCAGCTGAACAGGCGGTTCTGGGGGAAGACGTTGGTGTAGCGGACGGTGTGGCTGGTGCCGTCCTCCACGTGCTCGTAGACGTAGTTGCAGAACATCAGGTCGGGGGCGGTGCCGCGGTGCAGCAGCAGGCGCAGCCGGTCCAGCACCTTTTCCAGGGCTTCGGTGTCCAGCCAGTCGTCGCTGTCCACCACCTTGTAATAAACGCCGGTGGCATTGCGGATGCCCTGGTTGACGCCCTCGCCGTGGCCGCCGTTTTCCTGGTGGATGGCCCGGACGATGGTGGGGTATTTGGCGGCGTATTCGTCGCAGATGGCGGGGGTTTCGTCCTTGGTGGACCCGTCGTCCACCAGGATGATCTCGGCATCCTCACCGGCGGTGAGCAGGGTGTCGACACAGTGGCGCATATAAGCCGCGGAGTTATAACAGGGCACGGCAAAAGTAATGAGCTTCTGATCCATAGTTATGGTACCTCGTTTTGGTGTTGGGGCGTTGGCGGGACTGCCGCAGAATCCCTCAGGGATGCGCACGATCCGGCGCGGACTTTTCCGTCAAAAGCCAGTTTACACCATTATACCATGCCATGTCTCAAAAATCTATCTGCTGCCGGTGGCAGAAACGCCCGAAAATGCTGGAAAAATCGCTAAAAAGATGTGAAACAGGCCCGAAACGCCCCGCAATCTGGCCCCGGCGGTCGAAATGTGGTATACTGCATACCGATTGAATCAGGGGAGGGACAGAATGGAAAATCCGTACAGTATCCTCAAGCGGGTGTTTGGCTACGACAGCTTCCGCCCGGGACAGAAAGAGATTGTGGACGCGATCCTGGCGGGGCAGGATGTGCTGGCGGTGATGCCCACCGGCGCCGGCAAATCCATCTGCTACCAGGTGCCGGCCCTGGCGCTGCCGGGGATCACCCTGGTGGTAAGCCCCCTCATCAGCCTGATGCAGGACCAGGTGCGGGCTCTGGTGGCGGCGGGGGTGCCGGCGGCCTACCTGAACAACAGCCTCACCGACAACCAGAAGGCCCTGATGCTGAGCCGGGCCCGGGAGGGCCGGTATAAGATCATCTATGTGGCCCCCGAGCGGCTCCAGATGCAGGGCTTTCTGCGGTTTGCCGAGGAACAGCCCATCAGCATGGTGACAGTGGACGAGGCCCACTGCATCAGCCAGTGGGGCCACGACTTCCGGCCCAGCTACCTGCAGATCCGGGATTTTGTGGGGCAGCTGCCCCGGCGGCCGGTGGTCAGCGCCTTCACCGCCACAGCCACCGCCCGGGTCCGGGAGGACATCCAGGACAAGCTGGGCCTGGACCGGCCCTTCCGGCTCACCACCGGTTTTGACCGGCCCAACCTGCGGTTTGAGACCATGCGGGTGATGTCCTCGGAAAAGCCCCGGGCCCTGGTGGACTTTATGCTGGAAGAAGGGGATGCCCCCGGCATTGTCTACTGCAGCACCATCCGCCAGGTGGGGGAGGTCACCACCCTGCTGAAAGGGGTGGGGATTGCGGCCGAGTGCTACCACGGCAAGATGAGCCCCGAGGACCGGAAAAAGAACCAGGAGGACTTCCTCTATGACCGGATCCAGGTGATGGTGGCCACCAATGCCTTCGGCATGGGGATCGACAAGCCCAACGTCCGGTTTGTGCTCCACTACAACCTGCCCAAGGACATCGAGAGCTACTACCAGGAGGCGGGCCGGGCCGGCCGGGACGGCGAGCCCGCCCGGTGCGTGCTGTTCTATGCCCCCAGCGACGTGCGGATTGCCCAGTTCCTGATTGACAAGGAAGAAGAATCCAGCACCCAGCCCGACGAGATCCGCCATGCCGCCGCCGACCAGGCCCGGGAACGGCTGAAGTACATGACCTTCTACGCCACCACCCGGCGGTGCCTGCGGGCGGACCTGCTGCAGTATTTTGGGGAGCAGGCCCCCGCTGTCTGCGGCAACTGCTCCAACTGCCTGGCCCCCAGGGTGGAAGCCCCCGCCCGGCGGCCCGCGGCCCCCAAGGTCGGCGCCGCCCAAAAGAAGGTCAGCCGGGAGGCGGCCCGCCTGTCCCTCAGCCCCAAAGACGAGGAACTGCTGGCGGCCCTCTATGCGCTGCGGAAAGAGCTGGCCCGGAAGGAAAAGCTCCCTGCCTTTGTGATTTTCACCGACGCGGTGCTGCGGGAAATCTGCCTGCGGCGGCCCCAAACCACCAAAGACCTGCTGGCCATCAGCGGCATCGGCGAGGTAAAGGCCGCCCGGTACGGCCCGGCCTTCCTGGACCTGGTAAAGCGGTACGGCGGGTAAAACTTTGGGGATAATGCGTCACTTTTTCGCCTTCCCCTTGTAACTTGTCCCCAAATGCGGTAAAATAAAGTGATTTAAACATCTGCTGCCTTGGGGGGCAGCACGCTGAAGGAGGGGCCGAAAGGCTTTTAAAACATGATCTTAGCCATTGATATAGGCAACACCACCGTCGCCCTGGGGGGCATCAAGGACGGACGTGTATGCTTTGTGGCCCACATGGATACGGTGCGCACCCGCACCGCAGCCGAGTACCGTGCCGAAATGGAGCGCATTTTTGCCCGGCGGCGCAACCCCGAACGGAAAGTCTGGTTCGAGGGGGCTGTGCTGACCAGTGTGGTGCCCCAGATCACCGGCGCCCTGGCTGCCTGTGCCCGCCATTACACCGGCAAGGACCCGGTGATTGTGGGGCCGGACATCCGCACCGGCCTGACCATGGGGGTGCCCGACCCGGCTGCGGTGGGCAAAGACCGGATCGCCGATGCGGCTTATGCGGCGGCCAACTACCCCCTGCCTGTGATTACGGTGGACCTGGGCACCGCCACCACCTTTAATGTGGTGGACGAAGAAAAAGTGTTCCGGGGCGGGGTGATCTGCCCCGGCCTGTCCACCGGCCTGCGGGCCCTGGGGGACCGCTGCGCCCAGCTGCCCCAGATCCATCTGGCGCGGCCCCGCCATGCCATCGGCACCACCACCCAGGAGTGCATGCTGTCGGGGTCGGTGATGGGCACCGCCGTCCTGCTGGACGGGATGGTGGCCCGGATCGAGGAAGAACTGGGCAGCCCTGCCACCCTGGTGCTCACCGGGGGCCTGGCCAAGTATGTGGCGCCCCTGTGCCGCCATCCCCTGACCTATGACCCGGAATTGATGATGAAGGGCCTGGCACTATTGTATGAGATGAACAGCCGCCCGGCCCGCCGGGGGGAGAGCCGCCGGTTTCACGGCGGCAGCCGCCGGGAGGAACAGCCCCGGGGCCGTCAGAAAAGGAGGTCGGCAGGATGAAACTGGGCATTGCAGGCAGCGGAAAGATTGTGCAGGAATTCCTGCCCTGGCTGGCACAGTCGCCGGCGGTGGAGGTGGCTGCCCTGTGCAGCACCCAGCGCAGCGCCGACAAGGCGAAAGCCCTCTGCCAGCAGTACGGGGTGCCCCTGCACACCACCGATTACCAGCAGATGCTGGAAGCGGTGGACACGGTGTACATCGCGCTGCCCAACCTGCTCCACACCGCCTACGCCATGAAGGCCCTGGAAGCAGGCAAAAACGTGATTGTGGAAAAGCCCATGGCCCCCTGCGCCGCCGACGCGGCCCGGCTGGCGGCCCTGGCCCGGAAAAAGGGGCTGTTCCTCTTTGAGGCAGTCACCACCCTCTATCTGGAAAACTACCGCAAACTGCGGCAGCTGCTGCCCCGGGTGGGGCAGGTCAAGCTGGTGCAGTGCAGCTTCAGCCAGTATTCCAGCCGCTACGACGCCTTCTGCGCCGGCCAGGTGGCCCCGGTCTTTGACCCGGCCCAGGCCGGCGGCGCCCTGATGGACCTGGCCGTCTACAATATCAGTTACATTGTGGGCCTGTTCGGGGAGCCCCAGCAGGTCCATTATACCGCCAACGTGGAACGTGGCATCGATACCAGCGGCATCCTGACCATGGATTACCGCTCCTTCCGGGCGGTGAGCATCGCCGCCAAGGACTGCTCGGCCCCGCCCCGGTATGTGATCCAGGGCACCCGGGGCTACCTGCTCCAAAAGAGCACCGCCAATTTCTGCGGCCCCCTCACCCTCCATCTCAACGACGGGAAAGAGGAGCACTTCTCCCTCAACGGCAAGCGGCCCCGCTGCGCTGCCGAGTTTGAGGCCTTTGCCCGGGCCATCGACGCCGGGGATCAGGAAATGTGCAGCGGTATGCTGGACACCTCCCTGGCGGTGAGCCGGGTGCTGACGGTGGCCCGGCAGGATGCGGGGATCCGGTTCCCCTGTGACAGGTAAACACCCTCTGGGGCATCTTGCACCGGCGCAAGGCCGGGCGAATCATGCCGCCGCCCTGGAAACAGGAGCGGCAGAGGGAATGAAATACAAAGGCGGTGGGAAGGTTTGGCCCTCTGGGCCGGACACCAATCAATTTGCAAGGGTGTTGTACACAAACAAGGTTTGCGCTGTATCCGCGGCATGAGGCGGAACGGCAGCAGGAGGTAACAAAATGAAACGCAAAACAACCGATCTTCAGACATTGACCCGTCTGGCCCTGCTGGTGGCCATCGAACTGGTGATGAAGGCCATTGGCCTGGGCAGCGTGCCGGTGGGCCCGCTGTACATGAGTTTCCTGACTTTGCCCATTGCGGTGGGCGCCATCACCATGGGGCCCCTGGCCGGCCTGATCCTGGGCGCCGTCTTTGGCGCGGTGAGCTTTTATGACGCGGTCAGCGGCGGCTCGGCCATGACCAGCGCCCTGTTCCAGGTCAGCCCGGTCAACACCTTCATCCTCTGCGTGGGGATGCGGCTGCTGATGGGCCTGTGCGTGGGCCTGATCTATGAGGGCCTGCGCCGGCTGGACAAAAAGGGCAACTGGAGCTGCATCCTTAGCGCCATGTGTGCCCCTCTGCTGAACACGGTGTTCTTCATGGGATACATTGTGCTGGCCTTCTATGACTGCGACTATGTCCAGGGCCTGGTGGCCTCCAACGGCGCCAGCAACCCCCTGATCTTTGTGGTGCTGCTGGTGGGCGTCCAGGGCGTGGCCGAGTTCTTGGTCAGCGGCCTGCTGGGCGGCCTGGTGGCCCGGGCTGTGGAGCGGTACCTGAGCCGGTAAAACAGAACAACAAGAGCAAAACATTGGGGCAGGCCCTTGGGGGCCTGCCTTTTTTGCGTCCCTTTTGCACCCTGGCGCCCCCGGCGGCATAGGCTGGGACACAGGGGGGATGCACCATGACAGAAAAGCTGTTTGCGGTGGTGGGGGATGACGCCCGCCAGGCGGCAGCCGGCCGGGCCCTGGCCCGGGCGGGATGCAAAGTGGGAGGCCCGGGCCAGGCGGCCTGGGCAGATTATCTTTTGCTGCCCCTGCCGCTGGACGAGGAGGCGGTGGGGCTGGCAGGGCTGCTGCGGTCGGTGAAGCCCGGGGCGGTGGCCCTGGCAGGAAAACCCTCGGCCCGGGCCCGGCAGATGGCGGCGGAGGCCGGGGTGGAACTGATCGACTACTTCGCCCGGGAGGAGCTGACCATCCGCAACGCCATCCCCACCGCCGAGGGCTGCATCGGGGTTCTGATGGAGCGGCGGGTGCGGACCCTGTGGGGGTCGCCGGTGCTGGTCACCGGCTATGGCCCGGTGGGCCAGGCGCTGGCGGTGCGGCTGACCGCCCTGGGGGCCCGGGTGACGGTGGCGGCCCGGCGGGCGGCCCAGCGGGCCCTGGCCGAGAGCCAGGGGGCCCGGGCCATCCCCCTCACCGGGCTGGCGGCAGCGGCCCCCGGCTTTGATGCGGTGGTGAACACCGTCCCGGCCCTGGTGCTGACCCGGCCGGTGCTGGGGGCCCTGCGGCCCGGCAGCCTGATTGTGGACCTGGCCAGCCGGCCGGGAGGCACCGATTTTGCCGCGGCGGCGGCGCTGGGCCACACCGCCCTGCCGGCCCTCAGCCTGCCTGCGCGCTGTGCGCCCGAGAGCGCCGGGGAATATGTGGCCGGGACGGTGCTGGAAATCATCCGGGAACGGGCAGAACAGGAGGCAGCAGGATGAACGGACAACAGATTGGCACGGTGGCCTTTGCCCTGTGCGGCAGTTTTTGCACTTTTGGGGCGGCGGTGCCCCAGGCGGCCCGGCTGGCAGCCATGGGCTGGCAGGTGGTGCCGGTGATGAGCTTTGCGGCGGCGTCCACCGACACCCGCTTTGGCAGCGCGGCGGGATGGAAGTCCCAGCTGGAGGCCGCTGCGGGGCGGCCGGTGCTGGACACCCTCACCGGGGTGGAGCCCCTGGGGCCCAAACACATGGCCGATGCCCTGGTGATCGCCCCCTGTACCGGGGCCACCCTGGCCCGGCTGGCGGCGGGGCTGTCCGACACCCCGGTGACCCTGGCGGCCAAGAGCCTGCTGCGGGTGGGGTGCCCGGTGGTGGTGGCGGTGTCCACCAACGACGGCCTGGGGGCATCGGGGGAAAACATCGCCCGGCTGATGCAGCGGAAAAACTTCTACTTTGTGCCCTACGGCCAGGACGATCCGGCGGCCAAACCCCAGAGCCTGAAGGCGGATATGGCCCTGATTCCCAGGACCCTGAAAGAGGCCCTGGCGGGCCGTCAGATCCAGCCGGTGCTGTTACAGAGACCTCTTTCCCCTCAATAAAAAGTGTGCTATACTATATAAGATCCAGAAAAGGGCGCAGCGCCGGCGGTGCTGATGCCGGGAAGAGGAAAGCATGAAACGATTGACCACAGCGTTCACGGCTCTGGCAGCCCTGCTGGTGCTGGCTGTTTTCGGGCTGCCGGCCGGGGCTGCGGGCCCTGCGCTGACCGCCACCGAGGCCTACTGCATCATGGATGCGGACACCGGCCTGGTGCTGGCCCAGCAGAATATGGACGAAGAGCTGCACCCGGCCTCCATCACCAAGGTGATGACCCTGGGGCTGTCCTGCGAAAAGGCCCAGGGGGACTGGAGCGGCGTGGTGACGGTGAGCCATGAGGATGTGTATTCGCTGGCTGGGACCGATTCCAGCCACATCGCCCTCATCGAAGGGGAAAAGGTCCCGGTGAAGGACCTGCTCTACGCCACCATGATGGCCAGCGCCAACGACGGGGCCAATGCGCTGGCCGAGTATTTCGGGGGCGGGTCCATTGCGGACGGCGTCCAGGCCATGAACGACCAGGTGGCCGAGCTGGGCCTGGAACACACCCACTTCGCCAATCCCCACGGCATCAGCGATGAAAACCACTATACCAGCTGCTACGACATGGCCCAGATTCTCCGCTGGGCTCTGACCCAGCCGGGGTTTGAGGATCTGTTCACCAACAACGAAATGTATGTGATGGACCCCACCAACCTCCAGCCGGTGACCCGTTACTTCTCCCAGCAGGATTCCATGCGGATTGGTTCCAGCATGTTCTATGAGCCCACCATCCTGGGCTCCAAGATCGGCTACACCGATATCGCCCGCCAGACCTATGTCTGCCTGGCCGAGAAAAACGGGATCCGGCTGATCTGCGTCACCATGCGCAGCGACAGCAAGGCGGACCGCTACGCCGATGTCCGCAGCCTGCTGGACTATGCCTTCTCCACCTGGACCAGCTACACCGAGATCCCCGCTGCGGCGGGGGCGGCTGCCATCACGGTCCAGGGAGGCGGGGATGCCCTGGGCACCATCAGCCTGGATGCCCCCGGCATCCGGATCCCCCTGGCGGCAGGGCTGACGGCGGATGACGTCACCCTGACGGTGGACCTGCCCGACGTCTACACCCTGGGCGGGGTGCTGGACGGCTGGGCGGTTTACACCGTCAACGGCGGACAGGCCCAGGAGAGCGCCAGCGTCCGGGTGCCCCTGACTGCCGCCGGGCTGCAGGAGATGCTGGCGTCCAGCCGGGGCACCGAGCACCCGGCGGCTGTGGATGTGGAACCCGAGACCCGCTTTTCCCTGGTGCTGGGGGCTGCGGCGCTGGCCGTGGTGCTGGCGGGAGCCGGCGCCCTCTGGTACCGGCGGCGCCGGGGCGTCACATTGCGTGTAAACAGGGCAGGCCCTGATGGAATATAACACAACGAGAAAAACAAAGAGGTATACGATTATGGGTAAGTTCACTTTTACGCAGACTGAGATTCCTGGTGTGGTGATCATCGAGCCGGAAGTGTTCGGCGACGACCGCGGCTACTTTATGGAGACCTACAAGAAGACCGATTTTGCCGCTGCAGGCATTCCGGCCGAGTTTGTCCAGGACAACCAGAGCCGCTCCACCCGGGGCGTCCTTCGGGGCCTCCACTTCCAGAAGCAGCACACCCAGGGCAAGCTGGTCCGTGTGACCCTGGGCGAGGTCTATGATGTGGCTGTGGACTGCCGGCCCAACAGCGCCACCTTCGGCAAGTGGGTGGGCGTCACCCTGTCGGCTGAGAACAAGAAGATGTTCTATATTCCCGAGGGCTTTGCCCACGGCTTCCTGGTGCTGAGCGACGTGGCTGAGTTCTGCTACAAGTGCACCGATGTCTACGACCCCACCGCCGAGGGCGGTATCCCCTACGACGATCCCACCGTGGGCGTGGTGTGGCCTGACTGCGGCTGCGAGCACAAGACCAGTGCCAAGGACAAGCTCCATGAGCCCTTCGCCGCCCAGACCTTCGACTTCTTTGCAAAGTGGTGACGGCTGTGGCAAAAATACAAGCAATGTGCAGCGCCATGTGGCGCTACCGGTATCTTCTGTACAATCTGGTCAGCCGTGACTTCAAGCTGAAGTACCGGCGCAGCGTGCTGGGCGTGGTATGGAGCGTCCTGAACCCCCTGCTGATGTGCCTGGTCTACTGGGCGGTGTTCAGCAGCCTGATGGATATGCGGGGCAGCGGCATCGACAACTTCCCCGTCTTCCTGATGTGCGGCCAGCTGCTGTTCAACTTCTTCAACGAGGCCACCTCCACAAGCATGAGCAGCATCATCTCTGCGGCCCCGCTGCTGAAAAAGGTGTATATTCCCAAGTATATTTTCCCGCTGGAAAAGTGCTGCTTTGCCATGGTCAACTGCGTGTTCAGCTTTGTGGCCCTGCTGCTGGTGATGATCTTCACCGGCAGCCCCTTCCACCTGACCGTAATCCAGGCCATCTATCCCCTGGCCACCCTCTTTTTCTTCAGCCTGGGGGTGTCGTTGTTCCTGGCGGCCGGCACCGTCTTTTTCCGGGATATCCAACATATCTGGAGCGTTTTCGTCACGGCCCTGCTTTACTTCTCGGCCATCTTCTATGATCCCGCCCAGATGACCTTCTCCATCGGCGGGTTCAATATGCAGCAGGTCATCAGCATCAACCCCATCTACTGGTATATCACCGGCTTCCGCCGCACCGTCATGTGGGGCGAAGCCCTGCGCCCGGGGATGATTCTGGTCTGCGGCCTGTGCGCCATCGTGTCGATGGTGGTGGGTGCGCTGGTATTCCGCCGCACCCAGGACCGCTTTGTCCTGCATATCTGACGAGGGGGAGGAGACAACACCGATGGACACACCCAATACTCAGCCCATCATCGAGATCCAGAATGTCTCGATGTGCTTCAACCTGGCCAGCGAAAAGCACGAGAGCCTGAAAGAGTACTTTCTGGCCATGATCCAGGGGCGGCTGCACTACGACGAGTTCTACGCCCTGAAGAACGTCAGCCTGAACATCATGCCGGGGGATTTCTACGGCCTGGTGGGCCTCAACGGCTCGGGCAAATCCACCCTGCTCAAGACCATCGCCGGCGTCTACAAACCCACCCGGGGCCGGGTGGTGGTCCGGGGCACCATTGCCCCCCTGATCGAGCTGGGGGCCGGCTTTGATATGGACCTGACCGCCCGGGAGAACATCTACCTGAACGGCACCGTGCTGGGCTTTTCGCCCAAGTACCTGGACGAAAAGTTTGACGAGATCGTGGAGTTCAGCGAGCTGCAGAACTTCCTGGATGTCCCGCTGAAGAACTATTCCTCCGGCATGGTGGCCCGCATCGGCTTTGCCATCGCCACCATCACCAAGCCCCAGATTCTGATCGCCGACGAGGTGCTGTCGGTGGGCGACTTTTTGTTCCAGCAGAAGTGTGAAAAGCGGATGCAGGAGCTGATGGCCGGCGGCACCACCGTGATCCTGGTTTCCCACTCCATCGAGCAGATCGAGCGGATGTGCAGCAAGGTAGCCTGGCTGAGCCATGGCCACCTGAAGATGAACGGGGACACCAAGACGGTCTGTGACGCCTACAAGGCCACCCAGCGGGGCGAGGCATAAGAGATAAGGGGACGGCATCTATGAACCAGCAGCAGCGCAAACGCATCCGGGAGCTGGGCCGCTATGCGGTGACGGTGGCCCGGAAAGAGGGCCTGCCCGCCATGGCAAAGCGGACGGCGGGCTTTGTCAAGCGCCGCTTTTTCGGCAAGAAAGCCCGCTACCTGCCGGACAAAAAAGTCCTGGCGGCCCAGCGGGCTCTTTATGCGGGCAAGACCCGGGCCGACTGCGGCCTGCCCGCCATCAGCATCCTGACCCCTCTGTACAACACCCCGCCGGCCTACCTGCGGGCCTTCCTGGATTCCTTTGTGAACCAGACCGCCCCCAACGGCCAGCTCTGCCTGGCGGACGCTTCCGACAGCGCCCACGGCGAGGTGGGACAGATTGTGCGGGAATATCAGGCAAAGAATCAACAGATCGTATACAAAAAGATCGAGAATCAGGGGATTGCCGCCAACACCAACGCGGCGGCGGCCCTGGCCGACGGGGAATACCTGGCCCTGGCCGACCATGACGACGTGCTGGCGCCCCATGCCATGTACGAGATGGGCCGGGCCATCCTGGACCTGCGGGCCGCCGGCAAGCCGGACGGCTTCCTGTACAGCGACGAGGCCCTCTTTGAAAAGGAGATCCGCCGGCCGTTGGTGGGGCACTTCAAGCCCGACTATGCCCCCGACTACCTGCTGTGCTGCAACTACATCTGCCACCTGGCGGTGTTCCGCCGGGCCCTCTTTGAGCAGGTGGGGGGCGAGCGCCCCGAATGCGACGGCAGCCAGGACCACGACCTGTTCTTCCGGCTGATCGAGCAGGTGGGCGGCGCGGCCCATCTGCCCCAGGTCCTCTACTACTGGCGGGTCCACGCCGGGTCCACCTCGGGTGGCACCGAGGCCAAACCCTATGTGGCCCAGGCCGCCAAAAAGGCCATTGCGGACCATCTGGACCGCACCGGCCAGAAGGGCCAGGTCACCGACGGCCTGTTCCCCAGCACCTACCGGGTGGTCTGGGAGGTGGAGGGCAATCCCAAGGTCAGCGTCCTGATCCCCAACAAGGACCACACCGAGGACCTGGAGCAGTGCCTCCACAGCCTCTATGCCAGGACCCTGTGGGAAAACTACGAGGTCATTGTCATCGAGAACAACTCGGAGCAGCCCGAGACCTTTGCCTATTACCAGGAGGCCCAGCGCCGCTATGAGGGGCTGCGGGTGGTCCGGTACCCCGGCAAGGGGTTCAATTTCTCGGCCATCAACAATTTCGGCCGCAAATATGCTTCCGGGCAGTACCTGCTGCTGCTGAACAACGACGTGGAGATCACCGACGGGGACTGGATGGGCGAAATGGTCCGCCAGTGCGCCCGGCCCCGGGGCGGGGCCATCTGCGGGGCCATGCTCTACTATCCCGACGACACCATCCAGCACGCCGGCGTCATCACCGGCCTGGGGGGCTATGCCGGCCACAGCCACAAGTATAAACAGCGGGGCGGCAGCGGCTACATGTTCCGCACCGCCACGGTGCAGGATTTGTCGGCGGTGACGGCGGCCTGCATGCTGGTGAAAACCAGCGTCTGGGACGCCGTGGGCGGACTGGACGAGGGGTTCACGGTGGCTTTCAACGACGTGGACTTCTGCCTGCGGGTGCGGGATGCAGGGTATAAGATCCTCTGGACCCCCTATGCATGGCTGTACCACCACGAGAGCAAGAGCCGCGGGTCGGACGAAAACGACCCCATCAAGGCCCGGCGCTTTGCCTCAGAGCAGAAGCGGCTCTACGACCAGCACGGCCGGGAGAATATCCTGGACGATCCCTACTACAATCCCAGCCTGACCTATGACCGGGAGGACTTTTCTGAGAGCGCCGACCTGAAGGCGCTCCAGTCGGGCCAGCTGCGGGTGCGGTACAGAGAGTAATGCAACGATAAAAATCGACCGAGAGGAGAGATACGGTATGAACGTTCTGGGGCATTTCACCACCATCACCCGGCACAAGATGCTGGTGATGAAGTACTGTTTTGCCTGCGGGCTGTACAAGCAGGGGCTGGCGCACGATCTGAGCAAATACACCCCCACCGAGTTCATACCGGGGTGCATCTATTACCAGGGGGACCACAGCCCCAATGAAGCGGAGCGCAAGGCCAAGGGGTACACCTCGGCGTGGCTCCATCACAAGGGCCACAACCGGCATCACCTGGAGTACTGGATTGATTACGGTCTGGGAAAGGATAAGATGATCGGGATGAAGATCCCCCTGCGGTACATCTGCGAGATGGTCTGCGACCGCATCGCGGCCAGCCAGGTATACCTGGGGGACAAATACACCGATGCCTCGGCCTGGGAGTACTACCAGCGCAGCCGGGACCACTACATTCTGAACCCGGAGTCCCGGGCCATGCTGGAAAAGCTCCTCAAGATGGTCCGCGACAAGGGCCAGGACGCCACCTTTGCCTACATGAAAGCCCTCCTGGGCCTCCACCAGGAATACTAACCTACTTTTTCGGAGAAAAAGTAGGCAAAAAGCTTTTCAATGTGTACCATTCACTCTGGCCGCGCTCACCTGGGGACTAGGGAGTTGAAAGGCCCTGAATCTTAGTCCACGTTTGGGCCTGCGGCCCGGTACGATGCAAAGTTTTCGATAACCTGATATCAAAAAATCCTCGTTCCTTTTTTTGGGGAACGGGGGTTTTACTTTTTATTTCCAATCTGGCGGGGGGCATTGCTGCAGCCCAGAAACATTTTGATGGCCGCCACCCCTCATGGCGGAGGGCAGGCCGTTTCACCGGCAGGATTTATACTCC
>OERG01000168.1_pt1 | contig 14639 bp, 10 predicted proteins | sample 1539951 | NCBI WGS metagenome assembly OERG01 (sample SAMEA3891870, study PRJEB23780) | metagenome | biome: terrestrial biome; feature: animal house; material: Caecal content | place: Italy | collected 2015-05-05
CCCCCGCCCCGGCAAATCAAAAAGAGCCCCGCCGAAGCGGGGCTCTCGCTGTTTGTTTTTTCTGGCGGACGGGTTATTTCTCCTCCCCGGCCAGAGGCAGAGCCTCCCACCGGCGCTTGAAGGTGAAGGCCACATCCTTGGGCTGGCGCTGACGGGTGAAGATTCCCTTCTTGTTGCCGTTGACCCGCATGATCCCCTCGCTGGTCTGGAAGTCAGCGAAGTTCCACACCAGCTCTCCCTGGACGAAGTCATAGCTGTCAAAGACCTTGAAATTCATGGCCATATACTCGTCCTGATATTCCTGGCTCCACATAACGCTGGGCAGTTTGTGCTCGGTGGGCAGGGTATCGGTGCCGAACTCGGTAAAGACAAAGGGCACGTTCAGATTCTTTGCGGCCCACTGGTCCATCTCGGCCCGGAACTTGGCCTCGGCCTCCTCCAGCTCGGCGCCGCTGATGTACCAGCCATAATAGCGGTTCAGGCAGATGAAGTCGCACAGCTGGTAGCAGCGGCACTTATTGGGGGCGCTGTTCTTTTCCAGGGCGCCGGTCATGGGGCGGTGCTGGGGATCCAGGGCCCGGGCCGCCTCAAACACGGCGGTGAAATACTTCTGGGCATACTCGCTGGTGGTCTCCGGCTCGTTGAACAGGCTCCAGGCAAAGACGCTGGGGTGGTTCTTATCCCGGGCAATCATCTCCTCCACCTGGGCGATGTGGTTGGCCAGCAGGGCGGGAACGGTGGGCGTCTCGAAGAAATAGGTGTATTTGCCCATGCCTGCATCGGCAAAGTTGTGGGTGGAACGCATCATACCCACGGCGGGCACCTCATCGATGATGAGGAAGCCCTCCTCGTCCGCCATCTGGTACCACTCCTCGGCGTAGGGGTAGTGGCTGGTGCGGAAACAGTTGGCCCCGGTCCACTTCATGCACTCGAAGTCCCGCTTGGCCACCGCCCAGCTGAAGCCCCGGCCCAGAACGTCGAAGTCCTCGTGCTTGCCGAAGCCCCGCAGATAGACCGGCGCGCCGTTGATGAGGATTTTGGTCCCCCGGACCTCCACGGTGCGGATGCCCACCCGGGCGGTATACTCGTCGGCGGGGGATTCCCCACTGCCCAGGGTGATGGCCAGGGTGTAAAGATAGGCGTTCCGCACCTGCCACAGGCGGGCATCTGCCACCCGCAGGGTCCCCTCGGCCCCCTCGGCAGCGGCTACCTCCCGGCCCTCGGCATCCAGCAGCCGGACCCGCACCGGCAGATCTCCGCCCCGCCGGACGGTGTAGTGTACCAGAGCGTCAGCCCCCTCCAGGGTGTAGTCCACGCTGTAATCCTCAATGGCCTGGGCCGGGCAGTTCACCAGCCAGACGCTCCGCTGAATGCCCGAATAATTGTAAAAATCGAAATAGGGTTTCGCCAGCTTGGTCCCATTGGGCAGAGTCTTGACGGCGCCGCAGGGCAGGCTGCTCTCGCTCAGCTCGTTGTTGGCCTGGACGCTCACCCGGTTCACCCCGCCCCGGACCGCCGCCCCGGTCAGATCGGCCACCACCGGCAGGAATCCGCCCTCGTGGCGGGTAATCTCCACCCCGTTGCAGTAGACCACCGCCCGGTGGGTGATGCTGCCGAACCGCAGCAGCACCCGGCCCTGCCAGTCCGCCGGGACAAAGAACTCGGTCTCATACCAGAAGTCGCCGCAGTAGTCCCGCTCGGCCCGGGTGGTGAAGAAATCCGAAAAGCTGGCGGGCACCGGCATGGAAATGGGATCGGGCAGGCCCTTCTGCCAGCCCTGGGCCGCGCCGCAGCCGGTGGGGTCAAACTGAAACTTCCACAGACCGTCCAGGGTGCGGGCGGTGCGGCAACGGTTGTTGACAGGGTACAAAAGCGAATGGTTCAGCATGGGGCAGCCTCCTTGTTGAAATACCGGGTGATTTTTCGGATACAAAGACCCTGCGGGCACCCCAGGCACCCGCAGGGCAGAAAGTCGGATTACTGTTTTTCTGCTTCCAGCATCTTATCGCTGAAGCCGAACATCCAGGTCAGCACAAAGGAGCCGACGAAGGAGATCACGATGGCCACAATGCCCCAGCTGCCGTAGACAGCCCAGATGGCGGGCATGGTCAGCAGGTTGACCGAGATCTGGGTGTCACGGACCACATGGAACATGGCGCAGAGGGCGCCGCCGATGCCGTTGACCAGGCAGACAATCACCATGGGCTTTTTGAAGCGCACCAGCACACCGTAGACTGCCGGCTCGGTGACGCCGCCGATCAGGGCCGAGATCACAGAGGGGCCCGCGGTCTCTTTCAGATCCCTGTTGCGGGTCTTGAGGAAGACTGCCAGCGCAGCCGCCGCGATGCCGAAGTTGCAGCCCACGGTCAGGGGCAGAATGTTGTCGTAGCCCAGAGTCATCATGTTGTTGATGGCCACGGGGATAAAGGCCCAGTGGACGCCGAAGATGATCATCACCGGCCAGAGCGCCGCCATCAGGAAACCGGCCACCGGCGGGCAGACCTCCAACAGGAAGGTGATCACAGTGGCGATGATGTTGCCGACAAAGTTGGTCACAGGGCCGATGACGATAAAGCCCAGGGGCACCAGGATCAGAACGGTGAACAGGGGCACCAGCATGCCGCTGACCAGCTTGGGGATGTACTTATACAGCAGCCTTTCCAGCTGGCCCTGAACAAAGCAGATGGCGATGATGGGCAGAACGGAGGAGGTGTAGTTGATCATCTGGACCGGGATGCCCAGGAAGGCAACCCCCTCGGCGCCGTTCAGAGCCACGATGTTGGGGTAGACCAGAGCGCAGGCAATGGCCATCGAGACAAAGGGTTTTGCCCCAAAGGTCTTGCCGGCGGTATAGGCCAGGAAGACCGGCAGGAAGTAGAACACGCCGTCGCCCGCCGCGTAGAGAATGGTATAGGTAGTCGCCTCTTTATCCAACCAACCCAGGGTGGTGAAGAGCACCAAAAAGCCCTTGATCAGACCGGCGGCGGTGAAGGCGCCCATGAAGGGCATGAAAATGCCGGACACAACGCTGACGAAACCATCCCCGAGGATGGATTTCTTTTTTCCGGGGGCCGCCTTTGCCCCGGACGAGGCCGCTTCTTCCCCGGCGGCCTTGATCTTGGTGTTGGCCAGGACAGCGTCATAGACCTCCCCCACGTCGTTGCCGATGACCACCTGGTACTGGCCGCCGGCCTGGATCACCTTGATGACCCCTTTGGTGCCGCTGAGGGCGGCGGTGTCGGCCTTGGATTCATCTTTCAGCACAAAGCGCAGCCGGGTGACGCAATGGGTCAGCGAGACGACATTTTCCTCGCCGCCCACCCGGGCCACGATATCCAGCGCCAATTTTTTAAAATCTTTTGCCACGGTTCTTCCTCCTGTTTCTCTCAGTTTGACGCCCCGGGGGCCCGGGCCCGTTTCGGCCCCCGGTTCTTACAAGAAGAGGATACCATTTCCCCCAAAAAAGTGATAGAATAAAACCACGCAAAATAGAAAATCCGGCGAGATCCCGCCAGTACAAAACCACGCAAAACAGGAGGAATCCACTGTGAATTTGGAGGAAGGCTGCGCTCTGGCGCAGGAAATCACCCGGGTGCCCATCACCCGGCTGGAAACCGCCCCCCAGCGGGCCGATTTTTGCAGCGCCCACCAGTTCCACCCGGCCCAGGATTATCTGCTGCCCCAGGCCCTGGAGCTGTTATTGGCCGAATTGGCCCCCGGCGAGATCCTCAGCACCCTGGACCTGTTCCGGGTGCGGTTTTTGTTCTGCAAAATTCAGGATGTGCCCCTGGCGGTGGGGCCCTTCTGCACCGAGTTTTTCTCCCAGAACGACTGCGAGATCCTGCTGCGGCGGGCGGGGCTTCCGGGCGTCCCGCCCCGGGAGCTGACGGCTTACCGGGGGCAGATTGTGGTCTGCTCCGAGGGCACTCCCCTCCACACCGCCCGCAGCCTGGCCCGGGCGGTAGGGGGCCCGCCTTTGAGCGAGCTGCGGTCCCGCCAATGGGAGACACCCCCTGCCCAGCCCCGCGACCTCGAAACCCGCACCCTCTCCGGGGATCTGGTGCAGCGACGCTACCAGATCGAACAGGCCCTGATGGATGCCATCCAGGAGGGGGACGCCCCCCGGGCGGTGGAGCGCTGGCAGGAGCTGCACCATTCGGTGGCCTTTATAAAGCAGCTGGGCCAAACCATGGAGACCGCCCGGATTGCGGCGGCCATTACCCGAACGGCCATCCGGTTGGCGGCAGCCCAGGCCGGGCTGGACCCCCTGACCAACGACCAGATCTCGGGCCAAAGCTCCGCCCTGGTGCGGGCGGCCCGGACGGTGGAGGAGATCGACCGGGAGCACGAGCGGCTGATCCGGGAATACTGCCGGGCCATCCGCATCAAACGGGACAGCGGCTATTCCAGCCTGGTGCTCAGCGCCATCTACCAGCTGGAGCGCCACTGCGCTCAGCCCATCACGGTGGCGGGGCTGGCCCGGGAGCTGGAGGTCAGCCCCGGTTACCTGACCGCCCAGTTCAAAAAGGAAGTTGGGGTCCCTCCCCTTTCCTACCTCAACCGGGTGCGGATGCGTCAGGCGGCCCGCCAGCTGGCCCGCACCAACGCCCCGGTCCAGGAGGTGGCTGCCTCGGTGGGCATCCTGGATGCCAATTATTTCGTCAAGCGGTTCAAAGCCGCTTTTGGTTACACCCCCACTGAGTTCCGCCGCCGCTACGGCATCTGACGCAAAACAAAAAGAGCCCCGCCGAAGCGGGGCTCTCGCTGTATTTTGCTGTATTTTCCCAAACAGGATGCGAAGGATTAGACAATGGTCATCAGGCAGCTGCCGTGTTCCACGGTCTCACCGGACTTCATCATCCCGACGGCACGGATGTACTCGTCGATGTTGGTCACCACCACGGGGGTGACGGGGTTATAGCCCTTGGCCTTGATGGCGTCCAGATCGAACTCCACCAGCAGATCGCCGGCCTTGACCTCGGCGCCGTTGGCCACGCAGGCGGTGTAGTGCTCGCCCTTGAGCTGGACAGTCTCCAGGCCGATGTGGATCAGCAGCTCCACGCCCTGGGTGGTGCGGAACATGATGCCGTGCTTGGAGTCAGAGATGGAGACGACGGTGCCGTCGGCGGGGGCGTAGACCTTGCCCTCGGTGGGGATGACGGCCATGCCGTCGCCCAGGACCTTCTCAGAGAAGGCGGCGTCGGGGACCTCGGTGATCTCCTGGACGGTGCCGGTGACAGGGCTCATGATCTGGATCTTCTCCACCAGGGGCTTCTTCTCCTCGGCGGGGGCAGCGGGAGCCTCCTCGGTTTCCTCGGGCTCATCCTCAAAGCCGAAGATGCAGGTCAGCACGAAGGAGCCCACCAGGGAAACAGCGATCATGATCAGGCCGTAGAGCAGGTTGGTCATGCCCTTCTCGCCGATGAAGGCGGGGATGGCCAGCAGGCTGTTCTGGGCGATGTAGAGGGAGACCTGGAGCAGGCCGCCCACAATGCCGCCGATGCCGGCAGCGATGGCAGCAGCCACCACGGGCCGCTTGAGCTTCAGGGTAACGCCGTACAGAGCGGGCTCGGTGATGCCCATCAGAGCGGAGACAGCAGAGGCGCTGGCCAGCTGCTTCATATTTTGGTTCTTAGAGCGGAAGGCAACCGCCAGGGCAGCGCCGCCCTGGGCCACGTTGGAGCAGACCTGAGAGACAAAGATCAGGGCGTCGGAGCCGCCGGTGGCGATGGCGTTCAGACCCACGGGGGTCAGAGCGTGGTGCATACCGGTCATGACGATGAAGGGGAAGGCAGCGGACAGGATGCCCACGATGATGAAGCCCAGCTTGGCGGAGAGGAACTCGATGGCAACTGCCAGGCCGTCGCCGATGATGCCGCCCAGGGGACCCACCACGATGATGGCGATGGGAGCAGCGATCAGCATGCTCAGGGTCGGGTGGAGGATCAGCTTGACGATCCGCGGGGTGATGCGGTCCACAAACTTAACGATGTAGGACAGGATCCAGACCATCAGGATGACGGGGATGACCGAGTAGCAGTAGGTCATGGGGGTCACCGGGATGGAGAAGAAGTCGATGGGCTCGCCCGACTCCATCATGGCGGTGAAGTTGGGGTGCTGGAAGACGCCCGCAATGATCAGGGCCAGGGACTGGTTGACGTTAAAGACCTTGGCAGCGTTGGCCGCGATCAGGAAGGGCATGAAATAGAAGGCTGCATCGCCGATGAAGGAGATGACCTGGTAGGTGCTGGAAGTATCGCTGACCAGCTTGAAGGTGGTCAGCAGGGTCAGCACCACCTTGATCATACCGGCGGCAGTCAGAGCCGGGATCATGGGGGTCATGCAGCCGGTGATGGAGTCCACAATGGCGGAGCCCAGGCTCTTCTTCTCCCGGGGTGCATTGGCGGTGCCGCCCTCGTCGGTGGGCAGGCCCTTCTTGGCCAGAGCGTCATACAGCTCGTTGACCTCGTTGCCGGCGATCACCTGGAACTGATCCTGGTACCAGTTGACACCAGAGATCTCGGGCAGCTTTTTGATGTCTGCCTCGTTGACCAGCTTGCGGTTCTTGACGTAAAAGCGCAGCCGGGTCATGCAATGGAACATCCGGGTCACATTGCTCTTACCGCCCAGCGCAATCATCAGCTTTTCAGCCGACTGGGTGTAATCCTTTTTCATGGGATACTTCCTCCTCGAAAATTTAAACAGAGATACTCTATGCAAAGGGGCGCCGGGTCTGTCGGCCGTACAGGCCCGGCTGCGCCCCAGGGCAACAACAAAAATTTTTTCGGCTTACGCCTGGCTGTCCTTCCGGCGGGCGTGCTCGGCGTTGGTCTGGATGTGGATGGTCAGGTACATCATCTCTTCCTTGCTCATCTGGTAGCCGTACCGCTCCTCCATCATCAGGAAAATCAGCTTAACGCAGCCATAGGCCTGGCGGTACTGCTGGCTCACCAGCTGGAACAGCCCGTCGTCCTCGTTGGCTTGGAGCTCCTTGTGGAGATAGCGCTGGGCAAAGTATTTCAGATGGGTCAAAAACCGCTGGTAATACAGGCTGTTCTCGTCGAACCAGAGGTCCGAGTAGTAGTCCCGCACCGTCTTGACGATATCGCTGACGATGGCAGCAATCTTGTAGCTGTCGCCGCCGCCCTGGTTTTCCTCGGCGTTGACGAAGTGGAGGGCGATAAAGCCCGCTTCGTCCGGGGGCAGCTGCACCCCGAACACCTTGGCCACCTCGGCCAGCATCTGTTCGCCCCAGGTATATTCCTTTTTGTACAGCCGCTGGATATCCAGCAGCAGCACATTCTGGAGGGAGATGCCCTCCCGGTACCGCTTGAGAGTGCCCTGGAGGTGATCGCTCAGCGACAGATAGATGCTGCTGTTGAAGCTGACCCCCTCCCGGGCCTTGACCTCATCCACAAAATCCTGGACGAAGTTGAGATATTCGGCGGGAATGGAAAGCAGAAACTCCTGGATCTGCTGGAGATTCTGGCTGGCCTGGGGGTAAAAAATCTGTCCAATCCGGCTTTCGTCCACCGTATCGCCCCGATTGGCATGGAATCCAATGCCCAGTCCCTTGACGATGACCTCCCGCCCGGCATCGTCCTTGGCAAAAACCAGGTTATTATTCAATATTTTGACTACCTTCACTTCCGGTCCTCCCCACGCGGGAGGGGAACTATGCCGCAACTCCCCTCCGGTGCGCTCCATTCTAAAAGGCAACAAAAAAAGACAAAACCTATAGCGACAGCAATCCCGTTGCTGTAACTAAAGGTCTTGCCTGAACGATACATAGGTATTCCAGTAACAAGCCAGCTGAATTTTCCGTTCTAGATTATACCGGCTTTCGTCATTTTTGTCTATACATCGTTCTGCAAAAAAAAGATCTCTCGATTTTGTGGGATTTCCACAAGAGGGACCAAATTTCAGTTCTTTTTCCCCTGCTGCTCGTAATCCTTGAGGCTGGCCAGGGCCTGGGGTGCCAGGGGGAAAAGGGCGATCATGTTAAAGACCGTCATCAGGCCCACGCCGATATCCCCCAGATCCCAGACGAACTGATAGGCCGCCAGGCCGCCGATGAAGAGCATCACCAGGGCCAGGATCTTATACAGGGTCTGGGAGAGCCAGTTGTCGCCGAAGAGATAGGCCACGTTGGACCGGGCGTAGAACAGAATCCCCAAAAAGGTGGAGAAGCTGAACAGCCAAAGGATCACCGCGATGAACACCACGCCGAACTGACCCATGTGGTAGCCCATGGCCGCCTGGAGCAGGTCCATCCCCTCCAGGCCATTGGTGAGGGATTCGGGGGTTAGGAGCATAATCATGGCCGAGCAGCTGCAAATCACCAGGGTGTCGATAAAGACGCCCAGTGCCTGGAGCAGGCCCGCCTTGGCGGGGTGGCTGACGTCGGCGGCGGCTGCCGCGCAGGGAGCCGAACCGGAGCCCGCCTCGTTGGAGAAGAGGCCCCGCTTGGCGCCGTTCATGATGACGGCGCCGATGCCGCCGGCCACCGCCTGGCGCAGGCCGAAGGCCTCGGCGAAAATCCGGCTGAACACGCCCGGCAGCAGAGGGGCATTTTTCAGAATGATAAACAGGGTGATGAAGAAATAGCAGGCCGCCATCACCGGGACCAGACGGTCCAGCACCTTAACGGTGGCGTTTTTCCGCAGGACGATCACCGCCACAATGGCCACCAGAATCACGGTGGACCAGATGGGCGGGATGCCGAAGGCGTTCTCGAAAGCCGAGGAGATGGAGTGGCTGGTCACCTGGCTGATGCCGCACCAGCAGATCAGGCCCGACAGGGCGAAGAGGACCGCAATCACCGAGCGCTTTTTGCCGCTGCCCTCTCGGCAGAACAGATGGTGGAGATAATAGGCCGGGCCGCCCCGGTAGCCGCCGTAGAGAGGGTCTTTTTCCTTATACAGCTGGGCCAGGGTGGCCTCCACAAAGGCGGTGGAGGAGCCGATCAGAGCCATGAGCCACATCCAGAACACCGCGCCCGCGCCGCCGGCGGAGATGGCCGCCACCACGCCTACCAGGTTGCCCATGCCCACCCGGCAGGCGGTGGAGACGATCAGGGCCTGAACCCCCGAGATGCCGCTCCGCTCTCCCCCGCCGTTTTTCTCGAGGGTCAGGCGAACCATCTCGGGGAAAAGCCGGAAAGGCAGAAACCGGGTGCGCACCGTGAAGTAGACCCCGGCGGGCACCAGCAGCATCACCAGCAGCGAAAGCCCCAGGGTGCTGCCCCCCGGCAGAGGGATCTGAACCAGATCTCCCCAGAGCAAATTGTAAACCGCTTTCAAAAGCGCCATGATGTTGTTCCCTCACAATTCTTTAGTCTCCTGAACAGGGTACCATCCAGCGGGCATTCTGTCAACGGAATTTTGCTCCTTGATCCGAAAAATTGTTCCTCGTGGAACATTTTCAATCAAATTAGGCTTCGGCTGATCCGAAGTTTCTCCGAGTCCTCTTTCGGCTCTTTCAACTCTTTTCCTATATTCCACACTTTCAGCCCCTGTTTTTCTGCATAGCGGAGTGTATATGCGGTACCTCCTGTGGATCGTGTACAATATCCAATACAATACGCCGACTCGTCCACAAGATGTCTGTCCCGAATTAAAAATGCCGCACGGGATGGCCGGTCACAGCAATAAACAATCTTATCAACCTGTCTTTCAATTTTTGCCGCACGTTCTTGTTGACCCGGCAACCAATATTTCTGATAACCTTTAAACGGCAACACCAAAATAATTTTAACTTGAGGATTTAAAGTTTTTACTTGTAACATTCCCTCCGCTGCCAGCGTATCAAAACCAATTGCTCCGCCTACTCCAAAATATTTTACTCCTTGCTCTAAAAGCTGTTGTACCCGAATGTATGTTTTCTGCCAGATTTCTCCTTCTTTTTCTATGGGAAGTTCACGATGCCCCGTAAAACAACAAGTTAAAGCCCGTTTTTCCATAGATATCCTCCCTTTCGCCGCTTGTAATACAAATATGTAGTATATAAATAATACAACACAGTGACCCATAATAACTACAAGAATTTTAAAGGGAGGGATGGTATCGTGCAGGAAGATAAATTTATTGTTCCCCGCCGCAAACCGGCGGTAGGCAAATCCACGGTGGTATCGGTGCGCCTGCCCAATACCACCCTGGCCCGGCTTGAACAGATCGCTGGGCAGACCGGCCGCACCCGGAACGAGCTGGTGCAGATGTGCATCGACTATGCGCTGGCCCGGCTGGAAATTCCCGGCGAACCAGAAGAATAAAACGAAAAGCAGCTGTGCTCCCATCATTCAGAGCACAGCTGCTTTTTTAAACTCTCACAAAACCGCAGGATGCGGTTTTGGATCAAAACGCTTTTTGCGCCGTTTTTCTCGAAAAAGCGGCATCCCCTCTCAGGCGTTAAACACATACTGGTCCAGCCGGCGGAAGGCCTCCTCCACCCGGGTCAGAGGCAGGGCCAGGTTCATCCGGATGGCGCAGGGACCGCCGAACATCCGGCCATCCTGCCAGGCGACGCCCACGTCCCAGCCGGCTTTCTGCACTTCGTCAATGGTCTTGCCGTGGGCCGCGCACCAGTCGGTGCAGTCCAGGAACAGCATGTATGTACCCTCCGGCCGGCTGACCTTTACCCCGGGGAAATGATCCCGGATATAGTCGCAGGCAAAACGGACGTTGCCGCTGAGCACCTGGCAGAGCTCGTCCACCCACTCAGCCCCCTCGGGGCTGTACCCGCCGATCAGGGCGTGCATGGAGAGGACGTTCATGTTGTTGTAGTGGCTCTTGGAGCCCAGGGCGCGGGCCCGATCCCGCAGAGTGGGATTATAAATAATATGATAGCTGCCCACCAGGCCCGCCAGGTTGAAGGTCTTGCTGGGGGCGTAGAGGGCAATGGTCCGGTTCCGGGCGTCCTCGCTCACCAGCTGAGTGGGGGTGTGCTTGTGGCCGTCCAGCAGGATATCCGACCAGATCTCGTCCGACACCACCAGACAGTCGTTGGCCTTGTAGACCTCCATGGCCTTCTCGATCTCCCACTTTTCCCAGACTCGGCCGCAGGGGTTGTGGGGGGAACAGAAGATGGCCGCATGGATCTTATACTGTTTCAGCTTGGCGTCCATGTCGGCGTAGTCCATCCGCCAGACGCCATTCTCATCCTGCACCAGGGGGGAATGGACGATCCGATACCCGGCATTTTTCAGAGATTTGGTGAAGCCGATGTAGGTGGGGCTGTGGACCAGCACCCCATCCCCCGGGGCCGCCGCACAGGCCAGGGCCGACAGCACCCCGCCCAGCACACCGTTCTCGTAGCCGATGCACTCGGGGGTCAGGAGAGCCGGGTCGGCGCCGTTCCGCGTCTGATGCCAGCGGATGATGGCGTTGAAATAGGCCTCGGTGGGCTCAAAGTAGCCATAGGCCGGGTGCTGGGCCCGGGCGACGATGGCCGCCGGGATGGAGGGCACCGTGGGGAAATTCATATCCGCCACCCACATGGGGATGGGGTCAAACCCCTCTTTTGGGGCCCCGGGAGCAAACCCGCCCGGTTTGCCCAGGCTGTCCACCGCGATGGCGTCCTTGCCCCGGCGGTCCATGATGGAAGTGAAATCGTATTTCATGCTCTACCCTCTCCTTTTTCTAGCTCATCTGCCCTTTCGGGCGTTTTTTCTTTATTATAACGCGAAAGCCCCGGCCAGAGATAGAAAAAATCCAGGATTTTTTCATTCACAACGACGGTGGCCGCCATAGGCGGCACTTCAGCGCGGCACGCACTCGACAAAACGCTTTCGCTGTGAGAGAATAGAGCCGCCGGGCCAGCCCCGGCCCCATCTGACAGAAATTTTAAAGGTTTTATTTGATTGAAAAAGGAGGAATTCTCTTGCAGCCCTACTGCCATCACGTCCAATACTACGAAACCGACCGAATGGGCATCACCCACCACTCCAACTACATTCGCTGGATGGAGGAAGCCCGAATCGACTTTCTGGCCCAGATCGGCTGGAGCTACGCCCGGCTGGAGGAGCTGGGCATCCTCTCCCCGGTGACCGCGTTGGACTGCCGCTACAAAGCCAGCACCACCTTTGACGATCAGGTGCTGGTGGAGGTGTTCGTCCGGGAGGTGAAAAATGCCCGGCTGATCATCGGCTACCGGATGACCCGGGCCTGTGACGGGGCCGAGGTCTGCACCGGCCAGAGCGAGCACTGCTTTGTCAGCCGGGAGGGCAAAATCCTGCGTCTGCGGCGGGATTATCCCGCCTTTTTCGAGGCGCTGGAGGCTTTGGCTCAGGCGGCAGAATAAACCGATTGACGCGGCGATGCGGATGCGTTATACTGTCCGCGGAACAAACACACAACAAGAAAAAAGGAGCGTCGAATCATCATGTCATCCGCTGCCCCCAGCCTGACCGAGGGTCGCCTCAGCCGTCAAATTTTAGTCTTTAGCCTGCCGCTGGTCCTGTCCAACCTGTTGCAGGTCCTTTTTAATATGTCGGACATCGCTGTGGTGGGCCGGTTCGCCGGTTCCGCGGCTCTGGGCTCGGTGGGCTCCACCACCATCTTCGTCACCCTGTTCACCGGTTTCCTGATCGGTCTGGGCGGCGGCATCAACGTCCTGGTGGCCCGGTACTACGGCGCACAGCACCCCGGAGACGTATCCGAGACCGTCCACTCCGCCGCCCTCATCAGCCTGGCGGCGGGCGCCCTTTTGCTGGTGATCGGCCTGGTGGCCTCCCCCGCCCTGCTCCAGCTGCTGGGCACCAAGCCCGACCTGATCGACGGCGCAGTGCTCTATCTGCGGATCTATTTCCTGGGCATGCCCGCCATGGCCCTGTATAACTTCGGCAACGCAGTGTTCAGCGCCGTGGGCGACACCCGCCGCCCCCTCTATTACCTCTCCGCCGCCGGTGTCCTGAACATCATCCTGAACCTGGTCTTCGTCATCGTCTTTCATCTGGATGTGGCAGGCGTGGCCCTGGCCAGCATCATCTCCCAGTACCTCTCTGCGGGTCTGATCCTCCGGGCCCTGATGCGCAGCACCGACTGCTATGCTCTCCGCCGGTCTGAGCTCAAGCTGGACCCCGCCAAGACCCGCACCATCCTGGCCCTGGGCATCCCCGCCGGGTGTCAGAACGCCATCTTTGCCCTGGCCAACCTCTTCATCCAGGCCAGCATCAACTCCTTCGACACCATCGTCGTCCGGGGCAACTCTGCCGCGGCCAACTCCGACGCCCTGGTCTACGACGTGATGGCCGCCTTCTACACCGCTTGTTCCAGCTTTATGAGCCAGAACTACGGCGCCGGCAAGCCCGACCGGGTCAAAAAGAGCTATTTTATCTCCCTGGCCTATTCCTTCGGGGTGGGCCTGGTGCTGGGGCTGAGCCTGGTGGTATTTGGCCGGAGTTTCCTGGCTCTCTTCACCACCGAGGCCCCGGTGGTGGAAGCCGGCATGCAGCGGCTGATGATTATGGGCCTGTCCTACCCCATCTCGGCCTTTATGGACTGCACCATCGCGGCCTCCCGGGGCCTGGGCCGGACGGTGGCCCCCACCGTCATCGTGATTCTGGGCTCCTGCGTCTTCCGCATCGCCTGGATCTATACCGTCTTCGCCTACTTCCACACCATTGAATCCCTCTATCTGCTCTTTGTCTGCTCCTGGACCATCACGGCCATCGCCGAGATCATCTACTTTGTCCGCTGCTATAAGGAGCAGATGGCAATTTTCAAACATCAGCCCTCTGTGATTCCGTCCCATTGACAGGGGGATATCCTACCGATATAATAGAGTTAGTTCGTAACTAAGAAAGATTCTCACTCAAAGGAGGATGCGGGATGGAGCGTTATCGTGTGCTGCGGATCGAGGAGGAGGACTACGGCTGCGAGGAGCTGCCCGAAGGCCGCCCTGTCTGCTGCCAGGTCCTGCTGGAGGACGCGGCCGGGGCCACCCGAACCTGTCTTGTCCCCGACCATCTTTTGCGGGCCCGGGACATCCAGGAGGGAGACGCCGTCCTGGACGGGCCGGAAGGTCTGGTGAAACCGGACCCGGAGATCCGCTCCGCCGCCCTCATTGGTCTGGGGGCGCTGGGCATCCTCTTTGGACGAAAGATGCCGGGGGTCCAGGTAATCGCCGACCCGGAGCGGGCCGCCCGCTATGCGGCCCAGCCGGTGCTCTGCAACGGGGAGGAGTGTCATTTCTCCTACGTCGCCCCCGAGAAGGGCAAACCGGTGGATTTCCTGCTGGTGGCGGTGAAAGCCACCGTATTGGACGAGGCCATCCGGGAGATCGCCCCCTTTGTGGGGCCGGATACCGTTATTCTCAGCGTATTGAACGGGATCACCAGCGAGGAGCGGATCGAGGCCGCCTATCCGGGCCATACCCTTTGGAGCGTGGCCATCGGGATGGACGCCACCCGCACCGGCCGGACCCTCACCTTCAAATCCGCCGGAAAAATCCAGTTCGGGGAGAAAGACGGCCGGATGACTCCCCGAGTGGAAGCGGTGGCCCGCTATCTGACCGCCTGCGGCATCGAGAACGAGCCCTGCACCGACATTCTCTATAAACAATGGCACAAGCTGATGGTGAACGACGGCCTCAACCAGGCCGCGGCAGCCTTCAACCTGCCCTATGGCGGGCTGGCCCAGCCC
>OERG01000170.1_pt1 | contig 14583 bp, 15 predicted proteins | sample 1539951 | NCBI WGS metagenome assembly OERG01 (sample SAMEA3891870, study PRJEB23780) | metagenome | biome: terrestrial biome; feature: animal house; material: Caecal content | place: Italy | collected 2015-05-05
ACCCAGACGGATGTGCAGGCTAAAAAAAACTTCGCCCGACTGACCGGGAAATGACGACCCCGCTCTTTCTCCTGCGGTGTGTACAGCTGGGGCTGTCCATCCGGGATCTGGATCTTTTGACCATCGGGATGGTGAATGACATGTATATAGAGAGCCGGAATGATGAGCATAAATATGCGGTGGTGGCCACACAAAAAGATTTCGATCAATTTTAGCGGCTGTCCTGGATTTTCTTTGATTTGGCGGATTGCTTAAATACGGTTTCTCTGTTATACTCGCCTTGTGCGCACAAATAAAATACAGGAAGGGGTATGCTGTTTGAAGAACAACGGATGTGCTATTGTATCAAGCCGGGAGGCTTGCGTGCAATAACCCGGCAAACCTCCCGGAGGATTTGGATACATCAAAGACTTTCAGGAGGAAAATACAATGAACCGTGAGAACAAACGGAAAAAATATGAGAAACATTATTATAAGAACCATGCCTGTACCGAATCCTTTACCTGTAAGGTATGCGGCCGCCTGGTTGTTCCCGGAGGGGCAGGATCAGACCACAGGAACCACTGCCCGAACTGCTTAAGCAGCCAGCATCTGGACAATGAACCCGGAGACAGGGAGTCAGACTGCGGCGGCGTGATGGAACCTGTTGCAGTATGGGTAAGAAAAAATGGCGAATGGGCCATCATCCACAGATGCCGTATCTGCGGCAAACTGTCATCTAACAGGGTGGCAGCGGACGATAACCCGATGAAGCTCATGGCAATCGCCATGAAGCCCTTATGTGAACCGCCGTTCCCGGTGGAGCGCATTGAGGAACTGACCGCCCTTATGGGAGGGGAAGGCAGCTTAAAATAATGATTATGGAAAGCATTTGTCACAATGGCAAATGCTTTCTTTTATGCTCGGAGCAATCCGGGCTTTTTCTTTGCCTATTTTCAGGAGGTGAGTGACACATGGCAAGCCGGATCAAGGGAATTACGGTAGAGATCGGCGGCGATACCAGCGGTCTGGAAAAGTCGCTGTCTGACGTCAACAGTTCCATAAAAAAGACCCAGAGCCAGCTGCGGGATGTGAACAGCCTCCTGAAACTGGACCCGTCCAACACCGTCCTCCTTGCACAGAAGCAGGAGCTTTTGCAGCAGGCCATCGGCGATACCGAGAAAAAGCTGCAGGCTTTGGAGCAGGCGCAGGAGGAAGTGGCGAAAGCCTTTGAGCGGGGCGACCTTGGAAAAGACCAATACATGGCCTTCCAACGTGAAGTGGAAGAAACCAGGGGAACACTGAACCGCTATAAAACTGACTTGTCCGGGCTTCAATCAGAGCAGGAACGGCTCTCCACGAATACGGAGCGCCTTGGCAAGCTGTTTGCCGCTGCGGAATCCAACGTGGATGATTATGCCGATGTGTTGGGAAGCCGATTGGTAACGGCGATCCGGAACGGGACAGCTTCTTCTGACCAGCTGAAAACTGCCATTGAAAAAATCGGAAAGTCTGCTACCGGCGGGAAGGCGGATATTAAGCAGCTGACGGATGCCCTGGATACGGTGGATGACGGGCAGGCGGTCCGGAATCTGATCGAAGATCTGAACAATGTGGGGGACGCTGCCCAAGATGCCGCAGGCGATATCGGGGAGATCGCGGGAGCCACAAAGGGCGCAGCCCTCATGGAAGCCGCCGACCAGCTTTCTGCTGTCGGTGATAAGCTCCAGGATATCGGTGATAAAGCGGTGTCTGCTTATGCGGAGACAGAAAATGCAGTCACGAAGGTGAACGCTTACTTCGGGGAAACGGGTGCCGCAGCGGAAGCCAGCGCCGCAGTCGTCAAAGAAGTCTATGGATCCGGTGTGGGCCAGAGCATGGACGCTGTGGCGGAAGCGGTCATCATGGTTAAGAAAAACCTGGGTGATCTGGGAGATACCGACCTGACCAACCTGACGAAGCAGGCGCTGACGCTGGAAGAATTGTATGGGATCGACATGAACGAGACTCTCCGAGGCGTCAATTCTTTGATGAAGCAGTACGGGCTGACCGCCCAGGAAGCCATGGATTATATCGTCCGGGGTACGCAAAACGGTCTGGATAAGACCAATGAATTAGGGGATAACCTGTCGGAATATGCCGGGAAATTTGAGCAGGCAGGGTATTCGGCGTCGGAGTATTTTCAGCTTTTACAGAACGGTTTGCAGGGCGGGGCTTATAACCTGGATAAGGTCAATGACGCGATCAATGAGGTGACGACCCGCCTGGCGGACGGCACGATTGGGGACTCGCTTGATCTATACTCAGAAAAGACCCAGGGGTTGTTCCTTGCCTGGCAGAATGGGGAGGCGACCCAGAAGCAGGTCATTGATTCGATTGTATCAGATATTGGAAATTGCACCAGCCAGCAGGAAGCCCTGAATATGGCGGCGAAGGCTTTCGGAACCATGGCGGAGGATGGGAACCTGAAATTCATTACGTCCCTTACCTCTGTGGGGGAGGCGTATGACAGCGTTACCGGTTCAGCGGAAAATCTGTTTACCCAGACCCAGACGCCCATGCAGGAGATGGAGGCGAATACCCGGAAGCTGCAGCAGGCGCTGGTTCCCCTTGGGGAAAAGATCGTGGAGTTGGCTAATGTGGTGCTTCCGCCTCTGGTGGCCATCATCACGGCAGTGAGCGAGGTATTCGGGATGCTGCCGGAACCGGTACAGAATTTTGTCATCATCCTGGGTGCGTTGTTGGTGGCATTTACCGCATTGACGCCGGTGATCGCGGCCTTGGCGGTGTCCTTCGGGGCGCTGAACATTTCCCTGCTCCCGGTGATCGGGATCATCGCCGGGGTGGCGGCGGCCATTGCCGGAATCATCGCCATTGTGAAAAACTGGGGAGCGATCACGGAGTGGTTCGGGAACCTGTGGCAGGCGGTATCCCAGAAGCTGATGGAATTATGGAACGGGGTGGTGGTTTTCTTTACGGAGACCATCCCGGCGGCGTTCCAGATTTTCATCGGCTTTTTTTCTGCGATCCCGGACTGGTGGAGCGGCCTGTGGTCGCAGGTATCCGCGTTTTTCACGAATACCTGGAACGCAATCCTGCAGAATCCCATTGTCCAGCTGGTGGTGACAACCATCACATCTCTGTGGGAAAACGCAAAGAATACCTTGCAGGGGATCTGGTCGGGGATCTGCCAGATTGCCTCTGGCGCCTTTGAACTGCTGAAAAATGTGATCCTGGCTCCGGTGCTCCTGCTGATCGACCTGGTGACGGGAAATTTCTCCCAGCTTGCATCCGATGCGGCCAATATCTGGAACAATATCAGAAATGCCGCTGCCCAGATCTGGTCAGGAATCCGGCAGGTGGTGACTTCCGCGGCTTCGGGATTGAAGCAGGGGGTGGAGACGGTACTTTCGGCGCTGTCCCAGTTCGTCTCTCAGATCTGGTCCGCCATGAAGCAGACGGCGTCTTCTGTCTGGAACGGCATCAAGACCACGGTGGTGAATATCGCATCCACGCTGCGTGAAGCGGCGGTGTCCGCCTTCCAGCGGATGGTTTCCGGGATCGGCTCTGCCCTTTCCGGGCTGTATTCCGTGGTCTCCAATGGATTTTCTTCCGCCATCCGGTTTATCACCGGGCTGCCGGGACAGGCGTTCCAGTGGGGGAAGGATTTTATCCAGGGGCTGATCAACGGAATTTCCAGCATGATCCAGGGTGTGATCAACACCGTTTCCGGGCTGGCGGAGCGGATCCGCTCTTTCCTGCACTTTTCAGCTCCGGATGAGGGGCCGCTGGCAGATTATGAGACCTGGATGCCGGACTTCATGAAGGGACTGGCGAGCGGCATTGAGAAGAACCGGAACCTGGTGGAAAAAGCTGTGAAGGATGTGGCTTTGGATATGGTGATCTCACCGAAAGTGAACGGGACAGAGTATGGGTATGCCGGAGACGCTTTCTCCGGCGGGAGCATGTCCGACCTGATTTCCGGGATTTCTTCCGCGGTATCGGAAGCCCTGGCGGGATTTTCCGGCTCGCAGGGGAATATCGTGATCCCGGTGTATGTGGGCGGTACGCTTCTGGATGAATTGGTAGTGACGGCGCAGGCAAGACAGAACCTGCGGTCAGGAGGGAGGTAACCGATGGCATTTATACAGTATCTGACTTTTGACGGGACGGCCCTCCCTCTGCCGGATTCTTACGAAGTACAGATGGGTGACGTGGAAGCGGATTCCGGCGGGGAGACGGAGGCCGGGACGGTGCAGCGGGACGTGGTGCGCGCAGGCGTGGTGAGCATTCCGGTGACGTTCTCTGTTTCGGCAAAGTGGCTGAAGATTTTGACAGAGTTTAAGCAGCAGGACAAGATTACCGTGGGGTATTTTGATACAGAGACACTGGCTGTGAAGACAGCGGAGATGTATGTGGAGGGGTATAAGGCTTCTCTGGTGAAGGATACATCCCGGAAGGGGCTGTGGACGGTGAGTTTTACGTTGAGGGAGTTCTGAATATGTATTCTTTTTCGGAGAAAATTGTGGTATATTTGAGGAAAATAAGTTCTGTTTTAAGGGGATATAGAGTTAATGGAATATAAAATCAATGATAAAAAACTTAAAGCAAATATTTTTATTTCATTTGTTAATAAAGTATGGAAAGGTCGATATGATATTGAAAAAACGGAAGCGGCGTTATCTAAAACCTTTAATATAACAGCCTATGATGGGGACATGCTTGTAGGATGTCTTCGTATACTTACAGATGGTTATTTTTTCGGAACTATTACAGAATTACTTGTTTTGCCGGAATACCAAAAACATGGTATTGGAAGTAAACTTCTCTATTTGGCAAAAGAAACTTCTCCAACTATGTTGTACTTTGGCGCACAGTCAGGAGTTGAAGCATTTTATGAGAAAAATGGGTGTAAAAAGAGTTTGCAGTCGTATATGATTGAAAAAGACAAATTTTAAGTTGAAGGTGGTTTTTATGAAGCGAGAGTTAGGAATTGCAAGATGTGGTCTTGCGTGTTGTCTATGCACAGAAAAGGCTGATTGTAATGGATGCGGCTCAAACGGCTGTCCAGACAATGATATTTGTGAGAATAAAAAATGTTCGATTGCAAAAGGACTGACACATTGTTACGAGTGTGAAGAAAATTGCAGGAAAGGATTATTGAGCAAAATTAAACCTTATGCATTTAGCTTATTTGCGAAAAAATATGGGGAAGAAAGGCTTCTGGATTGTTTAGAGAGAAATGAGAAAAATGGAGTCGTGTATCATCGAGAAGGTATAACCGGGGATTATGATGATTTTGATGATGTGGAGCAATTAATGAATTTTATCCTGACAGGAGCGCGATAGATTGGAATTTAGGGGGATATGTATGATTGATTTATGAAAAAAAGCGAGAGGAAAATTACTAAGAATATACAAGGAGGTCAAAGCGTTGAGAAATGATATATTGATACGACAAGAAACGCATAAAGATTATAAAGAGATAATTTCATTAATTTTACGTTCATTTAGAGAAGGAACGGACTACTCGGATGGAACAGATATTATTGCTTTGGTAGAAGAAATACGTGATTCGGAATATTATATCCCGGAATTATCATTTGTTGCTGAATTAGACGGTAAATTAGTGGGTCATTTTCTGTTTTCAAGATTTCCTTTATCTTCCACACCAGATGGAGTACACATTGATGATAAAGAAGAAAAAAACATCGTTATGCTTGCACCTGTGGCTGTTCATGCGGATCATTTTCATCAGGGAATTGGCTCCGCAATGCTTACACAAGGCATCGAAAAAGTTAGAAATGCAGGATATAAGGGGATTACGGTTGAAGGCGATTATCATTTTTATAATCGTATTGGATTTAAAACATCTTCAATGTTTAACATTTATCCGACAAGTGGGATACCGATGAAAGAGCCACGTTGTATGATGTGTCAAGAAACTTATGAGGGAGCATTGAAAAATATAACGGGATATATTGTTTATGACATGTATTTTAATGCTTGAAACAAATCCTCTATTAGAAAGGAGATTGGGAATGAAAAGATATGAGTATATGACCGTAGATTTAAGTGCAGAGCCTTCATTCAATGTTCATGTTAAGTTAGACAGATATATTGCTAAGCTGAACGAATATGGTAAGCAAGGGTGGAGATTGATTTCTGGAACTGAGGATTGGAAATATTCAATTTTTGAACGAGAAATTGAGGATAAGGAAGAATGATAAATCCTAAGTTGTTGAGTTAGATGATTATGATATTTTATATTGCCAAGAGCATCAGTCAGAAATGATTGGTGCTTTTTTGATGCCTGGAAACGGAAGGAGGGGTGTCCGATGTACCCGGTGAGCGAGGCGTTCCTGCAGGCGGTGCAGGGGAACACCCGGAAGTATTACTGGACGGGGAAGATCACCACGGCAGGAGGTGTGGTGCATTCCTTTGATCGGGAGGATATTGTCAAAGGCAGCGGCTATATCACAGCCCAGTGCTGCGGCAATTCGGAGATTGAGCTTGGTGCGGTGTACGCGGCGGAGATGGGGATCAGCCTGTTCCTGGATATTGACCGGTACACTTTGGAAGACGCGGAAGTGGAACTGTCCTATCATCTGCGGCTGGCGGACGGGACTTACGAAGCTGTCCCTATGGGGATCTTTGAAGTGAGCGAGGCCAACCGGACGGTGCATGTGCTGGAACTGAAGGCTTATGACCGGATGCTCCGCTTTGACCGGGCTTTCAATGGCTTTGAGACCATTGGCACGGCTTACGGGATGATGGCGCTGTGCAGTACCGCCTGCGGGGTGGAACTGGCGCAGAGCCAGGCGGAGATCGAGGCGCTTCCCAACGGTTCGGAACTGCTTTCCATTTACCCGGAGAATGACATTGAGACCTACCGGGATGTGCTGTATTTTACGGCGCAGGTACTGGGCGGGTTTTTCTGCGTCAACCGGGCCGGGAAGCTGGAATTTCGGCAGTATGGGGAGACTCCGGTGATGGAGATTTTGCAGAAGCACCGGTTTTCCAGCAGTTTCTCTGATTTTGTGACGCGGTACACGGCGGTCAGCTCCACCAACTTGCGGACACAGATTTCCGAGTATTACGCTCTGGAAGAGGATGACGGGCTGACTATGAACCTGGGAGTCAATCCCCTTCTGCAGTTCGGCCTGGAGGAGACCAGGGCAGAACTGTGCGAGAACATTTTGAATGCCCTATCTAAAGTTAATTATGTACCCTTTGATTCCGATACCATCGGGAACCCGGCGCTGGATCTGGGGGATGTGCTGACCTTTTCTGGCGGGCAGGCGGACGCCCAGCAGATTACCTGCGTGACGTCTTTTACGGTCAAGATTGGCGGAAGGCAGAGCCTGAAATGCGTGGGGAAGAATCCCAGGCTTTCCCAGGCAAAGTCTAAGAATGATAAGAACATCTCCGGGTTGCTCAACCAGATCGAAGCGGGAAAGATCGGGATCCATACTTTTACCAATGCTTCGGAGTATACCATCGGAGAGACGGATGTGCGGATCATCAGTATTGAGTTCGCTTCCAAAGAGGAAAATCACGCCCAGTTCTTCGGGCAGGTGGTGGTGGATGTGGAAGCGCAGGCGGTGGAGAAATCCGCCCAGGCCAGCGGCACCATCGTGATTCCGTTCCCTTCGCCCGGAAGCGGAGCGGCAGGAAATGCTGGAACGGAGGACGGCCCGTCCGGGATGGAAGCGGAAGCCGGGGATGCTGAGGATGGCGCTGCCGGGGAAGAGACCACGGATATTTCCGTGGATGTGAGTCTGCCGGTCACCTGGACGGAAGCCGGGAAGGCGGTCTGCTATGTGACCTTTGAACTGAACAACGCCAAGATCCTGCTCCATCATCCGGTGGAAACCTGGCACAGCGGGAAGCACATCCTGTCTTTGTATTATCCCATTGAAAATATCGTGCCGAACATCACAAATACCTTCAATGTGTACCTGCGGATGGAGGACGGCTCTGGCAGTGTGGAGATCGGGGGCTGTATCGCTTCCATCAGCGGCCAGGCGATGGCTGCCGCAGCGGCTTGGGACGGCAGGATTGACATTGAGGAAACATCGGCACTATTTTCTGTCAGCGGCGGTCTTCAGACAAGGGGCTTTACGGAGACAGTCGATGTTGGGACGATGGAACTGGTACAGAAAAGCTATGCGGATACTATGACGGGAAGGACTGCGGTCGGCGCATTCTGCCGGCCAGTTACACTCACTTAAACAACGGGAGGATTACGATTATGGTTTTGAAAGGCGTTATGACGATTGAACTGACGGATGAGGCTACGGGGGCAGTGGAAACCGTCACGGAAGAAAATATGATCACGGAAGCAGTAAACAACATCCTTGGCCTGAACCCGATGGGGATCTTTTATGCCGCCACCGGGGAATACGATGCGGCAGTGTTATGGAACGACACCCTTCTGCCCATTTGCCCCAACATGATCGGAGGCATCCTGCTGTTCTCCAAAGCCCTGGAAGAGGATGCAGGACATATCTATGAACTGTCCGATAACCTTCCTGTAGCGTATGCGTCCAACGATGTGAATTCCACGGCAAACACAGCCAGGGGGAGCCTGAACCTGACGGAGAGCATGGCCATTGCAAACGGTTATAAGTTTGTCTGGGAGTTTACGCCCAGCCAGGGAAACGGGACCATTGCGGCGGTGGCGCTTACCAGTTCTTTCGGCGGGCAGAATGCCTACGGAAGTCTTGTGGGGGACTCGAGTACCTTCCTGCAGCTAAAAGTTGCGGATATCGGGTCAATCCCAGATGCCAATAAGATGGTCCTTTTTGAAGCTGTGGAGATGGATTTTGAGAACAGTCTGCTCTATTCCATCACTTACGAAAACGACAGCGTCCGGATCCGGAAGCTGCGGATCCCGGTCTTTTCCATTGGGCTGAACGAGCGGCTGGATGATTCCACCTATACCGTCCTGGAGGACGAGGTGCTGACGCCGGAGACCTTTGAATTCCTCGGCAGCTATACGAAATATGGGGAGTTCATGGACGGGCAGGATGGGTATTGGTACGGTTTTTCCAATGAGGAAAACTCTTCGGGGGATGCCGTGATGCTCTGGATCAAGATCTCCAAGACAGACTATTCCTTTACCGAAGGCCAGTGGACGCTGTCCAACGCCAAGCTGATGGATGTGGGTACCCGTGCCTTTGATACCTTTGCGGAGCGGAGCGTGAAATGCTGTGTCCGGGGCGGATATCTGTATGTACCAGCCTATGACAAAACGGGAATTTACAAGATCAATCTGGCAAACTCCACGGATGTGACACTGGTCGAATTCGGCTTCACGTCCAAATGGAAGCCGCTTTGTGAAACGGGGAACTGCGAACTTTATATGACGCTGGTCGGGAACCTGATCATCGGCGGGGACTTCCAGATTACAGTAGATGACACGGTGATCCATACCCAAGGGAGCGCAAGGCTTAATAATGCCGCTACTCCCCTGTTCCAGTACAGGAACTTCCTAATCGGCTGGGGAGGCAGCTACGGGAATGAATACCGGACGGCATATCTTTTGACGCCGTACCTGGCGTCCATCAATAACCTCTCGTCAGCGGTGGTAAAGACCGTGGACAAGACCATGAAGATCACCTACACGCTGACGGAGGAGTGAGTCCTGGGGTTAGCAGGTCATTTCGTTTGGGAGCGGTAGCCGTGGGAACTTTCCGCTACAAGAGAAAGTGCTTGAAGATCCCCGTCCAGGCTTTTTTGGAGTTTGCGGATGGATGCGGATTTGGCTGCAAGTTCCTTTTTAAGTTGTTCCCTCCGGCAGTCAGCCAGTTCCTCCTCCGTCATCTGTCGGATACGGATGGAACCTTCGTCATACTCTACTACGATGGTGTTGCCGATGGAAAAGCCAAGCTCTTCAAGCCATCTGCCCTCCATCTGGATCTTCGGGACTTGGGTGTAGGAGCCGCCGGAGCTGCGGCTGGTGTATGCTACTTTGATGTTTTTCTGCTTCATGGGCGTACCTCCTTGTGCGGTTTACGGCGGCTTTTCCTGGAAAGCCAGCAGGCATCGTGGTTTCGGATCTGGCTGAGACAGCCGGAAAGCGTGGCCCCGTGGCCATGCTCGTGATAGGGTGTTCCCCTGTGATGGGTGTGGTAGATCAGACAGCTTCTGAAATGCGGGTACTCCTGCAAGAGAATGTGCCAGCAGTGGCCGGTGTTCTTTGACTGGAGCGTAAGGGTGCATCCGCCAGATGCAATGACGGAAAAGTACCTGGTATCAATGTTTTTCAGTTCCTTCGCAGTAAACATTTTTGACCTCCTTCCTGCGGTTTTTGTGATAGTATCTATCACTCTGTCCGGCAGGAATAGCAACCTGATTCTGTGCCATAAACTGCACAAATCTTTATCCGCAGGATTGTGCAGGAAGACACTTTATATAGAAACTTACAGACGGGCGCTCTGACAGGGTGTCCTTTTTCATTCGGGAAAGTGAGGGATTTCATTATGAAAGAATTCTGGAACACCATCCAATTTATCTTTACCGCTGTGGGCGGCTGGCTTGGGTACTTCCTTGGCGGCTGTGACGGCCTGCTTTATGCGCTCATCGTCTTTGTGGCGGTCGACTACATCACGGGTGTGATGTGCGCCGTCATCGACAGGAAGTTATCCAGCGCGGTCGGCTTTAAAGGGATCTTCCGCAAGGTGTTGATCTTCCTGCTGGTCGGCATTGCCAATATCATCGATGTGCAGGTGGTCGGCACCGGGGCGGTCTTACGGACAGCAGTGATCTTTTTCTACATCTCCAATGAAGGCGTGAGCCTGCTGGAGAATGCAGGGCATCTGGGGCTTCCCATCCCGGAAAGGGTCAAAACGGTATTAGAGCAGCTCCATGACAGGGCGGAAAAAATAGAAACGGAGGAGAAATAGATGAAGCTTGTACAGAGTATTTTAACGAAAAATCCATGTTATACGGCGGGGAGAAAGATTACGGTGAAGGGGCTGATGCTCCACTCGGTGGGCTGTCCCCAGCCCAAGGCATCCGTGTTTATCAATTCCTGGAACAGCCCGTCCTATGATAATGCCTGTGTGCATGGGTTTATTGATGGGAATGACGGGACGGTATATCAGACCCTTCCCTGGAACCATCGGGGCTGGCACTGCGGTTCCGGCAGTAAGGGGAGCGGCAACAATACCCATATCGGCGTGGAGATGTGCGAGCCAGCCTGTATCAAGTACACAAGCGGGGCGAATTTTACCTGCTCCGATACCGCAACGGCAAAGGCTGTGGCGAAGCGCACTTATGAAGCGGCGGTAGAACTGTTTGCCATGCTGTGCAGGCAGTATAACCTGAACCCGACCGCCGACGGCGTGATCATCAGCCACCGGGAGGGACACAGCCGGGGCATCGCTTCTAACCACGGCGACCCGGAGCATCTCTGGACACAGCTTGGTATGGGTTACACGATGGACACCTTCCGTCGGGCGGTTAAAGCGGCGATGGACGGCGGCTCCTCTGCGGAAACCAGCGGCTATACCAAGATCATGGGAACCGCTGTGGCCACGGCAGAGCAGATGAAAACCTACATTCGGGGGAAGAACCCGCAAGTTCCGCAGAGTGTCCTGGACATGATCCCGCTGTACCTGTCCGAGGGGCAGGCAGAGGGTGTGCGCGGCGACATTGCCTTTGCGCAGTCCTGCCTGGAAACCGGGAACTTTACCTTCTCTGGCTCTGCGGTCACACTGGATCAGAACAACTTCTGCGGGATGGGCGTGACGAGCAATGGGCTGAAGGGAAATTCCTTTGATACGCCGCAGCTCGGCATCCGGGCGCAGATCCAGCACCTGAAAGCGTATGCTTCCACCGATGCTTTGCAGAATGACTGCGTTGACCCGCGTTTTAAGTACGTCATCAGGGGCAGCGCGGAATATGTGGAGTGGCTCGGCCAGCAGGAAAACCCCCAGGGGAAAGGCTGGGCGGCCGGCGCCGGGTATGGGGAGAAAATCCTGACTATCTTGAAGAATATCTGCGGTACGGCGGGCGGCGCTTCCGGGACTGCCGACATCTGGTACCGGGTCCGTAAGACCTGGGCGGACGCCAAATCGCAGGTCGGGGCCTTCCGCGTTCTGGAGAATGCGAAGAACTGTGCGGATGAGAATCCGGGATATTGTGTGTTCGATGTAAATGGTGTAAACATTTACACGCCGAAAGAGGTATCCTTTTCACCATATCTGGTACGGGTTTCCATTACAGATTTGAACATCCGCAAAGGGCCAGGAACGAACTATGCCAAGACGGGGAAGTTCACCGGTAAGGGCGTGTTTACCATCGTAGAGATGCAGACAGGCAAAGGCTCAGACACTGGATGGGGACGCTTGAAATCTGGAGCTGGATGGATTTCCCTTGATTATACCGAAAAAATTTCATAACTTTAAGAATGTTAAAATCCCGTGTATGGTTAGCTGAAGAAAGCTGATTATACACGGGATTTTTTTATTTATCCGCTGGAAAGCGGAAAATTTGTCCTTTCAGAGTTAGAAGGGGAAAGCCCTTGCTGATTGGAGGGTCAATGATGGAGAAACAGAAATCTATAATTGTTTTGCACCAGAAAAAAGAAAAGGCAAATGGAGAATCTGCGGATGGCTTAAGGAATATGGGAGATATCAGGAAAGGTAGTGTTTGCCAAAATGTAACGAAACTGGAGACAGGGGAGTCAATCGTTGCGAAAGGCGGTAAAGTGCGACGGGAAAGAAGTATAGAGAAAGGTGAAGAAGCTGAGAAAAATATTCATCCTGTAACAGGGGCACTTTTTACACAGGAGATGTTGCAATCAGAATTTGACTATTACATGGCGCAGAAACTACTGGAAAAGTTGCGGGAGGCAGGTCTGATTACCAAGGAAGAATTGGACAAAATCACGGCGAAAAACCGCCAGTCTTTCTCTCCTTATCTGGCCCGGATTATGCCCTGAATGACTTGCTATTTGTAGGCTTTAGAGCGAATATGTCCGTACCGAAAGAGAGGTGAGAGGATGAAACGGATCACAAAGATTGCGGAGAATGCATCCCTTGGGAAAAAGAAAATCAGAGTGGCTGCCTACTGCCGGGTGTCTACAGCCAGTGAGGAACAGCTTGTCAGCCTGGCAGCGCAGAAAGCCCACTATGAGAACTATATCAAATCCAATGACAATTGGGAATTTGCCGGACTTTACTATGACGAAGGCATCTCTGGCACGAAAAAAGAAAAGCGAGATGGGTTGCTGGCGATGGTTGCCGCCTGCGAGAGAGGAACGATTGACTTCGTCATTACCAAGTCCATCAGCCGGTTTGCCAGAAATACCACGGACTGTCTGGAACTGGTGCGGAAGCTGCTGGACTTAAATATTTACATTTATTTTGAAAAGGAAAATATAAACACGGGCTCCATGGAAAGCGAATTGATGCTTTCTATCCTAAGCGGCCTGGCAGAAAGTGAGTCTGTGTCTATTTCTGAGAATGAGAAGTGGGGTATCAGGCGGCGGTTCCAGAATGGCACCTTCATTATTTCCTATCCCCCATACGGCTATGCCAACGTGGATGGGGAAATGATGATTGTGCCGGAGCAGGCAGAGATTGTGAAACAGATCTTTGCGGATACGCTTGCGGGGAAAAGCACCCATGAGATTGCAAAAAGGCTGAATGAGCAGGGCGTTGTCACCAAGAAGGGCGGGCGCTGGACACCGGGTACCATCAACGGCATCATTGGGAATGAGAAATATACCGGGGATGTCCTGTTCCAGAAGACCTATACAGATAACAGCTTTAACCGCCATCAGAACCGGGGAGAAGTTGACCAGTATCTCATGCAGAACCACCATGAGGCAATCATCAGCCGGGAAGAGTTTGAACGTGCCAATGCGGTTTTGAAACAGCGTGGACGGGAAAAAGGGAATGGTCATGATACCGGGAGATACCAGAACCGGTACGGCTTTTCCGGCCGGATCTATTGCGGGGAATGCGGCGGTAAATATAAAAGACGGCTGCATTATAAACCCAGCGGCCAATATGCCGCATGGACCTGTGTTACCCATTTGGAAGATAAGAAAAGCTGTTCACAGAAGTACATCACAGATGCTGCCCTGCAACTGGCTTTTGTTACCATGATGAACAAGCTGGTCTTCGGGCAGCAGACGGTGCTGCGTCCTCTTTTGCAAAGCCTGCGGGGGCTGAATGATCAGTCCCGGCTGCTTAAAATTGAGGAACTGGAAACAGCTATCGAGAAAAACAGGGACCAGAAACAGGTGCTGACGAACCTGATGGCAAGCGGCTATCTGGAGCCTGCTCTCTTTAATAAGGAAAGCAATGAGCTTGCGGCAGAAGAGGACACTTTGCGGCAGGAAAAGGACGGGCTGATGCGCTCCGTCAATGGAGATATGGTCAAAATAGAAGAACTGCAGCGGCTGCTCCGGTTTGTATCCAAAGGGACTATGCTGACGGAATTTGATGATAAGACCTTTCTTTCTTTTGCGGAACGGATTACCGTACTGTCCAGAAAAGAAGTGGTTTTTGAATTGAAATGCGGACTGTCCTTGAGAGAAAGGCTGGTGGAACCATGAGACACATTCCGTATGGATACCGGATTGAA
>OERG01000171.1_pt1 | contig 14562 bp, 17 predicted proteins | sample 1539951 | NCBI WGS metagenome assembly OERG01 (sample SAMEA3891870, study PRJEB23780) | metagenome | biome: terrestrial biome; feature: animal house; material: Caecal content | place: Italy | collected 2015-05-05
TTCATCCCCGCATATTTCATATAAGGAGGCTCATATGAAGATTTTCCGTAACCGCACCGTGATCGGTGTGCTGTGTATCCTCCTGGCGCTCGTCATCTGCTTCGGGGTGACGCCTCTGTTCAGCCGCAGCGCCAGCGAGAAGGCTGAGATCGTCCGCGTCACCGCCGACATCAAGGAGGGCGACGAGATCACCGCCGAGATGGTACAGACCGTGGAGGTGGGCGCCTATAACCTGCCGTCCGGCATCATGACAGAAAAAGACGAGGTCATCGGCAAGTATGCCACCGCCGACCTGAAGGTGGGCGATTACATTCTGGCCAGCAAGCTCTCCAACAAACCCGCTGCCGAAAATGCCTATCTGTACAGTCTGGACGGAAGTAAATACGCCATCTCGGTCACCATCAAGAGCTTCGCCACCGGCCTTTCCGGCAAGCTGGAGAGCGGCGACATCGTTTCCGTCCTCGTGGCCGACTACAAGGGCATGGGCGAAACTGTGATCCCGCCCGAGCTGCAGTATGTAGAGGTCATCTCCGTTACCGCATCCTCCGGCTATGATGCCAACACCGGGGAAGCGGTTGGCGAGGAAAAAGAACTCCCTTCCACCGTCACCCTGCTGGTGACCACCGAGCAGGCCAAGGTGCTGGCCGGGCTGGAACAGGAAAGCGAGCTGCATCTGGCGCTGGTTTATCGTGGGACCGCCGAGAACGCTTCCGCATTCATCGAGGCGCAGGACGCTCTGATCGAGGAGCTGTACGCCGAGCCGGAAGCCGAGGAGACTGCCGAGGCGACTGAGAATATCGAAACCGGGGAAAGCGAGGGCACCGATCCTGCTGCAGAGAGCGAGGCGGCTGCGGAATGAACTTCATGAAAGGAAGCCTCTTTCACCGCAGCACGGAGCCGGAGGAGGTGGAAATCACCCAGGAATCCGGCGGTGGAGTCCTGGCCGTCTGGGGAAGCCCCGGCTGCGGCAAAACCGTGACTGCGGTAAAGATCGCAAAGCATCTGGCCTCCCATAAGAAAAATGTGGCGCTACTGCTCTGCGATATGACCGCCCCCATGATGCCCTGCATCTGCCCGCCCTCTGAGCTGGAGTGCGACAAATCCCTGGGCAGCATCTTCGCCGCCCAGCGGATCTCCGTGAATCTCATCAAGCACAACCTGACCACCCACAAGAAGCTGTCCTACCTGACCATGCTGGGGCTGCGCAAGGGGGAAAACGAGTATACCTACGCGGCCTGCACCAAGCAGCAGGCGGAGGAACTCATCCGCGGCCTGCGTGAGATCGCCCCCTATGTGGTCATCGACTGCTCCAGCTATATCGCCAATGACATTCTCTCCGCCGTGGCGCTCATGGAGGCCGACAGCGTCCTCCGGCTGGCCAACTGCGACCTGAAATCCATCGGCTACCTGTCCAGCCAGCTCCCGCTCCTTCGGGAACTGCACTGGGATGAGGACAAGCAGTACAAGGCGGCGTCCAATATCAAGCCCCTCCAGGCCGCCGACCGTATTGGAAAGGTGCTGGGGAGCGTCGCTTTCCAGCTTCCGCACTCCCAGGAGCTGGAGGAGCAGTATCTGGAGGGCACGCTTCTGAATGATCTCTCCATGAAAGACAGCAAGGCGTTCCGCCGGGAGATCGAGAAAATCTGCAAGGAGGTGTTCTGATGCTTGGCGACAGAAGAAGCAATTCATTGTTTGCCGCTGCCCCGTCCGCCGCCCAGGCGGAGGCCAAGCCGGAGCAGGCCGAGGTGCATGATATCTCCTTCGAGGAAAATACCGGAAGGGCTATTTTTGCGGAAACCAAGGTCGCCCCCAAGGCGAGCGATGTCTTCTTCGCTCCCCAGGCCGAGGGGATGCCCTTCGCGGAGGTTCTCACTCAGGTACAGTCCTACCTCTCCGGTACCTATGCCACCCTGATTACAGAGAGCGGCGACGAGGCCAAGGAGCAGATGAAGCGCCGGATCGCCCGCTATTTGCAGGATAACCACATGGCCGTGGACGGCATGACTCAGAGCGAACTGGTGGATGCCCTGTATACGGAGATGGCCGAGTATGGATTTCTGACCAAGTACATCTTCGCCGACGGCATCGAGGAGATCGACATCAATTCCTGGCGCGACATTGAGATCCAGTATTCCGACGGCCGCACCGTCAAGCTGGAGGAACACTTCGACTCCCCGGACCATGCGGCCAATGTCATCCGCCGTATGCTCCAGAACTCCGGCAAGGTGCTGGACAATGCCAGCCCCATCATTACCTCCCGTCTGGCCAAAAACATCCGTGTCTCGGTCATCAAGACCCCGGTGCTGGACGAGGATGCCGGCGTCGCGGCCTCCATCCGAATCGTCAACCCCAAGAATCTGACCAAGGAGGACTTTGTGGGCAGCGGCACCGCCACGGAGGAAATGCTGGATTTCCTGTCCGCCTGCCTGCGCTACGGCGTCTCCATCTGTGTGGCAGGCGCGACCAGCTCCGGAAAGACCACGGTGGCGGGCTGGCTTCTGTCCACCATTCCCGACCGCAAGCGGATCTTCACCATCGAGGACGGCTCCCGTGAGCTTCAGCTCATCCGGGAGCAGAACGGCAGGGTGGTCAACTCCGTCGTCCACACCCAGACTCGTGACAGCGAGAACGAGCGGCAGCGCATCGACCAGATCGCGCTGCTGGACATCGCCCTTCGCTTTAATCCCGACATCATCGCCGTGGGTGAGATGCGCGGCCCGGAGGCCAATGCCGCCCAGGAGGCCGCCCGCGTGGGCGTGGCCGTTCTCACCACCATCCACTCCAGCTCCAGCGAGGGCACCTATCGCCGCATGGTATCCCTGTGCAAGCGGGCCGTGGACACCCCTGACGATACGCTCATGGGCTATGTCACCGAGGCATATCCCATTGTGGTCTACTGCCGCCAGCTGGAGAACAAGGAGCGCCGCATCACCAACATCTCCGAATGTGAGATCCTGCCGGATGGGAGCCGCCGGCTTCACAAGCTCTACGAGTACAACATCACCGAAAACCGTCTGGAGGGCGACCGGTTCATCATTGAGGGACACCACCAGAAGTGCGAGGAAATGTCCGAGAGCCTGCAGCGCCGCTTTATCGAGAACGGTATGCCCCGCGGTGAGCTGGAGCAGTTCATCCAGAGAAAGGAGGAAACTGCATGACAATGATCCAACTGATCGCCTGCATCGGCATGATCGCCGGGCTTTTTATGGTGCTGGGGATCTCCCCCGCAGAAATGAGCGACAGCATCTTCTCCCGGCTGACTGCTGCTCCCGGCAGCATCCGGGCGGATATCAACGAGACGACCAAGCGAAAAAAGGCCGGCTTCTTCCGCCGGGAGATCACGGAAGCCCAGGCGGTGCTGGCCGCATCCGGGCGTGAGGGGAAGTTTCCCATGGTGTGCATGGCCTCCCTGGTGCTGTTTGCCCTGGGCGCCTGCATCGCCATTCTTGCCGGAAATGCCTTCCTTGTCCCTGTGCTGGCCGTCGGATTTATGCTGGCGCCGTTCTGGTATGTCAAGCTGACAGCCGGCAGCTTCAAAAAGGATGTGGCCGCAGAGCTGGAAACGGCGCTGTCGGTCATCACCACCGCCTATCTGCGCACGGAAAACTTCCAGCAGGCGGTGGAGGAAAATGTCCGATACCTGCACCACCCGGTGCAGGAGGTGTTCCAGCGGTTTCTGACCCGCATCAAGCATATTGACCCGGACATGGACGCCGCACTTCACGACCTGAAATACGCCATCGACAATGAGGTGTGGCAGGAGTGGTGCGAAGCGGTGATGGCGTGCCAGACAGACCGCAGCCTGAAAAGCACCCTGACGCCCATCGTCAGCAAGCTGTCGGATATGCGAGTGGTCAACGGAGAGCTGGAAAATCTGGTCTTCGGCCCCCGCAAGGAGTTCGTCACCATGGCGATCCTGGTGCTGATCAATATCCCGCTGGTGCGGTTCATCAACACCGATTGGTACCACACCCTGGTGGACACCATCCCCGGCCAGATGGTCATCGCCGTCTGCATCGCAGCCGTATTCGTGTCCTTTGCTTTTGTGGTGAAGCTGACCCAGCCTATTGAGTATCGGAGGTGAGGAAATGGGCGTACTTTTATTCCTGTTCGGGACCGCGCTGGCCGCCGGACTGTATTTCGTCCTCGCCGACCTTCTGAAGATTCCCAGACTGGCCACGGAACGGGCGCTCATCTCTGCCGGACGGAGGGAGCGGAGCCTGGTCAAAGCTCTGGAGGCGCTGATCCTCGGCTGGGCGCTGAAGCTGGCGCCGCTGATCCGAATGGACGAATACAAATACCGCCGGCTGGAGAGCAAGCTCACGGCGGCAGGGCTGGATATGACGCCCCAGGTCTACACGGCCTATTCGATCCTGAAGCCCTGCCTCATCCTGCTCGGCATCATCCCGTGCCTGCTGATCCTGCCCATCCTGAGCCCCCTCATCGTGGTGCTGGCCGTGCTGACCTGGTTCAAGGAGAGCCGCCGGGCGGATGAGCTGGTCAAGGCCAGAATGGAGCTGATCGAGGGCGAGCTGCCCCGGTTCGTCGCCACCATCCATCAGGAGCTGGCAGCCAGCCGGGATGTGCTGCGGATTCTGGAAAACTACAAGAAACACGCCGGGCCTGACTTTGGTCGTGAGCTGGATGTGCTGACGGCGGATATGCGTTCCTCCTCCTATGAAGCGGCGCTCATCCGCTTTGAGGCCAGAATGGGCTCCGCCATCATTTCGGACATCGTCCGCGGCCTCATCGGCATCCTGCGGGGGGACGATGGTCGAATGTATTTTCAAATGCTGTCCCACGATCTGAAGGCATTGGAACTGCAGCGCCTCAAGGCCAAGGCCGCCAAGATCCCGCCCAAGATCCGGGTGTTCAGCTTCATCATGCTCATGTGCTTCATGATGACCTACATCGTCATCATCGTGTACCAGATCGTCAATTCTCTGGGAAGCCTGTTCTAAAGGAGGTCGCCATGAAAAAAATACTGAAACGGCGCTCCGGCGAAGGCTATATCGATGTATGCGTCCTGGTGGTGTGCGCCATGCTGGTGCTGGCGCTGGTGGTTCGTGTGCTCCCGGTCTACATCACCAAACAGCAGCTGGACACCTATGCGGTGGAGCTGGTGCGCGAGGCGGAGATCGCCGGCCGGGTTGGCACGGAGACCACCCGCCGGGCGGCGGCGCTTACCGACAGCACCGGGCTTGACCCCGACATTCGGTGGTCCACCACCGGACGCATCCAGCTCAACGACGAGGTCACCGTGACCCTGACGCTGGAAACGGATATCGGCCTGTTCGGAGGATTTGGCTCGTTCCCGATCACGCTGACGGCTTCCGCCACAGGCAAGTCGGAGGTGTATTGGAAGTGAGAAAACCGATTTTTCGCCGCCGCTCCGGCGAGGGCACCCCCATGATCCTTGCCATTGTGCTGGTATTGCTGATGCTGTTCTGCGCCATTGCCGAGTTCAGCCGGCTGTGGATCATTGCCCAAGGCGTAAAGGAGGCCGCGCAGCAGGCGGTCATCTCCACCGTCAATGACAACTATGACGATGTGTACCACGCCGTCCGTGAGGGATACGCCGCGGGCTGGTATCCGGACGGTACAGGCCGCTGGGATGAGAGCATCGATACCGGCGATGTGTACGGCCAGCTCTCTGAAACGCTCGGCCTGGAAAATACAGCGGGCGGGTATCAGAAAATTTCGGGCGGCGAGGTGGAATATACCATCTCCGACCTGTCCGTGGTTCTGGAAAATAACAGCCTCGGTTCCGGCCAGAGCGAGGGCTATACCGCGCTGGTGGAGATCCGTCTGGAGGTGCCCGTCCGGTTTCTGGGGAATCTTTTGCCCGCCGCCAGCATGACTTTGCACACGGAGGCCAAATATGTGCCTCTCTTCTGATCCATCCGGTCTTTTCAATAGACTTCCACAGAAAAATGTGGTATTGTCCCATTAACAAGAAATATATCAAGGAGGCATACACCATGACAGACAAGACAAAGAGGATCGTCCTCATCGCCGTCTGCTGCCTGCTCTGCGTTGCGGCGGCCGTTGGGATTGCCGCCCGGTTCGGCGGCAATGCCGATATTTCTTCCGGTGTGGTTTCCGATGATCCCACCCAGAGCGGTGATCCCAATGTGGATATCGACAATAACGGCCAGACTGATCTGGATGTCCAGGTGGAAACGCCGGACGCATCCGAAACCGATCCCGCCCAGGGTGCGGACTCCAGCGGTCTGGAGCAGACCATCCAGGCAGATCCTGTAAAGCCGGAATCCCCCGAAAAACCGGAAGCACCCGCCGGCACCACCACGCTGCCGGATGACCACGACGGAACGGATGTGCCGGAGGAGGAGCGCAAGACCGAAGATGAGGCGCCGCCCACCTATGAGGAGACTCCCACAGTGACTCCTACTGAAACGGAGCCTGCCGCGGGAAGCACCAACAGCTCCGGTCAGGTCTATGTACCCGGCTTCGGCTATGTGGAAAACAGCGGTGAGAACCAGGGCGGCACTCTGGATGATATGTATGAAAACGGGAATAAGATTGGGATTATGGGTGGCGAGTAAGCTCCCCACATCCCCATGGCGCAGTCGGAAGCGGCTGCGCCCTTTTTTTGTCGAAAGGAGTCCTGCATGAGAAAAATTCTCGCACTCTTTTTATCCCTCGCTCTCCTTCTGGGAACGGCTATGCCTGCGTTTGCCGCCACCGGCGAGGGAAATATCGATGGCGGTGGCGGCAACATGGGTAGCGGCAATTCTTCAAGCTATTGGAATCCCGGCATGGACGGTGTGAGAGTTACAGTGATAAACGCTGAAAGCCATGCTGTTGTGACAACGCCGGTTGATCTCACCAACAAAACGCCCTCTACAGGTATCATCCACTTCGGGAAGGTCTGCAAACTCACATATAACGGTGGTGCGTCACTATCGCCGGTTGTGGGCGGTTATTCCTATCGAAATCCCTCCCAGAGTTTACCCAGAATCATTTCTTCGGGGTCATCTTCGGCCAGTATTGAGGCCATCCGAAGCTACTTCACGGATGAACAGGTCATTCGTTCTCTGGCAGGTTATGTCGGCATGGACTTCGATACATTGGTCAATGGCGACTACAAAATCATCATCGAGCCGATTGCATACCTAAATTATGACGGACAGCAGTTTGCAATGACCGCCACCGAAGCTGCTTTGTACGACCAGGTGGTCAGCGGTGACCTGCGCTATTGGATGGGATCGCTGACCCATCAGAATCTCCCGCTCGCTATCTTCCTGGAGGAAGCCGACCTCGGGTATCCTGCGTGGTCAGGCAGCACTACCAGCAAGGTCAGCAACGAGCAGATCATCTCCTCGCTGGGGATCGGCATCGTCCGCTTCAACGATGAGGTGGAGGAACCGGAGGTGGATGAGTTTGACTACGAATACCGGGTGGACACCGATGTCATTACCTCGGTGGAGGTGTCCGGCGGACAGTCAGACCCGGACAACCCGGTCACCGTGCAGTTTGTGATCGAAGGCAGCACCTATACCGTCAGCAATGTCTACTATCCGGACGGCGACAGCCAGCTGGTCTGGGTGAAGTGGCACACCCCCGATGAACCCTGTGTCTGCACCATTCAGGTCAGGGTGCTGGGCGGAGGCACGGCGCAAAGCACCATCACCGCCAACATTGTGGATCTGGACGGCAACGACCCGCCCAATCCCGTGGCCGATGACCGAAACGACACCTTCACCCTCGCGGATATCCCAGAGAAAGAAGAAGTGTCCTCCGCCTCCTGGGGCATCTGGTCTCCCTGGTGGCAGGAGAATTGGGTGTGGGTTGAAAACTGGGAGAAGTGCTGGCACACGGATCGGTGGACGGACAGCGAGGGCAAATCCCACACGGACCGCTGGTACCACTGGGTGGACAACGGCTGGTGGGAGGATCAGGGCTGGTGGGAATTTGACTATAACGCCTACACAGCCAGCCTGACGGCAACCATGGTCATCACGCCGGACAGCCTGTCGCCCACGGCATCTTCCTCTACGCTCAAGAGCGGATACGGCATCCAGCAGAGCGTTACGGCCAGCGTCAGCACCACACAGAGCGCCGCAGTTACTGCGGCTCAGAATGCGGTGACCTATTTCCCGGAGTTCAACTACGAGGGCTTTTGGAGGCTCCTGAACCGAAGCATCAGCGGCAAACGCTCCACCTTCACTTTCAAGGACAATCCATACAGCACCTATAATCGTCCGACCCATTTCACACCGATATGGTATCCCGATGGGAGCTATACGCCGTACACCTGGCTGCTGGACTGCTGGACACCGGCAGGAATGCTGTCGCTAAACCTCACGGACTCCGTCCGGATCTCCGGAGATCTTTGGGAGGACTGGCATATCGCCCCCACAAATTAACAACATACAACGGAGGGAATTTATGCGTAAATTCAACTATAAGCGCCTGATCGTTATGCTGGTCGTGGTCTTGGCAATGACCTGCCTCATGGCGACCACAGCTCTCGCCGCAGGTACCGGGGATGTGGCCGGCGCCGTCGAAAGCACCTGGTCCACCGCATCCACTCAGATCAAGTCGGTGGTAGACAATGTGGTGTTTCCCGCCATCGACCTGATCCTTGCCGTATTCTTCTTCGCCAAGCTGGGCACCGCCTACTTCGAGTACAGAAAATCCGGCCAGTTCGAGTGGGCGGCTCCCGCCATCCTGTTTGCCTGTCTCGTGTTTACCCTCACTGCGCCCATGTATCTCTGGAGCATCATTGGAATCTAAGGAGGGTATATGAACTTTTTCGAACAGGAGCTTCACAAGATCGTTGCTCCAAAGTATCCGGATGCTACCTATGTAGGCCGGGCCTGCTATGTGCGTCTCGATGAGCTGAATCGAGCAAAAATCCAGTTCGTCACCGGGATCGTGGCAAATCAATACCGTGCCCTTCGCATTTCCATTCTGAATCGGAACGAGGGCCAGGTGGATGTGCTGCTTCTGAATCTTTCCGACATCCTCGGGAAAAAGCAAACCGGCAACCCGAACTTCCGCAATGGGATCAATCCCTACATCTGGGATGACTACGGGAAAGCGGATTGGTATGTCTACCATCCCAACAGCCAGGACTACCAGCAGCTCACGGATGCGGTATCGGATTATCTGGAGGTGTTTCAGGAGCAAGCCCAAACCGCTGACCCCCAGTGGCAGCAGACCATGTAAAGAACTGACCCAGGGGCCGTACCAGCTGTACGGCCCCTGGCCTTTTATCCCAAGCAGTTGGTGCGGCCTCACACCGAAAAGAGGTGAACGAACCATTGTTTATTTGGGATTTTGTTGCCGACACCATCCTCGGTCAGATCGTGGATTGGATCTACGGTCAGGTCATGGGCTTTCTCGGAAACTTTTTCGCCGAGATGGGCAACATGGGCGTCGAGCTGTTCGAACTGAGCTGGGTGCAGAGCATTGTACTGTTTTTCTCCTATCTGGCCTGGGCGCTCTATGTGACCGGTCTTGTGGTGGCCTGTTTTGAGTGCGGCATCGAGTATTCCTCCGGCAGAGGGAACCTCAAAGAAACCGCTCTGTGTGCCATCAAGGGCTTTATGGCGGTGAGCCTGTTTACGGTTGTGCCGATTCGGCTCTATGAGCTTTCCGTTACATTGCAGGCAAGCCTCACCGCGGGGATCACAGGGTATGGCACCTCCATCGGCGAGGCGGCAACCGAGATTGTGGATTCACTCAGTGGCATTGATTCGCTGACTGGAATGACCACCGGCTCATACTTCGGCTTTGCTTCCATCACCAGCCCAATCATGCTTTTATTCTGCATCATTCTGATGGCCTACGCCGTGATAAAGGTTTTCTTTGCAAACCTGAAGCGCGGCGGCATTCTGCTCATTCAAATTGCAGTGGGCAGTCTCTATATGTTCAGCGTCCCACGCGGTTATACGGATGGTTTCATCCAATGGTGCAAGCAGATCATCGGATTGTGCCTGACCGCTTTCCTGCAATCCACCATTCTCATCGCCGGACTCATGGTATTCAAGGACCATGCGCTTCTTGGCCTCGGCCTGATGCTGTCCGCCGGCGAGATCCCCCGTATTGCCGGCGCCTTTGGCCTGGATACCACCACAAGAGCCAATATCATGTCTGCGGTCTATACCGCCCAAGCCGCAGTCAGCACCACAAGGACTATCGTTCAGGCGGTAGCCAAATGAAAACTCTGACGATGGGCAGCCTGTTTGATGGGATAGGGGGATTCCCACTGGCCTCCATTCACAACGGCATTGTCCCTGTGTGGGCAAGCGAGATCGAAGCCTTTCCCATTGAGGTGACAAAGATTCGTTTCCCCGACATGGCACATGTGGGCGACATTACAAAGCTTGACGGAGCAAAGCTGCCGCCGGTGGATATCATCTGCGGCGGCTCTCCCTGTCAGGATCTGTCCGTGGCCGGAGCGAGAGCCGGAATCTTCGGAGAACGCTCCGGCCTTTTTATGGAACAGGTTCGAATCGTAAAGGAGATGAGAGATGCGGATAGACAACGAGGCCGAGCAGCTCTCGATATACGACCTCGATTTATGGTGTGGGAGAATGTTCCAGGAGCCTTCTCCAGCGGAACCCCAAAAGGAGAGGATTTCCGGATCGTCCTCGAGGAGATCGTCCGAATTAAAGTCAGTGGTATTTCAGTCCCTCGACCTGACACCGGGCGCTGGGAATCTGCTGGGCGAATTCTACTGGGAACTGATTTCTCCCTGGCGTGGAGATGCCTCGACGCTCAATACTGGGGTGTCCCCCAGAGAAGAAAAAGAATCTTCCTTGTCGCAGATTTTGCAGGACGATCCGCCGGACAAATACTATTTGACCAGGAAAGCCTGCCTGGGCATCCTGCGCAGAGCCTCTGAACGCGGGAAAGAGTTGCCCCGAAAGCTTAATCAGGCGCTTGAAATTCAGTCAGGAGTCGCTCCACCGGCTGATTCGGTTCACAATCAGCAACCTCCTCACACCGACCAGAAGGACGGCTCCATCGAGGGCTTTGATGGCTATAACGGTGATCTGACCGGTGCGGTAGCGGCTACCCTTGGCGTGAACTGCGGGATGTCCACTGGCCGCAACGGCCTTATCCAGCCGATTGCCTTTGCCGCAAATCAGCGGGATGAGGTCAGAGATCTGCACGATGTGGCCGGAGCATTGGGCGCCCAGCCGGGAATGAAGCAGCAGACTTTCATCGCGGAGGGTGTCGTGGCCAAAGGCAACGGCGATTGTTTCCTGACGCCGGAACGGCACACATCCCTGAGTGCAGGCGGCGGTCAGGCCGGTCAGGGGTACCCCTGTGTCCTGACCGCCGGTTTCTCTGCCGGAGCCGGAGCCTCTGCCGGAAGCATCGGCTACGGCGAAGAACTCGCCCCCACGCTGAAAGGCAGCGCCAGCGGAAACTGTATGCCATCCATCTTATGCCTGAACGACCAAGGCGGCAGCGTGATGGAGTGCAGCCTGGACATCACAGGGACACTTCGAGCCCAGGAACACGGGCATCAGCCCTTGGTCTACGAGAACCACGGCATTGATTCCCGCTACACCGGCCCCCATCGGGTCGCTCCCACCATGTCCGCACGGTATGGTACAGGCGGCAACAATGTCCCGCTTGTGGAGCAGGAACAGGTATTCTGCATCACCGGCAATGCTATTGACCGGCAACCTCAAAACGGTGGCAACGGGATCGGATACCAAGCAGACCTCGCCTATACGCTGACCGCCACCGATCACCATGCCGTGTTCAGCAGGCAGCGAGTCGACATTTTCAAGGATGGAGAGGTAACCAGCACACAAAGCGCACGCCAGCACAAGGATGCCACGGATCTGGTGCTGCAGGGTACAGATCAGCCAAGGCTCATCCGCAGGCTAACGCCTCTGGAGTGTGAAAGGCTCCAAGGTTTTCCGGACGGTTGGACTGACATTCCCAACGCCTCGGACTCTTCCCGGTATAAGGCGCTGGGCAACAGCGTGGCCATTCCATGTGTGGACTATGTCCTCCAGGGCATTGCTCTGGTGCTTCTCGCCGGCTGAGCCATGCTTGTTGCTTATGCTTCGTTTGCAGCTTGCTTCTTCGTTGGGTTCTGTGAATAGCTATTTCACTCCGGTCACAGTATGCTTTGCTTACAAAATCAGAGAAAGGAGCCACCCATGGAAGCAAAGAAGAATCTCTGTGGTATGATCCCGGAAAATTTACATGCCAAAGCTATCGAGGAAAAGGAACAGCTTGGCCTCAAAACTCTGGGTGATTATGTGGAGTTGGTACTCAAAGAACGCTTCGAAGGAGGAAAAATCACCATGGCAGCAACCAAGACTCTCGCATTCCAGATCACCGAGGAGCTGGATCAGCGGCTGAAGAATTTCATCGCCGCAGAAAAGAAGCACGGCAGGAAAATCACGCAGAAAGAATTCGTCATCGGGCTCATCGAGCAGGCGCTGGATGCGTATGAAGCGCAGAACCAGCCCGCAGAGATGTCTGAAGAATAAAATGCCGCACCGACCGCTGGGGAGAGCATCCCCAGCGGCTTGTTTTTGGAGGTGAAATACCCTGTACATCTACCCCGACAACCTGACTGCCAAGGCCATGATGTGGCTTTGGGAGCTCAGAGATGTAGGCGTCATTGGCGTAGGGCTTCTGGTCTCTATCCTGGCGCTGACTCAGACCGGAATTTTTATCCCGCTGGTATTCACGGCGGTCTATGCCTTCCTCAGCATCCGCTTTGACGGAACCAGCATTCTGGATTTCATTCGCTATGCGATTGCCTTCCTGATCACCAAACAGCAATTCTATGAATGGAGAATGTGATATGTTCCATGCCGACACGACCTTTGAAAACGAGGAGATCATCGGCCTGCCGGAAGTTGAGGAGCGAGATCTGTCCGCCCCCCTGACGCTCCGGTGGAGCCGGAAGCGCAAGCGGTGGGAGTGCCGCAACGCCTTCTTCTGGCAGGATGCCAAGAACAAGTGGAGCTGCCGCAGCCAGGACGGCAGATATTACTATGGCTTCCGCAGCCTGCGGGCCCTGCTGAAAAGCTATGTGGGCGGCCTTCTGTGTGAGAAGTCCCTCTGCTACAGCGCCAAGAACGCCAGGGCAAAATATTGGTTCAGCCAGAATCCCAGGCGGGTGACCTGCTGTGTCACCATGCGCTGTACCGGCTTTTTCCCGCCCAGCTTTCCCCAAGGAGGAATGAAGCTATGAACAGAAAGAAAAAAGAGAATGCCGCCCAATCCACCCGGCAGCTCATGGGGATCGACGGCATCAAGGACTATTGCATCGCCACCCGCATGGGCGACCTGGTCTTTTTCATCATCAAGCCCACCAACATCAGCGTCCTGTCCGATTCCAGCATCAGCGCCAGGATCTACGCCCTGCTGAATGTGGTCAAGGGGCAGGCGGAAATTGAGATGCTGGCCCTCAACTCCAAGGAGTCCTTTGAGCGAAACAAAAACTTCTATCAGGAGCGCATGGGCAGCGAGGAACTTCCTGCCATCCGGCGGCTTCTGGAGCAGGACAGCAAGCATTTGGATCGCATCCAGGTGCTGATGGCATCCAGCCGGGAGTTTTATATCATCATCCGGCTGCGAAGCGAAAAGGAAACGGATGTGTTCCCGTATCTCAGCCGCATTGAGCAGAGCATCAATGACAATGGGTTTACCACCCGCCGCGCCACCGAGCAGGATCTCAAGCGGATGCTGGGCGTTTATTTCGAGCAAAATGTGACCACCGAGAAGTTTGAGGACTACGACGGCGACCGCTGGGTCATCGTGGGCGAGTAAATCAATTCATCACAGGCCGTGGAGGTGTTCCACTCCATGGCCGGGATGCCTCCATGGAGAATAGGAGGCATCCATTTTGGCAAAGAAAGCGAAAAGACCTGTTCCGCAGGGCCGTGAGGAGGCGTCCATCAAATCCTTTTTGGATATGATCGCCCCCTCTGTGGTCAGCTTCATGCCGGATCATTTCATCTGCGGCAACACTTTCCGATGTGTGTGGGCACTCAGGGAATACCCTACCAGCACGGATGAGCAGGCCATCCTCCGTCATCTGGGAGAAAAGGACGGCGTCACCCTCCGCATCTACACCCGGCAGGTCACCCCGGCTGAGGAAAAGCGCATCATTCAGAACGCCGCAAACAAAAACCGCCTGAACAGCTCTAACACCAACGACCTGCAGCAGACGGTCACCGCCGAGAGCAACCTGCAGGATGTGGCGACCCTGGTGGCCACCATGCACCGCAACCGTGAGCCTCTGCTCCACTGCGCCGTGTACATCGAGCTGACCGCATCCGACTACAACAACCTTAAGCTGCTCCAGACCGATGTGCTGACGGAACTGGTGCGGAGCAAGCTGAATGTGGATAAGCTCCTGCTCCGTCAGCAGCAGGGCTTCCGCTGCGTCAATCCCTGCGGCCACAACACATTCGGCATCCAGTTTGAACGGGTGCTGCCCGCCTCCAGCGTGGCGAATCTCTATCCCTTCAACTACTCCGGCAAGCTGGACTCCAAGGGCTTCTACATCGGCAAAGACAAATACGGCAGCAACATTCTGGTGGACTT
>OERG01000172.1_pt1 | contig 14532 bp, 16 predicted proteins | sample 1539951 | NCBI WGS metagenome assembly OERG01 (sample SAMEA3891870, study PRJEB23780) | metagenome | biome: terrestrial biome; feature: animal house; material: Caecal content | place: Italy | collected 2015-05-05
CCAATTCACTTCTTTTTTTATAAATCTGTGAAGTAGAAGTGTCAAGTATTATGATACAACATCAGAATTTTCTAAGCAGTACCAAGCAGAATTGATTATCTATGAGGCCACCGTCAAGAACTTAAATGCGCTGAAAACAGATGGAAAGAAACTTCCACCCTACAAGGAGCTGCGGAAACAGTATGAACAGATAACAGCGGAAAAAGATAAACTGTATCAGGAATACCGGAAACTGAATCAGAAAGTCCGGCAGCATGAAACTGTCCGGGTAAATCTGGAACAGCTTATCCGGTCGGAACCGGAAAAAGACCGGATCAAAGAAAAAGAATCTTCCATCCAGATTTGACAGGTATAAATCCGCAAAAATCGGCCATAATAAAACCATCAAAGATATGTACAAACTTGATACTGTATGTTATAATGGTGTCAAGTTATAACAAGAGAGGTGATGTTATGACCGATTTAGATTCTTTGAAAAAACTTGTCAGAGAAAATGGCTATCTATATACGAAAGACGTAACCAGCGCAGGGATTCGCCAGGAACAGCTCAAAAAATATCTGGATGAAGGCAGTCTGATCCGGGAAAGCCGGGGAATCTATTCCTTTGCGGACAGTATCAATGACGAATTTGTATTGCTGCAGAGCAGATGTAAAAAAGGGGTTTTCTCTTATGGAACAGCATTATATTTTCATGGCCTGTCTGACCGTTTCCCACAGATGGTTTCCATGACAGTGCCAAAGACCTATAATGTATTTTATCTAAAGGAAGAATTATTTCATGTAGAGTTCCACCGGATCAAGCCGTCCTTATGGAGCATTGGAATGATGGAAATGGTCTCACCGCAAGGCGGAAAAATCATGGTCTATGACAGAGAACGGTGTATCTGTGATATGATACGGAGCCGCAAACAGACAGACCCACAGGTTTTTAGCCAAGCAGTGAAAGGATATTTTGCTTCCAAAGAGCGTGACAACATCCGATTGATGGAATATGCCAAGAAATTTCACATTGAGGAAAAAGTACAAGAGTATATGGAGATATTATGATGAAAACACCAGAACAATTAAAAGGAGCCATCCGCAATCTGGCAAAGAAGAAAGGAATCCATGCACAGGAAATCCTGCAGATTTTTATGTTTGAACGTATCATTGAACGTCTTTCTGTTTCCCCGTACAAGGACAGATTTATTTTAAAAGGCGGGCTGCTGATTTCCGCCATCCTGGGCGTAGCGGAACGGACGACAATGGATATGGACACAACCGTAAAAGGCTTACCAATGGATGAACAGAGCATACGGAAAGCGATCCGCGAAATTTTGGATCAGCCCGTGGATGACGGGATCGAATTTCAGCTTTTAGACCTAACGCCGATCCGAGAGGATGACGAATACGAAAACTTCCGAGCCTCTATCCAAGCCACTTATGGGAAGATGAAAATACCCATGAAGATTGATATAACAACCGGTGACGAAATTACACCAAAAGAAATCCAATTTTCCTACCCCTTCCTGTTTGATGAACGCCGGGTAATGGTGAAAGCCTACACACAGGAAACTATACTGGCGGAAAAATACGAAACGATCATCCGAAGAAATGTAGGAAATACGCGGGCAAGAGATTTTTATGATTTACACCTTCTGTACCGGCTATACCGGGAAAATGCAGACTGGAACCTTCTAAAACAGGCGGTGCTTGCCACAGCGAAGAAAAGAGATTCTTTGTCCGTTCTGCAGGATACGAAACGGATTCTGCTGGCATTGGAAGAATCAACCGTCCTGCAGAATTTATGGAAAAGGTATCAGGCACAAAATTTATATGCAAGAGAGATTACATATCCTGCTATCATGGAAACCGTAAAAGAGTTTACAGAGAAATTGAATTTCTAGCAAGAGAGGTGAACGAAATGGAAAGAAAAGAAATCCTGAAAAACTTCCTTCAAAAAGTGGTGCTGCCGGTGGTACTGGCTGTATTCCTCTTTTTCCTGTTCCGTCCAGTCTGCACGGAAGAAAATGGAACCATCAACTATGTGCTGCTGTGGATATTATGCGGGATTCCTTTTGGTATCCGCAAAATGTTCCTCTGGCTGGTTCCCCGTAATTATGACATAGCCGGAACGGTGGGAATCTGGGCGGTCAACTTCATTGTAGGTGGACTGATCGGCGGTGTTGTCCTAATCTGGCGGCTGGCCTGCGCGGTATTCTATCTGTTCAAATATGGCTATGATTTTGCCACGGCATAAAAAATTATAACCCCCAGCTTAGCTGGGGGTTATAATTTTTATATACAAATAATTCATAGTTGTATTTTGTCAAAGTCGATTTCAAGGTCGTCATAAATATTGACTTTGACTTTATCATGAAAACTGTACTCTTCCATGAAATCATTTGGAAAGTAATAGATAGTAATTCGATCTTTTAATGGGTCAACAATCCAATATTCCTTTACTCCAGCAGTACGATATTTGAATAACTTTATCATATAATCCATTCGTTTACTGCTCGCTGATACAATTTCAATAATCCAATCGGGAGAACCGTTACAACCTCTATCATCCAATTTATTTTTATCACAAATAACGGAAATATCAGGTTCGACGTAGTTCTTATCATCTTCATTCAGAAATACAGCAAATGGAGCAGGATAAACTTCACAATCTCCATTTTTGGAATCAATATAGTTTCCAATTATCTTATCAAAAAGGTGTACAAGTCTTTGATGTTTCCTATTAGGTGGAGTCATATAATAAATCTGTCCATCAACTAGTTCTGCTCTTTCTCCTTCTGGTAGTTCATAAATATCATCTATCGTATAACTTCGTTCCTGTGCTAGTGCCATATTATCCCTCACTTTCTGTATTGTTAGTAAAAGTTAGTTTCTCATTATCATCAATAAAAGAATTAGACTCTATTTTTCGATCTTTATTTATTTTTTCCTCTATTGCTTCAATGATAAAAGGTGTTAGTTTTTTTCCTCTATTTTCTGCTGCCTTTCTATATTCTGCCTTTTTACCCTTTGGTACTCTAAACTTTATTTCATCCAAATTATTTTTCATGTATTTCATTGTATATTCTTTTTGTTTTTCGTTATATCCAGACATCTATGAATCCTCCATGTTTGTATGTTGATATTAAGATATACCTTTTCCATTATAAAATAACATAAATTTATATAGGGTACTATATGAAAAATGCATAAATATAGGGGACTATATTATAATATAACCATAAGATAACGACAAAGTAAGCTGGAATATAGTGGCCGTTGTAATTTCCGATTTTTTATGATAAAATATAGGGCATAATAATGGGATTCATAGAAATAAATTTATAATAATTTGATCATTTTTATGTCATGAATTTCTGTGGAGAAAGGAGTTAGCTGGATGCATACATACCATTTGGCAGTCTGCGAAGATAATGTCATAATACGGGAAGAAATCTGCCAGCTATGTGATGAGATACTGACAGAAGATAAAATTGCCCATAAAATTTCCGAATTTTCTTCAGCTGCGGAGCTTCAAAAAATACTGGATGAGGAAGAAGAGTGCTTTGATTTGCTTCTTTTGGATATTCAGATGGAGGGGATGACAGGGATGGAACTTGCCTGTAAGCTCAGAAAGAGAGAGAATCGAGTAAGTATCATTTTTATTACTGGGTATGAGGATTATTTGAAAGATGGGTATCAGGTACAACCGATTGATTATTTGATGAAACCAATTGATCGAAAGAGGCTGACTCGGGCCATCCATACGGATTGGAAATGGAATCACAGTCCTAAAACGATTGTACTGCAAAAGAGAGGGAGAGCTGTTCCGATTTCTCTGGCATCTATTTTGTATGTGGAAGGAGCAAATCACAGTGTTGTGTTTCATCGGACAGATGGGGAGGAAACGTTTTCTTTTTCTATGATGGAGATTGAGAATATGCTTCCAATGGGACAATTTGTTCGCAGCCATAACAGTTTTTTAGTTAATCTGGATCATGTAAAGGAGATCAGACGCAGCTATGTATATCTAGATGAAGGGAAAGAGATTCCTATTGGGAGGAAATATTACAGAAAGTTTCAAGAAGCATTTATCCGTTATATGAATCGATAAAAAAGAAAGCCTATAAGTAGTAAGGCTTTCTTTTTTTGTACGATAAATCCGTCACAATGTGCTTGCACAAGTGGATATTTGACGGGCAAGTACAGCGAACGGCTTTGTCGCAAGCTGTGCAAAATCGCATATCGAGTAGGTAGACGGAATCTTCCCTACTCGATTCTAGTAAGCAAATTAGTTGTGTTAATTTTCTGGATTTTGGGGAATCTGTAATGCTGTTTGCACAACAAAACTATTATCATTGGTGTACATAATATGGATAAGACTGTGGTACTTTTCAGCGATATTAGACATTAACCGAAGACCTATACCGTGGGAAGATGGATCATTTTTTGTAGATTGAAATGTATCATCTTTGCTTTTTCGTATTTCTCCTTCATAGGAATTTTCACATTGTATTGCAAGAAAACCATGCCGAATGATCATACGAATATAAATATGACGTTTTTCTATCTGATTTACTTTGGCACAAGCTTCCAGGGCATTGTCCATCATGTTCATCAGAAGAGAACATAAATCCTGTTCTGGGATGTTAAGGTCTTTAGGAACTTGAATCTGTGCGTCGAGTTTTGTATTTATCTGAGCTGCTCGTATGGCAGCGTCTTGTAAAATTGCATTAATAGTAAAATTATTGGTAAATCGTGTTTGGGTATGCATAGTAGCTTTGTCAGTTAACTCATCCAACAAAGTTTTCAGTCCTACAAGATCACCTTTTTGATAAAGGCTGTTAAGAGCAGTTAAATTATGCTTAAATTCATGGTGAAGCACATTATTTTGCTGCATTCGTTGTTCCAAAGAATGGTAACTATTAAGAAGCAGTTGGTGTTTTGATGCAACTTTCTGTGATTCAATCTGCTGCTGACTGAACGAACGTACCACACCGAAAGCAGAAATGAGTCCGCAGACAATAGTCAGCCACCAGGTTAGCCAATAGAGCAGACCGTCATAAATACCATATTGCCATAGAGAGGATAGGAACGCATTGATATAGAAAGGAAAGAAGCCGCCTTTGGAGAGAGAAATAAGGTAGCAAAGAAGGAAAACTCCCGCACTCCATGCAAAAGCAATTCCAAATTGTTTCCAAAAGTCACGATGACGATTCATGGCCAGATACAAAAAAAATACAAAGAAAGTTAAAATCCCAATCCATGGGTGACTCAAAAGGGCTATTACAGACTGAGGTAAAAAATAATATCCTTCTCCTTGTACGATTCGAAATACCGTTAGACCAGTTGCAGCGATCAAAAGGGGGATTAGGCTGAAATCAATTTGTCGTAATGTAATACTGAGCAGGAAAATGCCAAAAATTAGAACAAAGGCTAAGGCAGCAGCTCCAGTAGGTAAAGCAATACGATTCGCAATGGCAAAGGTTTGTGTATCCTTTAACCCATCTGGCATAAAACGAATGAAAGGCGGGAATAGGATATTTTCCCCATCTATAATTTCACAGGTTAGAATTATTTCTCCAGAAGCACCCTCTGGCAAAGGAATATTGACTTGAGGCATGGCATAAGTACCATCCAAAGTAATAGCAGAGGAATGGTAAATCTCTGTGCCATTTAAAAATAAAGAAAGATTTGCTCCAGAGATTTCAAACAGCAAATAACCAGAGGATAATCCTTCTGGGAGTATTCCAGTAAAGTGGTAGGTTCCAGAATAATTAGTAGATTGGGTTAATTCATCGGTAGAAATAGGAGTTTGTGTACCATCACGTTCCATTTTAACAGCAGTCTGCCACTGGATTTCTTGCATGGAATCACTTTCTACAGTAAATAGGTGCAAAAACCAGATAACAATAATACAAGCACTTAGAAATAGAACAGGACATATCCAGTGCAATATATGTTTCATAAAAATTCCCCTTAAAATTCAAGATTCGCTTGCAAGTCTTGGTGCAAGATTCAGGTCAACGTCAGCTTCTTTAAATCTTTATATATCCTTGCAGAACGAAATAGTGCAATAATTAATCAGTTCCATTATACCCATAATCACCTTTTTCTACAAGTAAAAGATATCAAATCTGCGTAAACGACACGATTTGTGGCGTAGATAACATACCAAAGAAGAAAAAACATATGGTATAATAAGAAAATGACAAAATTGATGGAATAAATGATAAAAGATAAAGCAGTAATGAATAGGGATAATATAAAATAGTGAGATAGATAAAGCAGAAGGAAACAAAAAAACAGCTTACATAGGGAGATGATGAAATGAAATTAAAAGACGGATTGATACTTCGGGAAGTAGCTGGTCAATATGTTGTTGTACCTACTGGAAAACGGGTACAGGAGGTTATGGGGATTTTGTATATGACGAAACCAGCGGCCTATCTTTGGGAGTATATGCAAAAAAATGAATTTGAAAAAGAAGATTTGATTCAACTGACTTTAAAACGTTATGCAGACGCTGCGTATGACCAAGTCAGTCAAGATTTAGATAAATTTTTGAAGGAGCTGGCAATGAGAGGAGCTTTAGAAACAGAGGATCAGATTCAGGGAAGCTATCATGTTCATTTGCCAAATGAAAAAAATGAAAAAATATGAATTTGAACCAGCCTGTAGAAGAATGGAATGGCTGGATCCTTTTTATAAGAATGTTTGGGAAAAGGCTTTTGTTGATGCAATTCCGATATCTGGAACATTTGAATTGACACCTAGATGCAATTTCAATTGTCGTATGTGTTATGTACATTTGACAGAGAAAGAAATATACAAACATGGAACAGAGATGACTGCAAAGCAGTGGCTGCGAGTTGCAAAAGAGGCAAAAGAGGCAGGAACAACTTGGCTATGTATTACTGGAGGAGAACCATTGATGCATTTGGAATTTGAGACAATCTGGAAGGAATTCGCTCAAATGGGATTTTTTATTACCTTGCAGACGAATGCATCATTAATTCAGAAATTTGAGTCACTGTTTCAGCAATATCCGCCCCGTAAATGTAAAATTACGTTGTATGGTTCCAATGATGAAATATATAAAAAAGTCTGTCAGATAGAGAAAGGTTTTACAAAAACCGATAGAGGAATTCAGATTTTAAAACAGATGAAGATTCCAATTGAGTTAGTAAGTACAGTAATCCAGCAAAACCTGGATGATGTAGAGAATATTATTGAGTATGTAGGAAAGAATAGACTTCCATGGATACCAAACATTAATGTGAGGACTGCTGGACGAGGTGTGGAAGTAGATATGAAAAATCTAAGGATTCCTCCATTCGATTATTCGGCAGAACAAGCGGATAATTTAAGAAAAAAGATTTTTATGAATCCAGAGAGAAAGCCTTGTACTTACTGTAAAGATTATCGTTTGGGGTACTGGATTGTATGGAATGGATATATGAGGTTTTGTGGTTTTTTGAACGGACCAAATATTTCCGTTCGGGATAGAACGTTTGGAGAGTGCTGGAAAGAATTGGTGGAATTTCAAGAGGGGTTACAGTGGCCAGAAGAATGCAGAGTTTGTGAACTTCAGAAAAGCTGTGTAAGATGTGCAGCACTGTTTGATATAAAAGACGGTGAACTAGTAATAAAAGAACAATTTTGCAAGAAGAGAAGGGAGTAATCATGCATGGAAACAATTAATGGCATGTCACCAGATTTGATGTTAGATAGTGAAGGATATAATAATAGTGGTGGAATATCGCTATTTTCTGTAAATGAAAATGGTGATACGATTACAGGAGGTTCTGGCAATGATGGGAGCCATCTAACAAGTGCAAGAATTTATTGGACAATAACCAGAATTGATAATGGAAGTGAAGGATATAGGTACGAAGGAGGAATTACGGGAGTAAGTTGGTTTTTTGATGATCCGAATTCACCATTTTATCCAGAACCATATAATTCTAAAGAAGAAATATGGAATATTGCATCAGCTTACAATAATCTTAATATAGTTTTTCAGGAGTGGAATAGTGATAAAAGTCAAGCAGGGGAAATAAAAAGAAGTGATTTTATGAGTACAATAGCTAGAAATGCATATGGCTGTTCCACTACATCCGCAGGTTAATAACAAATGTATTTGGTTATCAATATTCAATTTCAGGTTAATGGTCATCAATTCTTAGCAAAGAATTGGGATCAGTTTAATACGACTTCAAAATTTCCGCCAGTATTCACTGTTACATTGAGTTCTCAGACGGATGAATTTCATGGCATAGAATGTTTTAAAACGAATAGGAAGTGGAGCCATGTTTCTCGCCGAGGCGGTGATGTAATGTTAGTAGACGATGAATGGAAAAATGCAGTAATCCTTCCGCTGCAAAATTCAGAACATCTGGCTAGTTTTTTCTGTCAAATATTTTATACACATGCTGTTCAACGTCAGATTCTGTATTTTCATAGTTCTCTTATTAAGATTAATAATCGTGGTCTTATGTTTCTTGGCCCATCTGGTATTGGTAAAACTACTCAGGCGAAACTTTGGAGTAAATATCGAGATGCTCTTATTATTAATGGAGATGTAGTTTTTGTTCAGGAAACAGATGAGAATTTTCTTGGTTGGGGAACGCCCTGGCATGGTTCTTCCCCCTATTGTGAAAATACGAATGTTCCTATCCATGCTATGATTATATTGAAACAGGATTCGAAAAATTCAATTCGAGAATTGACAGCATTTGAAAAAGTAACGGCAGTATCTAACAGTGTTTTTTATCCCCGCTGGCTGGAAAATGGTATGGAACTATGTCTGAAAAGCTTAGATCATCTTCTTACAGCGATTCCAGTTTATGAACTGTCTTGCCGTCCAGATGAAGAGGCAGTAAAACTTACAGAGGAAACAGTTTTTGCCAAGGATATATTGTAATATCTCATTCTTATATTCGGGAGGGGAACGTGTAGAATATGGGAATGGGATTTTTTTATCTCAAAACAGTATGCTAAGAGAGGGTGAGGAAAATTCTATGAACGAGATCAGAAGGATTATTTACAGAATAAGAGAAGGCAGACTCAAACAGTTGATAGAAGAATTACTTTGGATGTATGTCTATATGCGCCAGTACTGGTTGTTAATTGGGATTTATATTTTATTAGGAGCTTCTAGTTCCATACTATCTCTTGGTACTTCTGTAGTCAGTAGAAACTTAGTAGATGCTGTTACGGGAGTAAACTCTATGGGAATCATCTGGGTGGCAGTCGCCTATGCGATGGTAGGAAGTTCTCAAATTTTTATTAATGCAGTAAAATCGCAGTTATCTTTGAAAGTACAGCTGAAAGTAACGAATGAGATTCGGACGGATATTTATGAAAAGGTGTTACGGACGAATTGGGAATCCCTCGCAAAATATCGTTCGGGAGATCTTCTTTATCGGGTGAATGGAGATGCGAATATAGTGGCTAATACAATTTTATCTTTTGTTCCAAATATGGTATCCATTCTTATCAGTTTTGTAGGAGCTTTTATAATTGTGATGAGAAACGACTCAATGATGGCTTTTATTGCTCTTTTGGGAGCTCCAGTTTCTTTTCTTACATCCAGATATTCTGCGAAAAGAATGCGGGATTTTCAGAGAGATAATCAGTCCATGGCTAGCAATCGTACAGTTTTTAATCAAGAGACGTTTCAAAACCTTCAGTTTATTAAAGCGTTTGGAATTCTAGATCGAGTAACAGAAAAATTTCGTCAGATTCAGAATGAAACAGTAGATATTGCTCTGAAACAGAATAAATTTCAGCAGCGTATGACTATTATTACTTCTCTAGTAGGACAGGTAGTGGGATATGCGTGCTACGGTTTTGCAGCATTTCGTCTATGGCAAGGGCAAATTAGTTATGGTACTATGACTATGTTTGTATCAATGGCTAGCTCTTTGCGAAGCTCCTTTAGAGGAATTTTAAATTTAATGCCTATGCTCATTCGTACTGGAATTAGTGTGGAGCGAATTATGGAGGTTACGAATCTCCCTAGAGATTCTATGGAAGATAAGGAAGAGGCAGAAGAGATTAAGATGAAGGCAAAGGAGCAGGGAGTTTATGTATATATGCAAGAGGTAGACTTTGCTTATGAAGCAGGAAAATGGATTTATCAAAACGCAAATTTTCGAGCAGAACCTGGAGAGATTGTAGCTCTTATCGGTCCTTCTGGACAGGGAAAGACGACGACTTTGAATTTACTTTTGGGCCTCTATCATCCGCAGCAAGGAAAGATTCGGGTAGGAAATCCTTCTGGAAATTCTTTGAAAGCTTCTTCTTCTACTCGATGCTTATTTAGTTATATTCCCCAGGGGAATACCTTATTCACAGGAAGCATTAAAGAAAATATGTCTATGGTTAAACCAAAAGCTTCGGAGGAAGAGATTCAGGCGGCATTGGAGGCAGCATGTGCATGGGAATTTGTAGAAAAGTTGGAGCATGGTGTAGATACAGAAGTCTATGAGCGGGGAAATCGATTTTCGGAAGGACAAAAGCAGCGACTTTCCATTGCAAGAGCTATTTTAGCAGATGCTCCTATCATGATTTTAGATGAAGCTACTAGTGCATTGGATGTGGCCATGGAAAGAAGAGTGCTGCGAAGCATTATTAAAAAGGATCCTCATCGCACAGTAATTGTAGCAGCGCATCGTCCCAGTGTGTTTGCCATGTGCAACAGGGTATATAAAGTAGAAAATTTTAGTATTACAGAGATAGATAAAGTAGAACTTCAGGAGTTTTTGAATCAATGATGGAGAAAGGAAAGGCATATGAGGTTTGTTAAAACAGCAGTAATTATTATTTTTATTCTGGCGCTTGGAATTTATGGAGTATCAGAATGGATGCAGATTAGAAATAGAGATACTACTATACCAGAGATTTCAAGTGACAGAGACGTTTTAAAGATCCCTTGTCAATATACGCAGGAACAGCTTATGGAGGGGATGTCGGCTAGTGATGGGAAGGATGGAGATTTGACTTCTCAGATTATAACTGGTTCTTTTTCTCGATTTATTGAGAAGGGAGTTTGTAATCTCACTTATATTGTTTTTGATTCTGCTAATCAGTCAGCAACTCTTAATAGAAAGATAGAGTTTAAAGACTATCACTCTCCGAGATTTAGATTAACAGAACCTCTGATTTTTGCTGAAAATGAAGGGAGTTATATGCAGCTTTTTAGTAGGATTCGAGTTTCTGATCTGCTGGATGGAGATTTAACCGATTGGATAACTCAGATTGATACCGATGTAAAATATCAAAGAGTAGGAAATTATACTACTACTTTGTCAGTGAGCAATCATTTTGGAGATACTGTTACAATGGATTTTCCGATTCATGTAGTGAATCGAGAAACCCAACGTCTGGATATTCAGCTTTCGGATTATATTGTTTATCTAAAAAAAGGAGAATCATTTGACCCTGATCAATATATAAAAAAGCTTTTGAATACTCAGGGAAAAACGCTGGATATTAACATGATTTCTACTTCCTCAAATGTGGATACTCAGAATCTAGGTCTCTATGAGGTGCATTATGAGGCGGAAGATGAAAACGGAAATCAGGGACAAACCTGGTTAATCGTTATTGTAGAAGAGTGAGAGGAGGATGAGAATGAATCAAGGACTTTTTCGTTTTGAGGAAATTAGCGTACGTGGATTATGTATGGAGTTGTTGCGAAATCTTTGGATGGTTTTTCTTATAGGGGCTGCGTTATGGTTAGGAAGTACTGGTTTACATAAACTCACATATAAACCCCAGTATACATCATATTCTACATTGGTGGTTACATTAAAAGGGCAAGATAGTACCTATTCTTCTCTGTCCATAGCCAAGCAAATGGCAGATGTATTTGGAATGGTATTTCAAAGTGAAGTGCTAAGAGAAAAAATTATAGAGGATACGGGAGAAGATATTCAGGGAACGATTGATTGTCAACCCGTTAATGAGACAAATTTGCTCGTTTTAAGTAGTACCTCTCAAAATCCAAGACAGGCATATTTGTTTATTCATTCCGCTTTGAAGCATTATGAAGAGGTGGCAAAAGATGTGTTTGCCAATGCTGTTCTTCAAGTAGTTCAAGAGCCAGAAGTTCCTTCCGCTCCTTCCAATACTTCTTTCTTTATGGACAGGCGTTCACTAATTACAGGAGCAGGGGTCATTATTATGGCAGCTATTATCGCTCTTTTTTATATTTTGAGATTTACAGTGAAGAATTTAACTTCTGCCAGACGATTGTTGGACGGAAAAATTCGTGGAATGATTCCATATGAGCATAAGCGAATGAGTGCAAATAAAAAATGGGTCAAAAAAGCATTATTATTAAACTCCCCTTCCGTGAGTATGGATTTTGCAGAGTCTAGCAGAAGAGTAGAAGCTCAAATAGAATATCATATGAGAAGAAATCATCAAAAAATTCTTCTCGTTACTAGTGTCAGTGAAAATGAAGGAAAATCCACAGTGGCAGCCAATATTGCTTTGGCTCTGGCAGAAAAACATAAAAAAGTTTTATTAGTAGATGGTGACCTGCGTAAACCAGCCCAATATAAAGTGTTTGAAGAGGAGCAGACAGGCAGAGATTCTTTCAATCAGCTATTGAAGGAGAAGGGAAACTGGAGAGAGAAGATTTATTATAATAAAGCCAATCAGTTGTGGGAACTTTTTCAATTTCATAGTGTGGAAGAACCCGCTGCTGTATTAGATGGAAGTTTTTTAGAAAAGTTGGCTGAAGAATGGAAAAGTGAAATGGATTATATTATTATAGATTGTTCTCCCGTATCAATTTCCACAGATGCAGAGCATTTAATGAAAATGGCAGATTCGGTTGTTTTAGTAGTTCGCCAAGATTGGTCCGACGTAAGAGTGATTAATGATACAGTGGATATGATCTGGCAGAGCGATTGTGATTTTTCAGGATTTATTCTCAATGCTTTTTATAAAGAATGGATTCAGACTGGCTATAGTTATGGTTATGAAGGATATGAAAGAGGATGAGAGATGAAAGAATATGAAAACAATATAAAAAACAGAGAAGAGGAAATGGAAATCGATCTTGTTTTGCTCTTCAAAGATTTTTGGAAAAGTTTTACCAGGCTGTGGTGGGTAGTATTGTTGCTAGTTCTTTTGGGAAGCGGTAGTTGTTTCTCCTATTATTATTTTGGATATGAGCCGATATACGAATCCAAAGCTACTTTCACTGTGGCAACTGGAGACAAAGAGAACGGAAGCTATAATTTTTATTACAACAGCAGTACAGCAGATCAGCTTTCTAAAACGTTTCCTTATATATTAGACAGCAATTTTTTTAAAAGCACTCTTTTGGAAAGAATTGGAAAAGATGAGTTAAATGGAGACATTACATCAGAAACCATAGAAAATTCCAATATGGTAACGATGAAGGTATATAGCTCCAATCCTCAGGATGCCAAAGAGATCTTGGATGCGGCTTTGGAAATTTATCCTGAGACAGCTAGATTTGTTTTGGGAAGTATACAATTCGATTTGTTGGATGAGCCAGAAACACCTACACAACCTTATAATCAAATGGGAATTATACAAAGTCTAGTACTGGGAGGAGGAATAGGAGGGCTTTTGGGGATACTTCTTCTGGGAGTGAATGCTTTTTTTAGAAAGACTGCTAAAACTCCTGAGGAGATGAGAAAGATTACAAGTCTGCGATGTCTGGCAACGGTTCCTCAGATACATTTTAAAGCAAGAAAAAAGCAAAAGAAACAGAAAATTTCTGTATTGGATAAAAGAATTTCCTACGGTTATAGAGAGAGCCTTAGAGCGTTACAGCTCCGTTTAGAAAACGGTATGAAAAAGGATCAGGGAAAGGTCTTGTTAATTTCCAGTACTAGTTCGGGAGAAGGAAAGTCTACTCTGGCGGTGAACTTAGCGGAGTTGTTTGCCGATCAAGGGAAAAAAGTGCTTTTGATCGATGGAGATTTGAGAAAGCAGGACGATGCAGAGATTATTGGAATTAAGAATGACATTGGATTGCAGGATATCGTAATAGAAAATACGGAAGCCAAAGCGATGGTGCAGAAAATAAAGGAGAATGGTATTTGGTTTTTAGGCAGTCAAACGCCTGTAAAACAGCCAGCTTCTATACTCAGTAGTTTTAAAGTCAGGGAATTTATATTGGATATGAAAGAGGAAATGGATTATATCATTATTGATACGCCGCCTTGTGAAATATTTCAGGATGCAGGAATTCTGGCAGATTATGCAGATCATATTTTATATGTAGTAAAATATGATTGCGTTCCTCAGAGAAGAATCTGGGAGGGAATTTCGTTTTTAGGAGGTCATAATGCAAAATTTTTGGGATATGTATTTAATCATTATCCCGAATCTGTAAGCGAATATGGTTATGGGAAATACGGACATAAAAAATATGGTTATCAGTTTTATGGGAAACGTAAGTTTTATGAAGGAGAATACAAAAATAATTGAATTATTGTTAATCATGTAGATGTATTTATAGCGATACAATAGTGGGAATGCTTGTTAATTTTTAGA
>OERG01000173.1_pt1 | contig 14492 bp, 13 predicted proteins | sample 1539951 | NCBI WGS metagenome assembly OERG01 (sample SAMEA3891870, study PRJEB23780) | metagenome | biome: terrestrial biome; feature: animal house; material: Caecal content | place: Italy | collected 2015-05-05
ATCCTCACGGACAGCTTATATAGAATAGCATCTGAATCCCACACTGTCAACGACTTTTTTACCTTTTTATCAAAAAAATGCCCCGGTATTGCGTACCGAGGCATTCGTTGCTTATAATTCCATTACCTTTAAATGCTCTTTACAATAATCAAAAATTTTCTTACGCGTTACGATACCAATGAACATATTCCGGTCGTCAATCACAGGAACAAAGTTTTGATTGGATGCTCTGGACAATAAATCCAGCACTTTCGCGTTGGCGTCAACCGCTTTGTTATCACATCGCCGCGGTAAATCTCGCATTTGCAGCGGCATGGTTTTCTTTCTGCCAATCAATTCGCCACATTCATAAATCATCCACAGGAAATCTCCCTCTGTGACCGTGCCAATGTATTCGCCCTCTCTGGAAATCAAAGGGATAGCATGATAACCGCTTGCCTGTAATTTATCCAAACCTTCTTTCAAGCCCATATCATCATACAAATAGGTTACTTCACTCTTATGCGTCAAGAAAAACATGATATTCATGTAAGCACATCCTTAAACTACTGTTCGTTTATGTTTTCTCTATCTTACCAAAATATATGCAGTAATTCAAGGTTTCTTGATACAGTTTGCACAATGTTTACAATTATATTGTGTCGTTTTGGCTCGAATCCGATTTTTTCAGTTCTTCCAAAATACGAGTGATTAAACCGACACGTTGAAAAGGTGTAATAAAATACCAACCAGCGGTATACGGCTGCATACGCTGCGCCAATCCGACACACAATTCTACCGCCAAATCTTCGGCTTGCTCTCGATTTAGCCCCTCATAGCGGTCAATCACGCCTTGGGAAATTTCAATTCCTGAAATCTCATTATTCATAAACAAGGCATTACGATGGCTAACAATCGGAATGACACCGCCTAGAATATCGCCGTCCAGTTCTTCATGTGCGCGAATCAAATTTTCAAACGCACGGCTGGTAAAAACAGGCTGGGTCAGGAAACCCGCCACGCCCTGTTCTTCCTTGCGTTTTGCCTTACGCAGTTCTACTTCAAAATTTGCCGCATTGACATTCAATGCACCAAATACACGGAACGGCGCTGTAATCCCCTGTTCTCCTAATTCTCTGATGTATCCTGCCAAGACTGCCGAATTAAAGGAAAAAACACCTTTGACTTCATCCCGCTCGGCAGACGGAATGGGGTCTCCCGTGACAACCAGCACATTATGTACTTCTTCGGCCGACAGACCGAGCAGCAATGCTTTGGTTGCATTGATATTGCGGTCACGGCAAGTCATGTGCGGAATGGGGTCGATACCCAGTTCTCGGTGCAATTTTGCGGCCAACATCGAGCTATCTGCCCGTGCACGGGCAATCGGACAATCGGCAATTGTGACGGCATCCACGCCTGCATCTCGAAGCGCCTTCGCGCCGTCCATAAACTGTTTTAAATTGGCATCTGCTGGCGGGTCTAATTCGACCGCAATCACACGCTTTCCCGCTTTCAACTTGTTTGCCAAACGGTTTTGTACGTTGCGCGGCATAGACTGACGGGGGCTGCTTGCCGCAATGGGCTGAATTTCTTCTTCGCTGAGTGCTTCCGCGGTCAATCGAATATGTTCCGGCGTTGTGCCACAGCAGCCACCAATAATTTTAGCACCTGCGGCGACAATCTCTACCATACGCGCTGCAAAATAAGCTGCCCGATTTTCAAAAAAAGTGCGTCCATCCACAATGGTGGGATACCCAGCGTTAGGCATAACGCTGAGTACCGCGGCATCGGTTCCCGCTCTTGCTTTAGTAAACAAGTTCGCATTTGCGCGCGTCTGCGCAAGCAGATGATTGGGGCCAGAAACACAGTTCAAACCAGCCGCATCAATCAGCGGACAATCGGTGACACGCTCTAAGATTGCGCGAATGGGTAAGCCCTTTCTGGTGAAACCGTCCGGCGTGGCAGCAAAGGAAGCAATCAAAAACGCATCTGGGCATTTGGCTTTGATATAAGCCGCTAATCCATATAAATCGTCATCATCCGCCAACGTTTCAAACAGAAAATTTTTTGCACCCAATTCCAGAAATACATCTACAATTCGGTTATATTCCCCATCCGCATCGGTAATCGGGCCGATATCGGCAAATACAAACGCGCGATAAGGCTTTGCCGCTACATTGGCAATCTTCCATGCGGCCTGAATCACGGTGCGCACCTTGTCAAAATCACATTCCAGCGCATGGGTATTGGCTGCAAATGTATTGGTTTTAATCGCGCGCGCACCGGAATCCAGATAAGCCCTGTGCACTTCCGCCACCCAATTGGGCATTGTACAGTTTGCAAGCTCACATTTTCCCGGCACTTCGGGATGCACCGCCCGGAAATAGGTGCCCATCGCCCCATCAAACAAAAGTGGTTTGTGCTTGATATACTCTCTTAATTCCATCTTACCCCAATACCTCTCTGCAAATATCGACCGATTCACGCGCATCGCGTGCGTAAAAATCGGCTCCCATCTTTTGGGCATACTCTGGCGTTAACACAGCACCGCCCACCCAGATTTTACACGGATGACCGCTGGCGCGTAGTGCTTTGATGGTTTCATCCATATTCGCCAAAGTTGTCGTCATCAAAGCCGACAATCCAATCAAGTGCACATCTTCTCGAATCGCTGTTTGCACTACCGTTTCAATCGGAACATCTCGTCCGAGGTCAATCACGCGGTATCCATAGTTTTCCACAATGGTTTTGACAATATTTTTGCCGATGTCGTGAATATCTCCCTTAACGGTTGCGACAATCACAGTGCCCTTGGACACCGTTCCGCTGCCTTTTTTCGCCATTTCGGTACGAATGATTTCAAATGCTTCCTGCGCTGCACCTGCTGAATTGATAAGCTGTGGCAAGAAGATTTCGCCCCGTTCAAAGCGACCGCCTACTACATCAAGTGCAGGAATCAACAATTCATTAACGATTTCCAGTTCTGGTTTTCCGGATGCCAGCAAACTAACCGTCAGTCGGCGCGCTTCATCCTTTAGCCCCTTTTCCACCGCACGCGGCAAGGTTGTTTTTTCCTCTGTCACCGGTGCTTGTGTTGTTGCTGCCGCGGCAGTATCTTGCGTGCAGGCCGCAATATAAACTTCGGCATTTCGGTCACGATTATACAGAACATTAAACGCACGGATGGTATCCATAATCGCTGCGGTATTGGGGTTGACAATGGGTAAATCCAGACCATGCGCCATCGCTAATGTTAAGAAACTAGTCGTAATCAGCGTGCGATTCGGCAAACCAAAGGAAATATTGGATACGCCCAGTGTACAGTGCAGCCCCAATCGGTCGCGCACCATCTGCATGGCCTTGAGCGTTTCCACCGCCTTATCCTGTTCGGCTGACACGGTCAAGGTCAGACAGTCAATAAACACATCTTCTTTCGGGATACCGTGTTCTAATGCAGCTTGTAAAATGCGCTGTGCAATCGTAAAGCGTTCCTCTGCGGTTGCCGGGATACCATTCTGGTCCATTGCAAGTCCAATCACTGCCGCACCATACTTTTTGACGATGGGCAGTACACGCGCCAGCACTTCGGGTTCTCCATTGACCGAATTGACAATCGCCTTGCCATTGACCACGCGCAGACCTGCCTCTAGCGCATCCACATTGGACGAGTCAATTTGCAGCGGCAAATCGGTAACCGATTGAATAGCCTTGACCACTTTTATCATGGTCTGCGCTTCATCAATGCCCGGCAAACCGACATTAACATCCAAAATATGGGCGCCTGCGTCTGCCTGCTCGACCGCCTGCGCTAAAATATAATCCAAGTCGCCGTCGCGCAGTGCCTGTTGAAAGCGCTTTTTTCCGGTCGGGTTGATACGCTCGCCAATCACGCGTACACCATCTACGACCACCGTTTCAGTGGGCGTGCAAACGACTGTCCGCCGTGTGATTTCGCGCTGTGCGGGCTGCTTGTCCCGTGTCTGCTGCACCAATTCCCTGATAAACTCCGGTGCAGTTCCGCAGCAACCACCCAGATAGCACGCCCCCAACTCAGTGAACTTGGCCATTTCCTGTGCAAACGCCTCTGGTGTGATGCTGTATGCACCGGTTTCAGGGTCGGGCAATCCCGCATTTGCTTTGACAATGAGCGGCAATGCCGTCAAACGGCTCATTTCCTGTACAATCGGGTATAACTCAACCGGTCCCAATGAGCAATTCACACCGATGGCATCAACGCCCAATCCCTCTAGTACCGCACACATAGCATCGACCGAACAGCCCGTAAAGGTGCGGTGATTGGGTTCAAAAGTCATCGTGACAAAAATCGGCTTATCACTATTTTCCTTTGCCGCCAGCACACCCGCCTTGACTTCATACAAATCGGTCATGGTTTCAAACACAATCAGGTCAGCCTGATTGCCTGCCACAATGACCTCTCGGAAAATCTCATACGCCTGTTCAAACGGTAGTGTGCCATATGGTTCGAGCAGTTGCCCAATAGGGCCGATATCAAGCGCTACCCGCGGACGCGGTGCGTCCGGATGCGCTGCACAAAATGCTTCCACCGCTTTTCGGGCACAGTCTACACCAGCTCGCACGGTCTGTTCGGTTTCCAATCCTTCCCGCGCTAACTTTTCCCGATTCGCGCCAAAGGTATTGGCATAGACAATTTGCGCGCCTGCTTCCAGATAGGCCTGATGCACGCGCACAATCTGTTCCGGGTCGGTTAAGTTGAGCATTTCAGGGGCGCGACCGGTTTCCAATCCTGCTTTTTGCAGCATTGTGCCCATTGCACCATCCAAATAACAAAGTGTTCTTTCCATCGTTTTCTTTTACTCTCTCCCACAGGTTTTTCCAGCCTTACGAAAGGCACAGGTTTCAAACATTGAACAATAGGCACAGCCACGGAATCGTTTGTTTTGCGGCTGATTAGCTAAACCGATAATTGCAGTAACAGACTTGCGCGGGGTCAAAATATGGGTTGTAGTCACGGTCAGACCTATCTGTTTCTGGGCATCTACCAGCCGTAAAAATGAATCTTGGAGCGAAATCGGCAAATCTCCATACCCCGGACTAAACCGGTCGGTCAAATACACTGATTGTCCGACCGCCGCCAAAATTTCCCGCTCGGCCGCATCACAAACCGCCTCGATTGCAGCCGAACCACAGCAGTCGAGCACGACTGCGCGCGCCATGTCACGCACCTGTGCCCGACGAATTGCCAATTCCAGTCCATTGCCCAGTGTTGCCGCCATCAGCACCACGCGCTCACAATCGCTCAGCATCAGCGGCACATCCTGCCCGATGAATACCAGTTCAGGCGTTTTGGCTTGACGGTCAATTGGAAGAATCCGATAGGTAAACCGCGGTTGGGAGACGCGCAGCGTCTCCTCCATGCAGCTATCTATCAAACCATCTACTTCGGGCGGAATTTCGGTTCCCGTCCAGCGCAAATATTGCAGCACTTCTTTTCGGTTAAATGTCTCCAAACGCAAATTCATATAGATACTTTTCCTATTTCGTTTTACGAGATTGGGTCGATAATGTTGAAAAATTGCTTGCCGTTTTCCAACGTCACACGGGCGACTTCTTCGGGCGAAATACCCTTAATCTCTGCAATGGCTTCGGCAACGCGATGCGCATACAAGGAAGAATTGCGCTTGCCACGATACGGTTCGGGCGCCATATAGGGCGCATCGGTTTCAATCATCAGACGGTCAATCGGGATTTGTGCAATCGCTTCCCGCGCCTTTTTGGAATTTTTGAACGTGACCACACCGGTAAACGAAATCATACAGCCGAGTGCAAGCAGTTGTTTTGCAAACTCAGCCGAACCGGAATAGCAGTGGAACACGCAAGGTACATCGGGATACTGTTCTACGATGGTCAGGCAATCCAAATGTGCTTCGCGGTCATGGATAATGACCGGCAATCCACAGCGTTTTGCCATGCGCATTTGTGCACGAAACACTTCCTGCTGCCGCTTGCGCTCGCCCGCATCCTTGCACCAGTAATAGTCCAGCCCAATTTCCCCGATGGCTTTCACACGCGGGTTTGCCGCCATCGTTTCAATCTCTCGCAGTCCGTCCGCTATCTGCTCATCGCTTTGCCCTTCGATATTTTCCGGGTGATAGCCCACCGCAGCATAGACCCAAGGATATTGTTCGGCATATGTCACCGCCTTGCGGCTGGTTTCCGGGTCGCAACCAGGATTTAAAATCAACCCGACACCCTGTTCGGGCATGGAAGCCAACAGCGTATCGCGGTCATCGTCAAACCGGTCATCATCATAGTGTGCATGGGTGTCAAACACGGTCATGCCTGCCCAACCTCCTTTTCAAAAACCAAGTCAATCTCTTTGATACCGCCATTTCCAGTAAAACGACTGGGCACAAAGCCGACAAAGCGCCAGCCCTCTTGTGCATAGCGGTCAATGAGCTTGCGGTGTTCATAGGTATCATTGTTCATCCAGAACCCGCCGCCTGTATACAGCGTTTCATACTGATATTGATACATCTTTTCCCTGCTTTCGTTGCTCCGCATACAGGAAAAGGGCGCAGGATACCCCCACGCCCTTTCCAAAACTCAAACGCTTATCAATTTTATCAACACAATTTTGCGCCCGCCGGAACGGCGTCATCCAACATCACCAGATGCAGCAATTCACTTCCATCTGCCTGTTCCTGAACGGCTGACAAAATCATACCGTTGGATTCCTGACCCATCATCTTACGGGGCGGCAGGTTGGTGCAGGCAACCAGCGTCTTGCCGACCAATTCTTCTGCCTTGTAATACTTGGCAATGCCCGACAAAATCTGGCGCGGGGTTTCGGTGCCGTCGTTCAGCTGGAACTTGAGCAACTTTTCACTCTTGGGCACGTTCTCGCAGGCAAGCACCTTGCAAACGGTCATCTCAACCTTTGCAAATTCGTCGATGGTGATGCAGCCTTCGGGCACTTCGACCTTTTTGGACTTCTTTTCTTCCTTTTTCGCAGCCTTTTCCTGCTTTTTGTCCTGTTTCTTGGCCGACTTTTCATCTTCTCCCAAGATTTCCGCTAACTTCTTCTGGATGTCGATGCGTCCAAAGAGGATTTCTGCCTGACCGACTGTGCCGCCAACCGGCAACGCACCAAAGGTTGCAAGCGATTCCACGCCCTTATCCTCTACATTTAACTGCGCGAAAATCTTGTCCGCTGTTTCGGGCAGATAGGGCTTGAGCATGGTTGCGGCAAAGCGGATGGACTCCAACAAATTATACAGCACAGTACCCAAACGTGCCTTTTTGCTTTCATCCTTGGCCAATGCCCAAGGCATAGTTTCATCAATATATTTATTGGAGCGGCGCAGCAAAGCAAAGATTTCATCAATGGCATCTGCCACATGCAGCCCGTCCATTTTAGCTTCGACCTTTGCTGGGAGTGCCAGCGCCATTTGTTTCAGTTCCTCGTCAACCGGCTCTGCGGCACACGGTTCCATGATTCTGCCATCGAAATACTTGTGGTTCATTGCAATCGTGCGGTTGACCAGATTGCCCAGCACGTTGGCAAGGTCTGTATTGATGCGCTCCATCATCATTTCATAGGTCAAAACACCGTCGTTTGCAAACGGAATTTCGTGCAGTACATAATAGCGCACGGCATCCACGCCAAAATACTTGACCAAATCGTCCGCATAAATCACATTGCCTGCCGACTTGGACATTTTACCGTCACCCACCAACAGCCACGGATGACCAAAGACCTGCTTGGGCAGCTCTTCGCCCAGTGCCATCAAGAAAATCGGCCAATAAATGGTATGGAAACGAATGATATCCTTGCCAATCAGGTGTACATCTGCCGGCCAATATTTCTTAAAATGTGCATCGTGATTGCCGTCGGGGTCCCAACCACAGAAGGTGATATAGTTGGTCAGCGCATCCAACCACACATACACGACATGCTTGTCATCGAACGTAACCGGCACACCCCAGTTAAAGGAGGTACGCGACACACACAAATCCTGCAAACCGGGCTTGAGGAAGTTGTTCACCATCTCATTTTTGCGCGATTCAGGCTGAATGAAATCGGGATGGGTTTCAATATACTCCATCAAGCGGTCAGCATATTTGCTCATACGGAAGAAATAGGCTTCTTCTTCGGCATCGACAACCGGACGGCCGCAGTCGGGGCACTTGCCGTCTACCAACTGGCTTTCGGTCCAGAACGACTCGCAAGGCGTGCAGTATTTGCCCTTATAAGAACCCTTATAGATATCGCCCTGTTCATAGAGCTTTTGGAAAACCTTCTGCACTTTTTGAACGTGCATCGGGTCAGTGGTGCGTACAAACCGGTCATAGGTTGTATTCATCAAGTCCCAAATCTGGCGAATCTGACCAGCTACATTGTCTACATACTGCTGCGGTGTAATGCCAGCGGCTTCGGCTTTTTCCTGAATTTTCTGACCATGCTCATCGGTACCGGTCTGGAAATAGACATCATAACCGGTCATGCGCTTATAGCGTGCAATCGCGTCGGCCAGTACAATTTCATAGGTATTGCCGATATGCGGTTTGGCCGAAGTATATGCAATCGCCGTAGAGATATAATAAGGCTTTTTTTCCATCGTATCTCGTTCCTCCTAAATTCACTCAATCTATCATATATCATAACGGAATTTTGACATGCAATCAATAGAATTCCTGGAAATTCATGAAATTACAGGTATAAAAAAGCGGCGGCCACGGCTGCACCCGAATGGGTACAGCGGCAGCCGCAGCTCTAACAGGCAGGTCAAAGCATCTGTTGTTCCGATGTGTCCTGCACTTTTTTCTTTTCCTGTGCGCGCTCTACATACCAAAAATACATCAGAAAAGCGCTGAGCAAATACGCCCAATAAAACAACATGCCTATGCCCATCGTCCAAAGCCCGACCAACTGCCAGCCGACAAAGCTGAGCACCAGCACAATCAGTTTGCCCCAATGTCCTTTGAGCATACGCGCTGCGATGCAGGTTGCCTGCCAAGCGCCCACACTTGGGTCACGCATCGCCACCGGATAGGCACCCACATACCGCAGTACGCGCGCAGTAAATGGGATACTGACAACCATATAAAAAGCCATGACCTGCGTAACCACCGTGCTGAACTGCTCAATATCCTGCATCACATTGGGATTTCGCAGCAGCAAGGCATAGCAATATCCAACCGACAGCCCAAACGGAATACTCATCCATAGTATGATACGCACAAACAGACAAGCCCCTAATTTCAAACTGCGCAGATAAATCTGTGTATTGCTGAGCGCATCGAACACCCGTGTCAAGGATGCCTGCCCAACGAACAAAATTTGCAGCAGATATCCAACCAACCCATATATCATCGGCAGCACGACGAAAACCAGTGCTAGGGCACAAAATGCGAGCGGCAATAGGATTTGACCGGTTGAAAGCATATAAGTCTGTGCGAAACTGGTGACCAGCACCAGCGGGACTGCACAGATGAGCACAGCCACCATGGATTGCCAAAGATTACGCAAAATACGCTCTTTCGCGATGATTTTTGCTTTTCTCCGTATGCTCATACGAGAGACATCCATGTCTTTTTCTTCCTGCAAAGTTTTCTTCCTTTCTGTTGACTCAGCTTTCCGGGTCAGAAGGGGTGGAACTGGATGCAGACGAGGTGTTTTCGGTATTGGCAGTGGTTGTGCTGCTGCTGGAACTGTTTCCAGCCCCACTCGAACTGCTTTCGGTTGACGATGTGCTGCTGCTCGACGATGTGCCCGACGACGGCGTTGTTGCAGGGGTCTTAGCCGGAGCTTCTGGGCCAACTAACACAACTTTATCTCGTTTGCGATAACTTGACCGGTTGGCAACCTCTTTGGTTGTCTGTCCATTGACTGTAACATATTTATAGGTAATTGTTTTATACCCGGTTACAGCGCTCTGTTCCACTTTCTTTTCTCCCGGAGACAGCGAACTATCTGTTTTTTCAACGGTCTGCGGTTCCAGCGTCTCCAAAACATCGGTCTCCAGCCGAACGGTTTTGTCATCGACCTTGGTGCCCAAAATCGTGACTTTCATTTCACTTCCTTCGCGCACAGTCACCAGCTTAATCGGATAATCGGTATTGTTTTTAAATTTGAAATCCAGACTGCCATAGCTGACTGTCGCATCCTGTCCAAGCGGTGTATAGGCAACCGTCATCGAATGGTTAGAACGCTCGGTTACTTCCAAATCGGCGCGCAAGACTGCCATATACAAAGTCGAGGATGGCTGGCACACACCGCCGCCCACTTCATCAATCAACTGACCGTTGGAGTACGCACCAGCCGCTTTGAACCCGCGCTCTGCGGTACGCGGCCCGACCACTCCATTATAGGAAAATTCCTCGCCGGGATTTAAAATCGTGCCATTCATATTCTTGGCTGCCAGCGTAACATTGCTGGTACGGTCAGCATTTCCAGTATTCAGGCTGGTCGATGTGGAAGCCAATACATCACGGAACAGCGCACGGTCTAGCACCTCTTTGGTCACTTTTGCCGGCGTAACGGTAACAGGAATGGTATAGGTCTCCTGTGAACCGTCTCCAATAATCTGCTTGGCCTGTTCGACATCCATCTGAATCCCCGGCTGTTCGGGAATGATGGTCTTGCCGTCTGTTTTATCTACAATCGCGTTGGTTGCTTCACAATCTACTTCGGCCTTGAGAGTGTCCACATTGAGCGGTTCGGGGTCTGTGAGCTGGGTTTCCACCTCATATGGTGTAAAGTTCATGGATTCAATCTGCTTATAAATATCGTCCTTCACTTTTTCCTGGTCAAAGCTGACACCCGGCTTGGGCATGGTCAGAATCAAATTGGTTCCGTCCAGTGTCCAAGTCTCCTTGGTCGGCTCGGTCAGTGCCTGCGAGGCGATTTCATCCAATTTTTGATTGAGCGCATCATTATCCAGCTTTACGACAATATCCGAAGATTTCTGTCCCAGCAAAGCGCCAAACGCCCCGCTGACACGCTCCATCATATTTCCGGTATGACCGATATCAAACGCAGCCTGTGCACTGGCCTGTGCATCTACGCCTTGGGTCACGTCCTTGACTGCAATCGGATAGGAATTGCCCTCAATATTGACCGAAATGGTTCCGCTCTCCAGAACTTTTCCCACTTCCTGTTCAATTTTGGTCTTTGCATCGGTCAGGCTCAAACCGCCTACTTCGACCGTTCCGGCTGTCACGCCATGGAACACCGTGCCCGTGGCATATGTATAGCCAAGAGCAGCGCCCGCGCCCAGCACCACAACAGTCACAACTGCAACGGCTGCCTTTTTGCCAGTTCCTTTTTTCTTTTTCTTATTCTTGTTCGGGTCTGAACCTTGCTGAGCAGCTTCCCGTTCCGCGTTGGGATTATATACCCGCGGCGATTCCCGATACACCGTCTGTTCTCGACCGTGTTTTCCACCTTTTTTGCCCGATTTACGCGCCGAACGGCCGGTATCCGATGCGGCATGTACCATTACCGGTTCAACGTTCCCCCCGTTGCCCGAATAATATGCACCAGCATCCGTGCGCCCATCGTATCCTGTTTCATTTTGTGCCGGTCTCCATACTTGGTCACCATTTTCCATTGTTGTAGACAATGGACGGTACGCAGACTCCTGCGGCGGCTGACCGGACATGGTCTGATATTCCCGCAGAATATCGTCGACCGAAATATTTTTATTTGATTCGTCCATGATATTCTCCTCTCCCCTATCTGTACATTCTCGATACAGACAATTTTATTCTATGCCAAACGGCGTTCAATTACAATAACAAATCGGATACAGCGTAACAGAAAACAGGGGGACGTGCCCGCGCCCCCCAAAACTAATTTTTTATACATTGAAGCGGAACAGAACGACATCGCCATCCTGCATGACATATTCTTTGCCTTCCGAACGCACGAGTCCCTTTTCGCGCGCAGCTGCCAGTGAACCACATGCCATCAAATCGGTAAACGAAACCACTTCGGCGCGAATAAAACCGCGTTCAAAATCGGTATGAATTTTTCCCGCTGCCTGCGGTGCCTTTGTCCCCTTCGCAATCGTCCACGCGCGCACTTCCTGTTCACCGGCCGTCAGATAGCTCATCAGACCCAGCAGGTCATAGCACACGCGAATCAGTCTATCCAGACCGGATTCGGTCAAGCCGAGGTCAGACAGGAACATTTCCTTTTCTTCCGGCTCCAGACTGGTAATATCTTCCTCCAACTTCGCGCAGATAGGCAATACCATTGCGCCCTCTGCATCCGCAATCTTTTGCACCGCCACAAGACGTTCATTTTCCGCTTGGTCGCCAGTGAATCCCGCTTCATCCATATTGGCCGCATAAATGACCTTTTTTGCCGTCAGCAAATCAGACTCACCCAGCACACGCTTTACATCATCGTCATCGGCAAAGCCGGGGAACGTCCGGGCAGTCTTGCCTTCTTCCAGATGCGCCTTGAGCTGTTCGAGAATCTCAACATCGACATTCAGCTTTTTATCTGCCTTGGCTGCCTTACGCACGCGCTCCAATCGGCGGTCGATGTGCTCCAAGTCAGACAAAATCAGTTCCAAATTGATGGTCTCAATATCGCGTGCCGGGTCAACCGAACCGTCCACATGCACGATATTATCATTTTCAAAACAGCGCACCACATGCACAATCGCATCTACTTCGCGGATATGGGACAGGAATTTGTTGCCCAATCCTTCCCCCTTGGATGCGCCGCGCACCAGACCGGCAATGTCTACAAATTCCACAACCGCAGGTGTTGTTTTCTTGGCATGATATAAGTCGGTCAGCGGCTGAAGCCGGGAGTCGGGCACAGCCACCATGCCCACATTGGGGTCAATGGTACAGAACGGATAGTTTGCACTCTCTGCACCCGCATTGGTAATGGCGTTAAACAGGGTCGATTTGCCGACGTTCGGCAGACCCACAATGCCTAATTTCATGTTATTCTCCTCCGAAGACGATTTTTTCCTAAAAGGATTATAGCAGGATTGGTCGAAAAATGCAACGTCAATCCAGCAAAAGCCCGGTCATGACCCGCCAAATGCCGCCATGAGCCGCGGGGAAACCATTGTGTAGCCAGTCTTGACCAGCATCAGCCCCAACACGACAAAAATCAGACTGCGCACGACCTTTCCGCCGCCTTTGAGCGCCATCTGCGCCCCCACCTGATAGCCGCAAATCGCACACAGTAGTGCCGGAATCCCGACCGCGAACAGCACCTGCCCATGCAGCAAATAGACGACCAATGCCGAAATATTGGAAGCGAAGTTGACCACCTTCGCGCAGCCCGACGAAATCAGCAGCGAGAATCCCAAAACTGTGGTAAAGGCCAGAATCAAGAACGTACCGGTGCCCGGCCCCACCAAGCCATCATAGCCGCCAATCACAAAACCGATGCCAAACGCCTGCACCGCCACTTTTGTGCTAAATGCTTGCGGCGTGACTGCATCATCGGCTCCCAAATCGCGCCGAAAGACCAAAAACACGGCTACGCAGGGCAAAATAACCAACATCAGCCGGTTCAGCCATTCATCCGAAATATACATCTGAATCTGCGTGCCAATCGGGGAACCGATAAGCGCACCGACTGCCGCCGCGATGCTGACCGGCAAATGAATTTTGCCCGATTTCAAAAAGCGCAATAATGAGGAAAGTGTGCCAAAACTGGCAGCAAACTTATTGGTTGCCGCGGCAACATGTGGCGGCAATACCATCATATAAGCTGGAAGCGTAATCAAACCGCCGCCTCCGGCAACCGAATCCACAACCGCCCCCAAAAACACCAGCGGCAATACCACCAGCCAAATATGTCCATATTGTGCAAAAAGTTCGGTTATCATCGACCGTAATCCCCTCTTATCCTTGTTTTTCTGCAATCATCCGAATCGCGTCGGCCTGCCATGTTCCATCGGCTTGACAGGTGCCGTCTATTTCCCACAGCATCTGTTCGGGCAAATCCTCTCGCCCGCGCACAATCTGCCCGCCGTAAGCGATATAATGCACAGCCTGTGCACAAAGGCTCAAAGTCAGGCGGCCGGTTTGCGTTTCATAGGTGCTGATGACTGCATCGAACACTTTTACCCCTTCAAACCGTTCCCGTTCTGCTTTTTTCTGCTGTTTTGTAATTTGCTGCTGCAACACCGCACACAATGCAGGCGCACTTGTCTGCAATCGTGTACTGTCTCGATTGTTGAGCGCCCGCATCCAATCCAGTAACACCTGTTTGCCCTGCTCCACTATCTGTTCGGCAGTTTCTGGCCCCGATACGGCCGGTGGCAACGCGCGCCGTGTGTTGGCCTTTTCCAATTCTTCTTTGGTTGGCTGCGGTTCGGGTGCAAACACGGTGCGCGTACAACTGCTGACCACACGGCCAATACACAGCACCACCAAGATAAAAACTGCAAAACCGGTCAACAAAAATATAACTTCCATTTTCTATTCCCATCCTACGGCCGGTTAAAAAACGCGCGGCGAAACCGCCGCGCGCCCAACATATTCTCTTT
>OERG01000174.1_pt1 | contig 14460 bp, 14 predicted proteins | sample 1539951 | NCBI WGS metagenome assembly OERG01 (sample SAMEA3891870, study PRJEB23780) | metagenome | biome: terrestrial biome; feature: animal house; material: Caecal content | place: Italy | collected 2015-05-05
GGTACGATGCATCCTTTTCCTGGATCTGATATTGCTTGTCTTTTCGGGAAAATAGGCAAAAGACTTTTCGCTGGGTACCGGGCAGCTGCGCCGCACTTACGTTACGCCCGGCGGGCGGCAAGGCCCTGCATCTTCATCAACGCTGTGCCTGCGGCACGGTACGATGCATCCTGCACCTGATTCCCCCTATCTTTCACTGTCCCGGATTTTATTTCTCCTGCGATTTCAGGTGCACAGGATGCTGGGGCCGGGTTCTCCCGGATCACCGGCCCGATCCATCTTCTTTCTGCGCTGCTTCATACCAATAGAAAAATCCCCGCTCTGTCTTCACCGGCAGGGCGGGGATTTTTTACGCTTTCGGGCATTCTGATTCAGGGTTCAACATACACGTCCGGCTGTGTCCGCAGCGGGTAAATCCGCAGGCGGTCATCCTCCAGGCCTCCATTCTTCATCCCCACCGCCGTAATCCGGCTGTTGGTGTAGGTCTTATAATAATAGGTTCCATCCATCCAGCAGCAGGAATAGACTGTCCTGTCCTGTTTTCCTGCCGGGGTGATGACGCTTCCCTTGACCATGGCGGTTCCTTCCAGCAGGTGGAAGAACTGGGTTACGCGGTCCAGAGCACTGCCTTCATCGGGGCTGTGGAACTTATAAAAAGCGGCCCGGACATACCGGGATGCCGGGGAGGCGTCCCCCGGCAGGCCGATCCCCCCAAAGCCCTGGCCGAACGGTTTCAGCTCCACCCCCGGCACCAGGTGATTGTCCGGCAGCCGGGCGCTCAGGGCCCGGTACTGCCGCAGGTTCATCTGGTGAAAGGGAAAGGGCGGGTTATTGGTCAGCACCCCCACCGGGTCGTCGTAGAGACGAACCCCCTCCCGGGTGGCTTCCAGCACCGCCGCCCCGGTGCCATCAGCCAGATGCCAGTGGAGGGGCGCCAGCGGAAGTTTTTCGGAAAAAGGGATCCCCAGAGGGCGGAATCCCTTCAGCAGTTCCCTGGCCTGGGACAGCGTCTTGCACTGGCCCAGCACCCAGGGGATCAGTTCATAGGGGGCCACCGCCCCAAAGCCTTCCGGCACCTGGGGCGGATACCAGGCATTTTCCGGGAAATACAGACCCGCCATATACAGGCCCGCTTCATTCACCGCCTCGGCATAGAGGGGCGTTCCCTCTGCCATATGGGCCATCCCCACCATGGCCAGGTGCCGGGGCAGCGGTTCCTGCCGCCGGAACTGCAGCGGGAACTGCCGCGGCATCACCACCACCTGCTCGCCGAAGGAGCATTCCAGATCCAGGTTGCGCCCGAAAATCCCCCCGCCCTGCTGCATTGCAATACTGGTACACATGGGCTTCCCTCCTTTGGATTTCAGTATGGGCTGAAAAAAGAGGGTTGATGCGCCGGGCGGGCCGGGCAAAGAAAAAGTCCGAAAGACAAAGCGTCTTTCGGACTTTTTTCATCGGGTTGAAGCTGGCTGCAGGTGCCGGGGATTGTCTATCATCCCGCTTGAGAGCGCCCCCGGATTCGGGGCCGCAGGCACAGGTATGACGTGATGATCACACCCGCCGCAATGCAGGCCAGGCTAATCCACTGGGCGCCAGACAAGGGGCCGGCCAAACCGCGTGCCGCATCGCCCCGGAAACATTCCGTGGCAAAACGCAGGCAGCCATACCCCAAAAGATAAGCGGCCAATCTGCGCCCCGGCTGCCGGTAAACCGGCAGGCAGAGCACGCCGAAGAGAAGGAGATCCCCTGCCGTTTCAAACAGCTGGACCGGCACCAGCGGGATCCCCGCAGGTGCAAACCCGCCCTCCGGGTAAACCACACCCAGAAAGCTGCTGGTCGGCACCCCGTAGCAGCAGCCGGCGCAGAAACAACCCACCCGACCGATTCCATGCACCAGGGGCACCGCAGGCAGATAGACCGTTTCCAGCTGGGTGAACGTCACCCTGTGGGACACAAGCAGCCACGCTGTACACAGCGCCCCGCCAATCAGCCCGCCGTAGAAGACCAGGCCGCCATATACAAACATCTGCAGAAACAGCTGCGGATTGTTCCACAGCAGCGAAATGTTTGCCGTCAGGGCCGGCCACACCAGGATCAGGGAGTACACTTTGGCGCCGATCAGGGCACCCGCCACAAAAATCAGGTAAACCCGGGTCACCGCTTCCCTGGACAGCTGGGGCGCATACCGCTGGGCGCGGTGTACGCTGATCAGCCATCCCAGCGCCCCGCCTGCAGCCATCAGCAGGCCGTAGACCGGCACATCGCGGTTGATCAGATGAATGTAAGGCAGCATCGTAAGCCGTCAGGCCGCAAACCCTGGGCTTAAGCCAGTGCGCCCAGGGTGCCGGCTGCACCCAGGCATGCCACGCAGCTGATGAAAATCAGAGCGCCGAAGATGGTGCCCAGCAGGCTCAGCACAAAACCTGCGGTCCGCAGGCCGTCATTATAACCGGCCTTCTTGGAATTGTTGGCCAGCACCAGGCCCACAATGCCCAGGATCAGAGACAGGATCGAGGTGACGCCGAAGAACCAGCACACAACCGAAACAATACCGCAAACCAGGCTGGCAATAGCCGCGCCCTTGCCGGGAACATTCTGATTATCCATAACAATTTCCTCCTACACTTAAAAAACTATTATTTTAGCAGCTGATGCTAAAATTAATGCAATTTTAACATATTTTGACAGTTGCGTCAATGCCTCTTTCTTTTATCATTTTATGGGATACATGTTGCATCCAGAACGGGCTCTGGTTGATCCACTTAAAATCCAAAAATACAAACTTTTTTTCATACTTTCCCGGTACCAGAAAAAACAAAGATTGGGAGACTCCGCCTGATCCCGTGCAAAAAACATCTCAGCTCCGCCCATATTTTTCCGTCGTGCAGCCGGAGTATTTTTCAAGCAGGAGTCCCGGACAGGGTATTTGCAGGGTGCTCAAACAAAATCTATGGCACCTTTTCCGCGGTATTTTTGACTTTCTTTCGGCACTGTTTTTTTGGGCAAGCCCTGTATCAAAGACCCTCTTTCTGTTTGAAAGCATTTCACAACAAAAGCCCCGGGACCGCGATGGTCCCGGGGCCGGGCATGGGCAAAACCAGGAAATCAGACAGCCATTAGAAGGCCAGCTGCTCCGGCGGGATCCGGTCTTTTTCGGTGACCGGGCGGATGACGCGGCAGGGCGATCCGGCAGCCACCACGCCGGCGGGAATATCATGGGTGACCACGCTGCCTGCACCGATCACAGAGCCCTTGCCAATGGTGACGCCTCCGCACACCACCGCGTTGGCACCAATCCAGACATTTTCTTCCAGGGTAATGGGGGCCGAGGTGCCGATGCCTTCCGAGCGCTGGGCGCCGTCCACCGAATGGCCGGCACAGGCCAGGCAGACCCCGGGGGCGATGAACGCCCCTGCCCCAATGTGGACCGGGGAGGTATCCAGAATGACACAGTTGTAATTGATGACGGTCAGGCCGTAGGTATGGATGTTGAAGCCGTAATCACAGTGAAAGGTGGGCTCAATAAAAGTCAAGTTTGAGCAGTCCTCAAACAGCTCCTGCAGAATGGCATGGCGGCGGTCCGGCTGGTCGGGGGGCACTTGGTTGTATTCCCAGCACAGACGCTGGGCGTTGGCTTTCCATTTGGGAGAGAGGTGGAGGTTTTGCCCCACATAGCCTTCCGGGCTTTTCAGAATATCCAGTTGATCCATGGATGTGTTCTCCTTTGGGTTGCTTCCCTCTGTGGAAAAGGGAAAAGCCGCGAAACATGCCCTGTTTCGCGGCTTTGTAAATTTCTGGGATAAAATCAGCGCTTGCTGAACTGGGGAGCACGGCGAGCAGCCTTCAGGCCGTACTGCTATCGTTTTAGCGCCGTTTTCCCTTGATTTTACGGGCTTTTTTGAGGTCGCAACCCTTGGTTGTCCTACCCCTTAACCCAATCAATCGCAAGCGTTCTCCGCAAGGTCAGATGGGTGAAGTGCCTGGTTCACCACATCGAAAAGTTCGTCAGGCTTATTATACTTGACCTTTGCATAAATGTCCATAGTTGTTTTGCTATTTTCATGTCCGGCAAGATACTGAACCGTCTTGGGATCAACGCCTGCATAGAGCAAATTCGTGATGTAGGTGTGCCGGAGTTGATGGGGTGTCACTTCAAAATCAAGGGTGTAGACGATCCTTGGGTTGTTTTTCTGGCGGGTCCCCAGGGTCGGCTTTACCGTGTACTTGATGCTCTGCCCGTTCACATATTTATAATAGGTGCGCTCCTTGGTGGAACGGACAACAATGTATTGCCACACCCGCTTGAACTGTGAGTAGGACAAGGGTTGTCCCTCGCTGTCGGCAATCACATAATCGGACTTGGAGGCAGCCTTCGCTTCCCGCAGGCAGTCGGCCAGGCACTTAGGGATGGGAATGTCTCTCCGGGCCGCCTTGGTCTTTAGAACCGTAGAGACCACCGGGCGGTTGTGTTCCGCTCGCCATGCTCGCCGCACCGAGATGTACGGAGTGGGAACATCCAGGAATACACAGTCCCATTGGAGAGCAAGGGCTTCTTCCCGGCGCAGGCCAGCGTATAGGCCGATCATCACAAAGAGATACGGCGGCAGTCCTTTGACAGTCTCCAAGAGCGCTTCTACCTGCTGGTCACTCAGCGCCTCCTTCTTTTGTGCAGGCTTTCCACCCTTGCCCGATATTCCCGTACAAGGGTTATCTTCAAGGAGCTGGTTTCGCTCTGCGGAACAAAAAACGCACTTGATGAGCATATTCACTTTGTTATAAAGGCCCTCTGATTTTTTGGACAGCGGCACCAGCGCCAGCCGGATGTCATCCGCCGTCACTTCCTCCATATACATATCTCCCATTGGCTTGATGACGTAATTCCTCATGTTGGAGGCATATCCTTTCAAAGTGGCTGCTGAAACCTTTGCAGACTGCATCACCAGCCATTTTTCGCAATACTCTGCGACGGTTGGATGCTGCCGGTGAAAGAGAATCTCCTGCACCTGGCGTCTCGCCGCTAATTGCTTCTCGTAAAGTTCCTCACAGGTCGTTGCGTACAGACTGACCTGTTTGCCATCAGCATCCAGAATCCGGGTCCTATAATACTGGATGCCTTTTCGTTCTACGCTGGTGTACTGAGGAATTGATTTTTCCTTTGCCATTGTTGATTTCCTTTCTTATGTGCGAGTTGATTTCTTCAATCCCTTTTTATCAGAAAGATCTGATTTAATCAAAGATACGGATAGCAGGAAACAAAGAGCGAGGCATCCTTGCCTCGCTCTTTGCGTACTCTCTGTTCTATGCCCACATGGCATCCCATTGGGCAAACGCACCATCCATAGATTTTACAACCTGTTCCGGCTGGTTGTATTTGACCTTGGCGTAGATGTCCATCGTGATTTTGCTGCTCTCATGGCCTGCCAGATACTGAACCGTTTTCGGGTCCACCGAGGAATGAATCAGATTGGTTATGTAGGTGTGCCGAAGTTGGTGAGGTGTGACCTCGAAATCCAGGCTATAAACACAGTGACCATTATTCCGGGCCTTCTCTCCCAACTGCGGGTAGATGATATACTTCACATATTTCCCGTCTACCAGCTTCTTTACTACTCTCGGTTTCGCGGTCCGCGTCACAATGTACTGCCACAGCCGCTTAAACTGTGTGTAGGTCAACGGATCACCGTCCCGGTTGGCCACCACATAGTCCGAGGCAGACGTTTTCTTTGCCTCCCTCAAACACTCTGCCAAGCAGGTCGGGAGTGGAATATTCCGCTCCGCTGCTTTGGTTTTTAGTTCGGTGAGAATGACCGGGCGATTGTGTTCCGTGTGCCATGCTCGCCGGACCGTCAGATACGGTGTATCCGTGTCCAGATATACCGAATCCCATTGCAGCGCGAGGATTTCTTCCCGCCGCAAACCGGCATACAAGCCCAGCATCACAAACACATAGGGTGGCAAATCTCTGATCGCATCCAAAAGTCGCTCGACCTGTTCATCCGTTAACGCCCGACGTTCCTCCTGCGGAACACCACCGCCTTTTGCATTCAGATGGAGCGTCGGATTCATCTCGATCACATGGCTTTCCTTCGCGGCCCGAAAAATGGATTTATAAAGGATAACCACAGATTTGTAAACCGACGCCGACTTCTTGGAAACCGGGACAAGTGCAAGCTGGATGTCATCCAGTGTTACATCTGCCATTCGCATTTCTCCCAGCTCCTTGATGATGTGCCTACGCACCTTGGAGGTGTAATCCGTCAAGGTGGTTTGCCGCACATGGACTGACTGCATCAGCAGCCATTTCTCACAGTATTCCGCTACTGTTGGCGATTTCCGATGGAACCGGGCGTGGCCGATCTGCTCTAACGCCTCTATTTCTTTGTCGTACAGTTCTTCGGGAGTTCTTGCATAAAGGGCGACCCGTTTGCCATCGGCATCTTCAATTCGGGTTCTGTAATACTCTACGCCATTCAGCGTAACCGTGCTATAATCTGGAATCAGTCGTTTTCTTTTTGCCAATGCCGCTACCTCTCAAGAATCATATTCAGCGCTGTACCTTTGTTTTACCAGACACCTCTTATTCCGGCAAGGATACGGATCGGCTCACGCTCCGGCGTTACGCGCCTTGCGGTATGTGGCACACTTTTCCACCGGCTTTGCGCGATGCGTGAATTTTGCGATGTACTCCTGGAGGCTTGCATCTGTAAAATAGACACAGCCGTTCTGCACATACTGAACATAGGAAATCAGACCGTTATTGCGGGCTATGTCCAGCGTTGCAATACTGATCCCCAGGATTTTGGCTGCTTCTTTCCTTGTAAATAGCTTTTCCATATAATCTCTCCCTTCTTTGTCAAGGATGTGGTTGTGGCTTTCAAAATCACATGAATACGCTGGCAGCCGAAACTGCCAGCGCATGGTATCTGATTTTGAACCGTTCTGCCTGCCAGCGGCTAAACGCCGGGACAGGAATCACAGTGAAATCAATCTGTAAGTACGCCACATTTGCCACGCATCCCTGACGCTGGGGACAGAACAGGTCTCCGCTGGCGCGGCTGTCATAACTCCGCAGCGTCGTTCATAACGTGCGCCGCAGGGTTCCCCCCAAGTCTTTGGCGGGCCGTGAGGAAGTATCTTTAAGCCCCCGCGCCATCATCGCGCCGGATCTGCCACCATCCGAGGCACAGGGCCGTTGATCGCTCCGAAACAGCTTGTCCATCACCTCCTGGCTGCTTCATCTTCGCGGCGTCCTGCACTCGCTCCTGCGCGGGTTATGTACCTGTTCTGCCGTGTATTCAGTTGTCAAAGAACGAAGAAAAGGTTTGAAAGCCCTTCTTATTAGCAGTGACAAAATCGCGGCAAAACGAGCGCCAGTTTGCAATTTTTTAAGAAAAAATTAGATGACAAGAGAAGTAAGGCACGTCAGCAAAGACTTCTATCGGCACAAACGCCAGCTCTAAAGGCAAAAAAGGCATTATCGTACTCTTTTTTACCTCCTATAAGGTTCTTCCTTGCGGAAAATGGGCACGATAGAATAGTAATAAGGAGACGATAATGCCTATGACTTCATTGGAGAGATTGGGAGGAAAGCTGAGAGCCGCCCGCAAGAAGAAAGGTCTTACCCAGCAAAAGCTCGCGGATCTGAGCCATGTTTCCCTAAAACATATTCAAAATTGCGAACGGGGCAAAAAGAACCCATCTTTTGAGATTTTGCAAGCACTCGCTAAGGTACTGGACATCTCTCTGGATTCTTTGCTTGCTCCTGATATGCTGGAAGATGAACAAGCCGCAAACGAAATGCGGCAAATCTATCTTTCGTGTCCCCCTGTTGCCAGAAGGGCGCTGTTGAACTCGACCCGTGTGTTGGCCAGCGAACTAAAAGATATGCTCCAAACGACCGAGCCGGTTTCAAACGCCGACACCAAAAATAAATAAGCCGATGAAGGAGTGCAAATTCCTCCATCGGCTTATTTTTTGCTGCTACGCAGCCACCGCTATGTTACTTGTCTGCACGCAGCACATCTGCCAGCTTCTTCAGCCCGCGCCGGATGCTCTCACGGACCCGACTGGGGTGGACACCTTCCGCGTGCGCAATTTCCACAGCGGTCATGCCCAGGTAGAACCGGGCGTAGATGCGCTTAGCCTGCTTCTCCGGCAGGGACATCACCGCAGCGTACAGCAGCTCCCGTTGTTGCTTTTCCTCCAGCAGTTCCTCCGGGGTGGGGACAGCTTGATGCGCCGCTTTTTCGATACCATTGCCGTAGTCCAGGGAGTAATGAGCCTTGTGCCGGAACTTCCGGCGCTCGTAGGCAGCTTCCGCCCGCTGGCTGGAGCTGATCGCTGCCCATACTTCGTCGGCCACTTCTACAAAGGTATCGGTATTATATGTATCGGGATACAGTTCCCGCAGATTGATTTCTTTCATTGGTGCCTCCATTTCGATTCACAGGTTGACGGGTGAACCGAAACGAAGGCGGCGAGCGACACCGTTCGGGAAAATTCCCGAAAAAGCGACAAGGAAAAGCGCCAGCTTCCGATGTACGGTGGCTGGCGCTTTTTATATGCGTCTTATAGGTCTTATGAACCAGCCACGATAGTGCCTGTTCATAAGCAGATGGGGGCCGGTTGGCGGCCGGGCTTTTTTTAGCGGGTCATCCCCCGTCTTTTTATGTTGCGATATTGATTGGTTCACGGCGGCTCCCTCCAAAATGCCGCCGGTTGCTGTGAAAAATTAGGGGGTCGTCGTTGATATTTAGACGCAAAAAAGCGGCGGCCTTGATTTTCTCAAAGCCGCCGCAAAGGTCATGTGGGCGTGTTAATTTGCCTGCTGTGCGACGGCTTTTTTTCTTTTGCCGTCGCCCGGCAGTATGATTATTCTTTTTCTGGTTTACTAAAACAGTTCTTTTCTACCTGATGTTTAGGGCGAGAACATTCGACTCGCTTCATAATTTCATCGACCATTTTCTTTTTTTGCGCAGGGGGAAATTGAAGTTCATCCATCGCCCTTATGTAGTCATCTCTTTCATCGACATAATAAATTGATGCGCTCATAATAAATCTGATTCACTCCTTAACGTGGTTTTGGATATAACCGAAATATTTGCTGACGCCCTCCCTAGATGGTATTGACAGTGTACATTTTGATGAGGAATCGTGTCCCTTGCCCTACGCAGCTTTCTACATGGACTGACGCATTTTGAAGGGTAAAAATTTGTTTTGCCATCGCAAGGCCGATACCAACGCTGGAATGGTCTGCCGCTTGACCTTTGTAGAATCGCTCAAAAATATGGGGTAATTCTTCTTTTGGTATGCCACTCCCATTATCTTCAATCCGAATGTTTGTAGATAGATTACTTTGAGATACCCGGATGGCAATCCAGCCCCCTGCTGCTACGTGTTCCATACAGTTTTTCAATATATTCAGCAATGCCTCTGAAGTCCAATCAGGATCACAGGTTAATTCTATATCTTCCGGAATATCCAGTTTCAGTGAGACTTCTTTCAGCTCTGCCATAATCTCTAATGTGATATTTACGTTCTGAAAGAGAGTCCGGGCAGAGACTTTCTGTGGCTTTAATTTCAGCACCTCTGCATCGAGCTGCGCCATCGTCAGCAGGTTCTTTACCAACCAGGTGATTTTTTCTGTCTGCTGCGCAATTTTGATAACATACTCAATGCGCTTCTGCTCCGGTAAATCTGGATTTTTCAAAAGGTCCGTCAGTAGAGTGATCCCGGCCAGAGGTGTTTTCAGCTGGTGGGAAATATCTGAGAGCATATCTGCTAAGTATGTATTTTGTTCTTTACTCTGTCTGGACTGTTCTTCCAAAAGATTCATTACTTTATAAATCTCACTTTGTAAGATACCGAGTTGCCCTTCACTGTAACTTTCAAAAGGCGGCAGAGATATTCTGTCCTGAATGTGAGAAAGATAAAGAATCAATTTCCGAATTTTCCGTTCTCTGCGTTTGTAAAGAATAGCTCCTACGCCTAACCAGAAAAGCGTACATCCAATCAATATCCACATATTCCACCTCACTAATTCATTCGATAGCCAACACCTCGGATCGTTTCAATCACAGCTTCTTCTGATGCTGTATCACCAAGCTTTTTTCTGAGCCTTCCCACATAAACACTCAGAGTGTTTTCATTGACAAATTCGCCGGCCCCTTTCCAGATGTTGTTCAATATCTGATCCCTTGTGAGGATTTGCCCACGGTTATTGAGAAAGATGAGCAAAAGCTTATACTCCATAGCAGTCAGAATTACTTCTTCATTCCCACAGTAAACTTTTCCAGTGCTAAGATTCACTTGATTCTTTCCTACCGCCACAATCTTGGGCTGGAGATTTGTTTCTCCAATTCCGTATCGCCGCAAAATAGCTTTCATTCTCGCCAGTAATTCACGGACACGAAAAGGTTTCGCAATATAATCGTCAGCTCCTAAATCCAGTGCCCTGACTGTACTCACTTCATCATCACAGGATGTCAGAAAGAGGATGGGAACCTGACTTGTTTCCCTTATTTTTTGACATATATCGAATCCGTTTCCGTCTGGAAGAATCACATCTAAAAGGCAAAAGTCAAACGATGTTTTTTTCCGAACAAATTCAAGGGCAGCCTTCACCGTTCCAGCTACAAAGACCTCATAGCCTTCACTCATCAGGGAATACTCCAACCCCTCTGCAATAATTTCATCATCCTCTACAATCAATATCCGCATATCATTCACCTTCCGTTTTCGCTGTTTATCAGGGGTTGTTTCATAGCTGGATGGGTACTGCTCCTATATCTCATGCCCCCAGAGTATTTATTATATACTTTCCTGACGAATATTCTCAAGGATGTTCGTCATCCGTATTTTTCTGAAAGCATACCACATCATGAACAGCACTGCTCCGAAGGTGAGTATTACGGACACTATTTCCAGTACAATCGGAATTTGAAACTGGATGCCTCCAAACAATAAGACAATCCCCTTTTGAATCCCATATATAAGGATGGCAGAGAACAATACACTCCACAGCAGGCTTCGACCCAGAAGCAATATCCCCTCTAAACACACCATTTGAGCCAGCTGTTTTTTGGTCATGCCTACGGAAATCAATGCCGCCATTTCCTGACGACGGCCCTGCATATATCCGCTGATAGAATTGTATAGATTCAGCAGACAGATTAAAGAAACCAGCACAACAAAACATCCTGCCAGGAGCCGTAGCATACCTACTGCAATATTCTTAAAATCCATCATATTGGCAAATGAACCGGCATCTATAAAATACAAATTTTGACTTCCTTCGTTCAAATTTTTCAGCTGTGTCAAAAGTGTATTCCCATTGCTATTCAAAGAAAGATGAAGTTCCTTGGAAAAACTTCCTGCTTCATATCCCATAAGCCCTTGCAGTTTTTCCATGGTATGCTGACTTACGATAACAGTAAGCCATTGAGCATCTGTGGAATAAATATCCTGCATTTGTTCTTTCGTAACATATCCCTGGACTGTCAGCGAAAAATCTCCCCGTGTACCATTTTCGGTATAATAATAGGCTTCAATGAGATCGCCTGTAACCAGATCTGACATTTTTTCCATATCATAATACCTGTAGTGATTAGGTATTCCAGAACCTGCTTTTATATTGTCCGTAGATACATGGCCGCTTTGAATCAAAATTGTTCCCGGTTTCTCCGAATCCATCATAGCATTCATATCTGTACCGGCCATTTCCGCAATCTTTTCCAGAATGTCATCTGGTGGAGCTACAAGAGAAATCATAGTTGGCGTATTGCCTGTCAGTTTTGAATATTCTTTTGAAAATTCTTCATCAGTCATGTGCGGGGAATAGTATTGGCGCACTATATCTTGATAGGCCGCCCAATAGGACTTGCTATATACAGAGCTTGGCACATATAATGACTGCCAGACTGATTCCCATTGTTCCATCCAATTTACACCCGTACTGTTCTTCAAATCTGATACGATAGCCTGATATTCCTTCTCTGCTTCTTCAGTGCCTCGGACATATAGGAAACCTGATTCATCCTGCTTCATGGCCACAGTACCGATAGCTCCATCCCCCTGCGCCTTTTTTTCCGCCACCTGCACCAGCATAGATGTTCCGGCAGATGTAACCAACAGCAAAACAAGGAAAACTGTCACTGCGCGTCGGATTCCCGCTGTACGTTTGTTTTGTCTGTGAATAAATTTTTCGGCCAGGAAAACTTCCACATTTTGTTTTTTGGAATGTTTCCATTTTGTCCTGTACTGTTTTTCTTTGCTTTGCAGATTTCCTCGAATACTTTCAACAGCACCTATTTTTCCTACCTTATATGCCGGGAGAGAGGCGGAAATAAACACAGTTCCCACGCTCACCAAAACGATGAAGAGGATCGATTCTGGAGTAACTTTTAATGAAGTCGTCTGTCCAGACAGTGAAATGCCCACAATTCCTGAAAACCTCATCAAATAGGGCATTAACCCTCCGATTCCTATCTTGACCGCAAATAATCCCGCCAGGATTCCTACTGGAAGCGCAAAGAGCAGAAGCATTCCAGCCTCATAATATACACTGCTTCTTTTCTGTTTACCCGTCGCTCCAATAGAAGAAAGCATCCCCAGATACATACTCCGCTCCCGGAAAGACAGATTAAAAACATTGTAAATCAGTATGATGGACGCACCTGCTATAAATATCAGGCCAAAAATCATAACTGCATTTACCAGGAGATCCAATGTCCCATTTGAGGAATTTCCGGTAAAGATCAAAAGACTGTCATTAAACTCGATTTTTCGGTTTCCAGCCAGATCACGCAACACTGCATGATAATTGGATGGGGTATGATTCAAATTCAGCTGCAAAGAGGCATTAAAGTGAGCTACATCTCCCTGAAACAAAGTAATTCCGGTATAAATACCGCTGTCGGTACTTTCAAAAAACGGCTGCTCTACAAAGCCTACCACCGTGTAGGTTCTGCTTTCCCCAATAAAGTTTTTTACCTCTTTGAAACTGTCATTTTCCTCATAACGAGGAAAGTTCTGGGGAACCGCAACCGTTTCTCCCGGATCTACTGTAATAGAATAAAAAGGGAAAATGATTGACATATCGCCAGTGCCTATAATTGCGCGGTCAAACAATTCTCCTCCGATGGTATCGCCTACCGAAATCTTTGTTCCATCATCTCGGATTGATTGACTTAATACAATTTCCTGCGCATTTTGGGGAAAGCGCCCTTCCACCAGCTGAATGTTCATCCAATCAAATTCATTCGGCTCATAGCCCTTCACATTCAAATAAGGCTTTTTGTTGCTGTCAGTGGCCGATAAATCCAAGTCTCCCAAATTTTCAGACCTGGAAATAGACTTTACCCATGAAATATCAGACAGGTTCTTGTAGTCATCTTCGGTCAGGTCATACATATTAACGTGCCATTTTCCATTTTCTTCTTCTGCCGCGTTTTGCAGCAGGCCAATAGCGGTTTCTTTGCCAACAAACACGGCGGTCATCAGCATTACCATACAGGCAATACCCAGGAACAGGTGAAAGGTGCGTTTTTTATTTTTCTTCATGTATTGTCTGGTTACATAATGAACCACGTTTCTTCTTATCATTACACATTGCCTCCAATAACCCGGATACGTTCATCGCGCTTAATTTGACCATCTTCAATTTCTAAAATTCGATCAGCCTGGAGCGCAATACTCTCATCATGAGTAATAAGAATTAAGGTCTGCTTCTGTTTCCTGTTAGCTTCTTTTAATAAGCGGATAATTTCTTCACCATTCTTCCGATCCAAATTTCCAGTCGGTTCATCTGCCAGGACAATAGCCGGATGACTGTAAATAGCCCTGCCAATAGATACCCTCTGCTGCTGTCCGCCGGAAAGCTGGTTCGGCAGATTATATCGTCTGTCAGTCAAGCCCATTTCCTGCACGATTAGATCAAGCCTTTCCCGGTCACAGGGATGGCCGTCCAGCAAATGAGGAAGCATGATGTTTTCGTCCACATTTAGGACAGGCAGAAGGTTATAAAACTGGTAGATTAGTCCTATCTGGCGCCGACGAAAGATAGCCAGCTTATCCTCTTTCAAAGCGTGAATATCTGTGCCGTTAATAAATACTTTCCCGGAAGTGGGGCGATCCACGCCACCGATGATGTGCAGCAGTGTGGATTTTCCGCTTCCTGACGGGCCGATAATGGAAACAAATTCTCCGCGCTCAACAGAAAAGGACACGTCATTAAGCGCCTTCACGCAAGTATTCCCTGAACCGTATTCTTTCGATATATGCTCACAACGTAAAATTTCCACGAGTGATGTACCTCCTTTTTGGTGTTGCTTATACTTTAACATACTAACCTAACACGCACGTGAAATTATTATAACAAAATTGTTGTAATTGATTTTAAGTCTGATTGGCAAGCGATGCCTGTGGCTATCCAGATAGCCCCACGCGCTTGTTGAGGGAAGT
>OERG01000175.1_pt1 | contig 14288 bp, 15 predicted proteins | sample 1539951 | NCBI WGS metagenome assembly OERG01 (sample SAMEA3891870, study PRJEB23780) | metagenome | biome: terrestrial biome; feature: animal house; material: Caecal content | place: Italy | collected 2015-05-05
ATGTAATATCGTATCCATAACCCTAAAACTACTGCTATAATAATACATATTCATAAAAATATGCACGCCGCTCGGAAAGGGGAAGCACAAATGTATCAGCCACTTGCAGACCGGATTCGTCCTCAAACTTTAGATGAAGTTGTTGGGCAACGCCATCTGCTGGGAGAAAACGGGTTACTGCGCCGTATTATCGACAGCGGGCAAATTCCCAATATGATTTTTTATGGTGCGTCTGGTATCGGAAAAACCACCGTTGCATCTATCATTGCCCGACAAACCAGCCGAAAATTATATAACCTCAATGCAACTACTGCTTCTATTTCCGATATTAAATCCATTGTTGACGAACTGAATACTTTCCTTGCTCCCAACGGCGTTCTTATCTATCTGGACGAAATTCAATATTTCAATAAAAAACAGCAGCAAAGTTTATTGGAGTTTATCGAAGATGGCCGCATTACGTTAATTGCATCTACCACCGAAAACCCCTATTTTTATATTTATAATGCTATTTTAAGTCGATGTACTGTATTTGAGTTTGTTCCTATTCCTGCAAGCGAAATGGAGCGCGCAGTACAGCGCGCATTTCAAATTGCGTGTGAGAATCGTTCTATTGTACTGGAACCAGATGTTACCAGTATTATCGCGCAAAGCTGTGGTGGTGATGTACGCAAAGCCATCAATGCCGTAGAACTCTTGGTCAACAGTACGCATGAAGGAGAAAACATCTCAGCCCAAGCAGCTGAGCAGGTCGCGCAACGCTCTAATATGCGCTATGACCGAGACGGAGACAGCCATTATGATATTCTATCAGCTTTTCAAAAGTCCATTCGTGGTTCTGACCCCGATGCTGGCCTGCACTATCTGGCGCGCTTGTTGGAAGCAGGGGACATGATTTCGGCTGCTCGGCGTATGTTGGTCATTGCCAGTGAAGATATTGGACTTGCTTATCCACAATGTGCAGCCATTGTTAAAGCCTGTGTAGACAGTGCCTTTCAGTTGGGATTGCCAGAAGCCCGCATCCCACTGGCACAAGCTGTCATCTTAATGGCAACTGCACCGAAATCCAATTCGGCTATCTGCGCAATCGACGCTGCACTGGCAGATATTCGTAAAAATGGCCCCGGCGATATTCCAGACAGCCTAAAAGACTGTCATTACGGCGGGGCAAAAAATCTAGGACACGGACAAAGCTATCTCTATTCACATGACTATCCCAATCATTGGGTTAAACAACAATTTCTGCCAGATATCTTTGCAGACCGACAGTATTATGAATACGGCCCCAACAAAACCGAACAGGCCGCTCGCAACTATTGGGAAAAAATCAAGGGAACAACACCCGAACATAGAAAGAGTTGATTTGTGTGAACCCCATTCTGTCAGACTTTTTACACGGAACCTGTTTTAATGCTTATGATTATTTTGGCGCACATGCAACCATTCGCAACAAGCAACAAGGTGTTGTGTTCCGTGTTTTTGCACCGAATGCGTTTGTTGTCGAACTCATAGGTGATTTTAACAACTGGACACCGGTACAAATGACACCGTCTCATCAGGGCGTATTTGAATTGTTCTGGGGCGATGCTCATGTTGGACAGCGCTATAAATACCGTATTCACGCATTTGAACAAGACAGTTATCGTGACCGCGCCGACCCATTTGCACGCCGTTCTGAAATACGTCCCGCCACTGCCTCTATTATCACAGAAGCAGGGAAGTACCAGTTTTCTGACAGTGCTTGGCGTTCGACGCGCGGCAACCATTACGATGAACCCCTTAACATTTATGAGCTTCATGCAGGCTCTTGGCGTAAACATGCAGACGGGTCATGGCTCAACTATCGAGAACTTGCAGATGCACTGATTCCATATTGCAAAGAGCATTTTTACAACTATGTTGAATTGCTGCCTTTAGCCGAACATCCATTTGACGGTTCGTGGGGATATCAGGAAAGTGGCTATTTTTCGGTCACTTCGCGCTATGGTACGCTTGAAGATTTCTGTTTCTTTGTTGACCAGTGCCATAAACATGGTATTGGTGTGATTATGGACTTCGTTCCAGTTCATTTCATTCCCGATGAATATGCTCTGGCGCGTTTTGATGGCTCTACACTGTATGAATATCCCGATGACAGCGGTGTACGTCTGAGCGAATGGGGCTCGTGTAATTTTGATTTGGTCAAACCGATTGTGCGTTCTTTCTTGCAATCTGCCGCTGATTTTTGGCTGAGTGTCTGCCATTGTGATGGTCTACGCTTTGATGCGATTCGCAATGTCATCTATTTGCAGGGCAATGAAAATAATGGGGTCAATCCATCTGGAACTTATTTTTTACAGCAATGTAATCAAGGTCTAAAACAACGCCATCCCCATGCAATTTTAATCGCAGAAGATTCCACCAATTTGATTAAAGTCACGGCTCCGGTACAGTATGATGGATTGGGCTTTGATTATAAGTGGGATTTAGGCTGGATGAATGACACGCTTGCCTATTTTGAACTCTCTCCAGAAGAACGCCCACAAGCACATCACCGTTTGACCTTCTCCATGAGCTACTTTTACGATAATCTGCACTTGCTCCCACTCTCTCACGACGAAGTAGTACATGGAAAGAAAACGATTTTAGATAAAATGTGGGGTGACTATGACCAAAAATTTGCACAGTGTCGGTCGTTGTTCACTTACATGTACACACATCCCGGCAAAAAACTCAATTTTATGGGCAATGAGCTTGGTGAATTTCGTGAATGGGACGAAAAATTGCAGCTAGACTGGAATCTGCTGACGTATCCCAAACACATCGGTTTTCTGCACTACCTGACCGACCTTTCCCAGCTATATTGTGAATGTGCTGCCTTACATCGCGCAGAATATGACATGCGCTCTTTTCAGTGGCTGGATGCCAATGACAGCGCCCATTCTGTCTATTCTTATTTTAGGCGGGTAGATGGCGAAACGCTATTGGTCATACTCAATCTTTCTAACACTAAATATCCTGAATATCTATTGCAATTTGACCGTCCAACCACCTTGCGTGAACTTATCAATTCCGATACTTCAAAGTATGGCGGTCGAGATGTAACAAATGATTGGGTCATTTATTCCAATGACCGCCATCAGGCAAACATTCGACTGGCACCAATGGGAAGTTGTATTTTCCGCATTTATCAAGACTAAATCTTATTGGAAAACAGTTGCAATGTGTTTATTCATGCAGCTAGTAGGAGAATATACCCATTCGTGCAGTCGCCCTTCTGTTATATAATATTGCAGAGGTGGCTGAAACGGCGGCTGGTCTCGCAGTAAATCAATAATATTCAGTTTGATTTTCATGCGAGTGGGCAAAATAGATTTGATATAGACTGATACACGGTCTCCATTTTTAATATTGGGCTTACTCTCGGCTAAACCGGATAAATTGGGTGTCAATTCTACGAAAATACCGTAATCTTCTACACTGCGCACGACTCCAGGAACGGTTTCGTAAGGGTGAAACAGGGCGGCATTTTCTTCCCATGTACCCAGCAATTCTCTATGTGTCAGGGCAATCCGCTCCCGTTCAGCATCTACGCACAAAACGGCGGCATAAATGGATTGGCCAACAGTAAATCGTTCACTTGGATGGAAAATACGGGACACCGATAAATGTTCAATACCGATGAAGGAGGGCACCCCGCATCCAATGTCAACAAATACGCCAAATGGTTCCAAATGGGTGACACGCGCGGGTAAAATATCTCCGGGCTGCAAAGTGTCCAACGCCCACGCCATAACTTTTTCTTGTGCAGCACGGCGGGAAAGGGTTATTGGTTCGGTCTGAATATCGGTCACCTGAAAGGAAACCGGTCGTCCAACACGCGATAAAATTGCAATATCCCTTGTTGTTCCTTCGCTAATGCCACGCGCACATTCTGCACGAGGTATGATTGCACGGCCACAGGGGAGTTCGACGACCAAATCATGTTCTGCTGTACATGCGATGGCAAGCCCTTCCAGGATTGTGCCATGTTTTTGTGCAAGCCGCAAATTATCCAACGAACTGACAGCATTCAAGTTTTCTTTTTCCTGTAACCGGATTCCTTCCGGAAAATATATCTGTCTCATGCCTGTCAAGACCTCCTTTTCGCGTTGCTTTACTATATGCGACGCCGGATTGGAATTATCCTGAAAGATGCAATTTAGATTTTACGACCTCGGAGGTAATGTTTATGGATATTCAAGTAGGCGATAAGCTTATGATGAAAAAGGAACACCCTTGCGGAAGCCGGGAATGGCTGGTGCTCCGCGTTGGCATGGATTTCCGTATGCGCTGCTTGGGCTGCGGGCATGAAATCATGGTTCCGCGCAGCAAAATTGAAAAAAATATCAAATCCATTGAGCGGAAGGAGAATGCTTCATGTTGATTCAGGGAAAACAAATGCACATCCAGATTCAAAAAGGAGATATTGGCCGCTATGTCATTCTACCCGGTGACCCCGGACGCTGTGAGCGCATTGCACGGTATTTTGATGCACCTGAATTTCTGTCTTCCAATCGAGAATATACGGTCTGGCGCGGTATGCTATGCGGTGAGCCGGTTGCTGTGTGCTCGACGGGCATTGGCGGCCCTTCAACCGCTATTGCACTGGAAGAATTGATTGAATGTGGTGCGGACACCTTTATCCGTGTGGGCACTTCGGGCGGTATTGCTGAAACCGTGCGCGGTGGGGATATCGTCATTGCAACAGCTGCCGTGCGTCAGGAAGGTACAACCCGTGAATATATGCCCATCGAATATCCGGCGGCCGCCGATTTTTCGGTGGTCAGTGCGCTGCACCAAGCCGCTCAAAAACTCCAATATCGCCAGCATGTTGGCGTGATTCAATCCAAAGACAGCTTTTATGGGGAAATCCGTCCCAACGAGCAGCCTACCGCAGCACAACTGCAAGCAAACTGGAATGCGTGGAAAGCGGCTGGTGTTTTGACCAGCGAGATGGAATGTTCCACCGTATTTGTTGTAGGCGCTGTGCGCCATGTCCGCTGCGGTGGGGTACTCAACGTACTTTGGAATGCAGATACGGATGACACGCTAGATGCTTCTCCTGAAATGGCAGAACGCGGTGTGCGTACCGCGATTGAAGCATTAAAAATTCTCATTCAAACCGACCGAGAGGAGTCCTAACCCTTGTCCGAACAAATGCAAACAACCGAAAATGAACTGGGCACTGCTCCGGTTGGCAAATTACTACTACGCCTTGCACTCCCCAATATTGCAGCACAAATCGTCAACATGCTTTATAACATTGTTGACCGTATCTATATTGGACACATCCCTGAAATTGGTTCACAAGCCTTGACTGGTGTTGGCGTAACCTTTCCCATTATCATTTTAATCACCGCTTTCAGTTCCTTGATTGGTATGGGCGGTGCACCGCATGCTTCTATTGCAATGGGGCAAAAACATAACGAGCGTGCAGAAAAAATTATGGGAAATTGTTTTTCCGCCTTGGTTGTAATTTCTCTTATTTTAACCGTATTTTTTCTGCTTACACAAGAACAAATTTTGATTTTATTTGGCGCAAGTGCAGATACGCTTCCCTATGGTTTGGAATATCTGAACTTATATGTTTTGGGTACACTATTTATTCAGATTGCGTTGGGCATGAATGGGTTCATCACCACACAAGGCAAAGCAAAAACTGCAATGTGTACCGTTTTGATTGGCGCAGCACTGAATATTATTTTAGACCCCATTTTTATTTTTGTTTTCGGCTTGGGTGTGCGCGGTGCCGCGATTGCTACCGTGTTCTCTCAATTCGTTTCCGCTATTTGGGTCATTCGCTTTTTAACCAGTTCAAAAGCCATTCTTCGTCTGCGCAAAGAAAACCTTCGCCCACAACTTAAAATTTTGCTATCCGTCATTGGCCTTGGTATGTCACCTTTTGTGATGCAGTCCACCGAAAGCCTGTTATCTATCACGTTTAACGTCTCTCTTGCCAAATATGGCGGAGATTTAGCCGTTGGTGCCATGACCATTTTGACCAGTTTGCTGCAAATGGTCAATCTGCCTATGACCGGATTGACACAGGGCGCGCAGCCCATTATTAGCTACAATTTCGGCGCAAAGCAGATTGACCGCATGAAAAAGGCGATTCGGTTACTGTTGACCAGCTCAGTTGCCTATGCGTTTGTATGCTGGTTGCTGACTCGTATTGCCCCGCATATGCTGGTTGGTCTGTTTACTTCTGACCCAGAACTACAACAGTTTACTGTTTGGGCACTTGGCATTTATATGGCAATGGTCTTTGTTCTTGGTATTCAAACCTCTTTCCAACAATCCTTTATCGCTTTGGGCGAAGCCAAGATTTCTCTTTTCCTCGCTCTGTTGCGCAAAGTGATTTTGTTGATTCCGTTGATTTTAATTTTGCCAAACTTCTTTGACGATAAACTGTTTGCTGTTTTTCTGGCCGAGCCAGTGTCTGATTTTTTAGCAGCTATGACCACAATGACGTTTTTCTTAGTTCGAGTTCGCAAAATTATTTCAAAAATTCAACAGCCCAATCTAAAAAAAGAATCCTAATCAAAAATCCGAAGGCATGTTGCCTTCGGATTTTGCGTATACTGTATCAAAGTTTAAACCGAAAGGGGGGACTTTGATGCGGCGGAAACGCCCCAATCGCTTAACTGGATTTGAGCGGCTATTACTGGGGGTTGCAGTAATTTTTCTGAGTGTAACCGTATTACGTACTATTCAGTTTAAACCTTTTCTACAAGCACAACAGACCATACAAACCTTTTTTTCAGGTGATTTATCGGTCGAAAAGGCCGTAGAAGCCATCGGTTCTTTTACAGAAAAAGAAAGCCTACAAGCCGTATTTTCCGATTGGTTTCCAACCGTCACACCCCAAACCAGTCAACCGGTTGCAGAATCTGTACCACCACTTCAAACGCTCGCCGCCACTGCGGCGGGCGTTTTTCCAGAAGATGCAGATACAACGGTTTATGCTCTTGATTTGCCCTGCAAGACACCTGTAAAAAATGCTGTTGTGACCTCTCGTTTCGGCCCGCGAATTCACCCCATTTCTGAACAGGATAATTTTCATAAAGGGCTTGATTTGGCCGCCGAACGGGGAACACCTATTTATGCTTTGGCCGACGGTGTTATTCGTACGGCCACACAAAGCAATAGCTATGGAAATTATGTAATTTTAGAACATTCTGATGGCATTTGTTCTTTATATGCCCATTGTGATACATTATTTGTATCAGATGGGCAATCAGTTTGTGCAGGACAGAAAATTGCAAGTGTAGGGGCATCTGGAATGGCGACAGGAAATCATTTGCATTTGGAGCTTTGGCGCGCAGGCAAATTGTTAAATCCGGAGGACTACATGATTATATGAGTGAGAAATTACAAATTCATGATTCTTTTTGGCTGCTTTTAGCAACAATTTTACTGATTGATACCGAAATGGTGTTTCCGGCTTTTCTCTTTTGTGCGGCTGTGCATGAATTAGGGCATTTCATCATGATTCATCTATTCAAAGGAACCGTTCAATGCTTTCATATTTCGGCAGCAGGGGGGATGATGCAGTATCAATTACCACGTTTGTCTCATCAAGCTGACCTGTGTATTGCTTTGGGTGGGCCGCTGTTTGGCCTGTTATTGGCATATGGTGCCAGCCTTGCACATACGCAACTTATTGCAGGTGCAAGTCTACTGCTCAGTGTATTCAATCTGTTACCCATTCCGCCTTTAGATGGTGGACGCGCATTGGAAAGTTTATTTTTTCCCGGACATGCGTTTCCAAAAGCTATCGCATATTTTTTTGCGGTACTGGTTTTCTTTGGTGGTATTTATTTGGGGATTGCACATAATGGATGGGGATTGGCTGTTATGGGATTGGTTTTGGTTTTTGAACAACAAATAGGCTTGCAATCCGCATATATCCAAGGTAAAATATAGGTACTTTGGAGGATGAAGTTTATGTTCTGGAAATCAAAAGAAGTACCGGTTCGGCCACGCGTTGCAGCAATTATTCTCGCTGCGGGTTCGTCTACTCGCATGGGCACAAACAAGTTGCTGCTTCCTCTTGGAGATTTGCCCGTTTTGGCTCATACATTGCTCGCATTTGAACAGTGCCCACTTATAGATGAAATCATCGTGGTCTGTCGGGAAGCCGATATTATATCTTATGGTAACCTTGCACAACAGTTTGGATGCGAAAAAGTTAGACAAGTTTTGCGTGGCGGAGATACGCGCCCCCAATCAGTATTAGCTGGTTTATCTGCCTGTTCCGATGCAGTCGAGTTCGTTGCCATTCATGACGGTGCTCGCCCTTTGGTCAGTCAGGATATTATCATGCAGACCGTTTCGGCTGCACTGGAAAGCGATGCAGCCGCACCGGTTGTCGCAATGAAAGATAGCATTAAACGCATTGCACAGGGAAAGATTTTATCAGATGTCCCACGCGATAGTATTGCCGCTGTGCAAACACCGCAAGTATTTCGGCGCACATTGATTGCAACTGCTTTAAAAGAAGCAATTGCCAGTGGCGCTTCTTTGACAGATGATTGTGCTGCTGTAGAACGTATGGGCATAACCGTAACAGCAACACAAGGCAGCTATCGGAATCTCAAAATCACAACACCAGAAGATATACCAATGGCGCTCGCGCTACTCGAACAGGAGGAATCTACATGCGCATCGGGCACGGATATGATGTCCATAAATTAGTTACAGGCCGAAAATGTATCATCGGCGGGGTGGAAATCCCACATGAAACCGGATTGCTCGGTCATAGTGATGCCGATGTGTTATTGCACGCGATTATGGATGCACTACTAGGTGCAGCGGCAATGGGCGATATCGGCCACTTATTCCCCGATAAAGACCCAAAGTATGCGGGTGCTGATTCTATGCGTTTGCTGCAAGAAGTATATACGATTCTAACCGCACACGGCTGGAAACTTGGCAACCTAGATGCCACTATTATTGCGCAAGCGCCCAAAATGGCACCATATATTGACCAAATGCGCCAGAATATCGCAACTGCTTTACATGTTACGCCTGAGCAAGTCAGCGTCAAAGCGACAACCGAAGAAGGACTAGGTTTTACAGGTTCCAAAGAAGGCATTGCTGCTCATGCAGTTTGTTTGCTGGATACGCTGTAAAGGTATATATATAAAATGCCGGATGTTCATACATCCGGCATTTATTTTTAAGCCATTGTCTGTGCCAACTGCATCTGAATAAACTGACGTGCGGTGCGCGGTGAGCGACCATTACGCCGTAAAGCAAACCGTTCCGCAAGCAAATGTAATTCATTTTCTTCCATCTGCAAACCGCAATCTGCGGCAAGCTGGTCAACAATCTCCAAATATTCATCGCGGTCGGGGACAGAAAAGGTGATTTCCAATCCAAACCGGTCTGATAGCGATGTGACCGTTTCCAATGTATCCCGCCGATGAACATCATCGCCTTCGCGGTCGGAAAAGCTCTCCCGAATTAAATGACGCCGGTTGGACGTTGCATACAAAATCAAGTTGTCCGGTTTTCCGGTCAATCCACCTTCAATAAAGGCTTTGAGTGCTGCAAAATTATCATCCTCGCGTTCAAATGTCAAATCATCCAAGAATACAATAATTTTGTAAGGACTCTTGGCAGCATAAGCGCAGATAGTAGGGAACATGGAAATTTGCGGCACTGACAACTCAATAATTTTAAGCCCATCCTTGGCGTATTCATTGACAATTGCCTTGACCGTAGAAGATTTTCCTGTGCCTTTATCCCCATACAATAGAATATTATTCGCCAATCCGCCTGCAAGAAATGCGCGCGTATTGGTCAAAATTTGTGCTTTTTGATGCGCATATCCCTTCAAATCACTCAGACGTACCGGGTCTGGATGTTGAACTGGCACAAGTGTACCGCGGTCAACTGCATAAAAAGTCGCTTCGGCGAAAAATCCAAACCCCTGTGTTTGATAATAATCGCGCAGCCCTTTGGCATCGGCAAACGGCAGATTTGACCCTGCTGCAAAGACTGGAAGTGTATGCAAATCGGGCAATGCTTTTCCAAAAATTGATTTTGCAGTATCCAACAATTCACTACCACCAACAGACAGCAAAGAACGCAACGTTTGCACATCGTGCTCGGCTGCTTGCATTACCTGTTCCGTCGGATGGTCAATCGTATCGGTCAGTACATTACTGTCACAGTGAATACTTCTCAATAAAACTGCGGTCGGGTCGCCTGCACGATAAACTTCCGCACAAAGCGCACCATACGCTTTAGCAAAACTGCGTGGCGTATCCGATAACGACCATAAAACATCTTGATATCTTTGCACCAACGTATGCTTACGCAATGTGCGCAGAACCGAAAGAAAATCTAAATCCAATGCTAATGTCTGCAAATCCATAAGTTCAAAATCCCCTTTTTCAGACTTTTCTATTTTTCTATATTATCAGTATAGCATGCTTGTGTGCGGTTGGCAATTCCAAGTGCAACTGCATAGTATGCCCTAGAAAAACGTATATTAGGAGGATTTTTTATGATTTGGATTGTATTCCATAGTCAGACTCAAGCAATACAATGCAGAAACGTACTGGCACAAAACGGGGTTATTGGGCACTTGGGCAAACCGCCACGCACGGCCGATGGACAGCGTTCTTGCACCTGGGCGGTCGGGATTCGATGGGAAGAACAAACGAAGTGCCGCCAAACTTGTAAATCACATGGAATTGAGCCATGTGCATGGATGGATGGGGGAGGGAGCAGCCTGTGATTTATCTGGACCAAGCAGCAACTTCTCTGCAAAAACCACCTGAAGTCGTGCAAAGCATGTTGACTGCAAGCAAAACTTGTGCAGGCTATGCGCGCAGTGGTCACGCGCCCGCACTACGGGCAGGCGAAGTCGTATATACCTGCCGTGAAATGGCTGCAAAATTATTTTCAGTTGATGACCCTGCCAAAATTATCTTTACCATGAATGCAACACACGCCTTGAATCTGGCAATTCATGGATTTTGTACGCCACAAACTACGGTTGCAGTCAGTGGATATGAACATAATTCGGTCATGCGTCCGCTTCATGCAATCGGCTGTCCGATTCGTATTTTGCGCAGTCGTTTATTTGATTGCGCAGACTTCTTAGAACAGGCAAAACAGGCAATTGATGCAGGTGTACAATTCTTTGTTATCAACCATGTATCCAACGTATTTGGGTCCATCATACCACTTGCACAATTAGATGCACTTTTATATGAAAATCATATTCCTATGATTTTAGATGCTTCTCAATCGGCAGGTGCTATCCCGCTGGATTTACAACAGTTGCGCTCGGTATGTGCAGTTTGTATGCCTGGGCACAAAAGTCTGTTAGGGCCACAGGGTACCGGGTTGCTGATTCTTCCAAGCGACACATTGCCTGTTCCGCTTATACAAGGCGGAACAGGCAGTGCATCCGCGAGCTTGGAACAACCGGCCTTTTTACCTGACCGTTTAGAAAGTGGAACACCTAATGTTCCCGGGATTGCGGGTCTTTGTGCCGGATTAGAGTTTCTGCTGACATACGGTATCGAACGGATTCAAAGAGAAGAACAGGCACTTAAAAATCAACTGGTTGTCTGGCTGCAAACCATTCCAGAATTGGAGGTATTCTTTGCATCAGATACTGCTTATCAAGCTGGTGTTGTCTCTGTGCGGGTTCCCGGTCAATCTTCTGAAATTTTAGCACAAGCACTTGCCGAACATGATGTCTGTGTGCGGGCTGGTCTGCACTGTGCACCATTGGCGCACTATTCTGCCGGCACCGAGCGAACCGGTACCATTCGCTTTTCCATTAGTCCGTATAATACTTCTTTTGAAATTGCCCAAACGATTCAGATTTTGCATGATATTCTTGGGTAAATGTGAAAAAATTTTGAACCCTATTCACATCCTTAGGGGAGTATGATACAATAAATTCGGACGATTGAAAAGTTTTTACGGAATTTCAGAATCTAGGTGTTTACATAATATGGAAGAAGTTTTAGACTTTTTACAGCGCAATATTAAGCTCATTTCCATTCAAGATGTGATTGATATGGGCATCATGGCTTATGTTATCTATCGCGGTATGAAGCTGCTCAAAGATACCAGCGCCATGCGTTTGGCAAAAGGTATTCTGATTATTTTTGCTGCACAAATCATAGCCGAATCGGTTGGTCTGAATACGGTTTCATGGATTTTGCAGCAAATTTTTGCGTTTGGCGCTATTTTCCTTGCGATTGTATTTCAACCGGAACTGCGACGCATGCTTGAACAGCTCGGAAAAGGGCAAGGGCAGTTGCGTAAGTTCTTAACCGGTACAGAAGTCGATGTGGTAGCCATTGACCAATGTATCAACCAGACCGTGTCGGCCTGCGAATCGATGAGTTGGACACGTACTGGCGCTCTTATGGTTTTTGAACGTCAAGAGCGATTGAGCGAAATTATTAACACCGGTACTCGAATTGACGCAGAACCGTCTGAAGCATTGATTAAAAACATCTTCTTTCACAATTCACCGCTGCATGATGGTGCACTGGTTGTGCGTGACGGCCGTTTGTATGCGGCTGGATGTGTGCTTCCGCTGTCCAGCAGTCAAGCTCTTTCCCGTGACCTCGGTACACGCCACCGTGCGGCGGTGGGAATGAGTGAGGCTTCTGATGCAGTTCTTGTGGTCGTTTCAGAAGAAACAGGAGCTATTTCGGTCGCAATCGGCGGTATGCTCAAACGGCATCTGTCTCCCGAAACACTGCGTAAAATTTTAGTTGCTGAATTAACCCCAGAGCAAAAAGAAGAGCCCAAAAAGAGAAAAGGCTTGCTGCCGCACAAACAGAAGTCAAATGCGGAAAGGAAGGGCAAGTCAAAATGAAACAATTTTTAGAAAAATATGACATTCCCCGCAAGCTGCTTGCCATTCTAATGGCAATTGCACTGTGGGTCGTTGTGGTTGTAAACAACGAGAATGTAGAGCGCGAATCAACATTCACAAATATTCCGGTCACCTATCTCAATGAAGACACCTTGACCAATGACTATGGTTTAAGCCTGATTGAAGGCCGTGACCAGACCGTTACTGTGAAAGTGAGTGGACCTTATGCCGCCCTCAATTTTCCAGCCAGCGATATTCAAGTGAAAGTCAATCTTTCCAGTTTCAAAACTCCCGGCACTTACACCATCAGTACGGCAGAAGATTCCTCTAATTGCTCCCTGTCTATCTTAAATCATAATTCACAAGGGATTTCCAAAAAATATATTTCATCGCCTGGTTCATTCCAAATTGTAATTGATGAGATTATCTCCAAAGAAATCCCGGTGACGGTACAAGTATTGGGGCAACCTGCGGACGGCTATCTGTATGATGACCCAGAAGTCAAGCGAGAAACGGTTACCGTCAGCGGCCCCAAATCCGTTGTAAATCAGATTCAAAAGGTATTTGCGGTTGTGCCAGAAGAGGATTCCACCGGTTTGACCAAAACGACCAGCTTGTTGGCATCTTTCACTTTCCTTGATGAAAATAATCAAGAAGTGGATAAGACGCATTTGACTTGCGAACCCAACGAAATGAATGTGACCATTCCGGTCTATGCCGTTGCAAAATTGCCGCTGACCGTTGACCTGATTGGCTCTGAAACACTTGCAGAAAACTCTGTTAAGGCTGAAATTTCTCCGGCTGAGATTTCGGTATATGGAGAAGAAGCGATTATCAGTAAGCTCAGTGAAATTAGCTTGGGTGAATTGCAGCTGGGTACGGTTACCTTGGACGAACCGACCATTATGACCATTCAATTACCGGACGGTGTTACACGTGTGAGTGGCGAACCCACTTCAGCCAAGGTTACGATTAAACCGGTTGGTATGAGTACACGCGAAATTCCGGTCACCAATATTGAACTGCAAAACAGCGGCACAAATCCAAATCTTGTTGCAACATTGAAAACGACTTCCATCACCATTCGGATTCAGGCAGAAACCGCAGCGCTTGCTAATTTGACGGCTGATGCTTTGAAAGTCAGCGCTGTCTTTAATGCAGATGAACTTGGGCCGGGTGTTCATGAAGTTGCGATTGATGTTCAATCAGATGCCCTTAAAAATTCCGGTTTGGGCTTTACTGTTTTGAATCCGGATGAAAAGGTAACGATTGAGATTAAAGATGAAAGTGTCGCCCAAACGCCCACAGAGGAGGAAAATACAACCGAGTGAGTATTCTTGTTTCTGGTATTCGTCTGCCGTTTGATGAGGACGAGTCGGCGGCGATTGCACAAGCAGTATCGTTG
>OERG01000177.1_pt1 | contig 14251 bp, 14 predicted proteins | sample 1539951 | NCBI WGS metagenome assembly OERG01 (sample SAMEA3891870, study PRJEB23780) | metagenome | biome: terrestrial biome; feature: animal house; material: Caecal content | place: Italy | collected 2015-05-05
GATGATCATGACGCCGAAGCGCTTGCAGACATACTTCATCATGTTGTCGCTGCAGGCCAGAGCCGACACACCAGCGCCCGGGAAGGTGATCTTGCTGGTGGAAGTGAACATGAAGACGCGGTCCTCGTGGCCGTAAGGCTTGCTCTCCTCCAGCAGAACCGGGGTCTCAATGATCTCGTCAGTCAGATGGTGGACGATGTAAGCCTCATCCCAGAAGATCTTGAAATCAGGGGCGGCGGTCTTCATGGCGGCGAAGCGGCGGACGGTTTCGTCGCTGTAAGTATAGCCATCGGGGTTGGAGTACTGGGGCACACACCAAATGCCCTTGATGGTGGGATCCTCTGCCACCAGCTTTTCAACCATGTCCATATCGGGGCCTTCCGGCGTCATGGGGACATTGATCATGTCGATGCCGAACTCCTCGGTGATACGGAAGTGACGGTCATAGCCGGGCACAGGGCACAGGAACTTGGGGTGATCCACCTGGGACCAGGGGCAGGGAGACTCCGGGAAGCCGAAGGTGTAGCCAATGCTCACCAGGCAGTACATCAGCTGCAGGCTGGAGTTGCCGCCCACAAAGACGTTTTCGGGCTTGACGCCCATCACGTCGCCAAACAGCTGCCGTGCCTCGTACAGACCTTCCAGGTCACCGTAGTTGCGGGCATCGGTGCCGTCCGCAGCAGTGTAATCGGTGGTCTTGAACAGGTCCATGGACAGGTCCATCTGGTGAGGGCCGGGCTTGCCGCGGGCCATATTCAGCTTCAGGCCCATGGCCTTGTAGTCCTCATAGGCTTTGCGCAGCTTGCTCTCCTCTTGCTTCAGTTCTTCGGTGCTCATCTCCAAATAATTTGCCATAATGAAGTGCTCCTTTACAATACTTTCTTTGCCCACAACCGCAGCTTCCCTGCCAGAGAAAGTGCGGCGGAAATGTCTTTCCACTGGCCGGCTTTGCCGGCACAATCCCAGACTTTATTATTATAGTACACTTTCTGGCGAGAAACAAGAATTTTGGGTGAAAAAAGCCCAGCCGAGGGGTGGGTTCCCTGGCTGGGCAGCAACTTCGGCAAATCTCAGCTCACCGAAATCTGATTCTTGTAGCGTTTGCGGACGGCGCCGTACTCCATGTGGGGTTCACCGCCTTCCACGGTGTCCTCGTCAATGGTAACCCGGATGATGGTGGCATCACTGGGAACAGCGTACATCACCGGCATCAGCAGGTTCTCCATCACACTGCGCAGGCCGCGGGCGCCGGTTTTGCGCTCGATGGTCTTGCGGGCGATGGCCCGCAGGGCATCATCGGTAAAGACCAGGTCCACGTTGTCCATTCCAAGCAGTGCTTTGTACTGCTTGACCAGGCTGTTTTTGGGCTCTTTCAGCACCCGGACCAGAGTATCCTCGTCCAGGTCATCCAGAACGGTGATGACAGGCAGACGGCCGATCAGCTCAGGAATCAAGCCAAACTTCACCAGATCATGGGGCTCCACCTTCCGCAGCAGAGCCTTCTGTGCTTCAGAGGAGTTGTCCTTCAGATTGCTGCCAAAGCCCAGCGCGGAGTTGTCGGTGCGGCGCTGGATGTATTTGTCCAGCCCGTCAAAGGCGCCGCCGCAGATGAACAGGATGTTGGTGGTGTCAATCTGGATGAACTCCTGCTGGGGATGCTTGCGGCCGCCCTGGGGCGGGACATTGCTGACCGTGCCCTCCAGGATCTTCAGCAGGGCCTGCTGGACACCTTCACCGCCCACGTCCCGGGTGATGGAGGGGTTTTCACTCTTGCGGGTGATTTTGTCGATCTCATCGATGTAGATGATGCCGATCTGCGCCCGCTGCACATCGAAGTCTGCCGCCTGAATCAGTTTCAGCAGGATGTTCTCCACATCCTCACCTACATAGCCGGCTTCGGTCAGGGTGGTGGCATCGGCGATGGCAAAGGGGACGCCCAGCATCCGCGCCAGTGTCTGTGCCAGCAGGGTCTTGCCCACGCCGGAAGGACCCAGCAGCAGAACGTTGGACTTCTGCAGCTCGACGTCATTCCCCTTCCCGCTCATGATTCGCTTGTAGTGATTGTACACCGAGACGGACAGGACCCGCTTGGCCTCATCCTGGCCAATGACATACTGGTCCAGACCCTCCTTGATCTCCTCGGGGGTCATAATATTGAGCTGGACCGGTGCTGCAGGCTGCATCCGGGCCCTGGCGTTGGGGGCGCCGCCCCGATTGGGACGGTTGCCGCTGGAACGGTCGGGCTTCTCCCCCAGCAGATCGTAGCACAGGTTGATGCACTCGCTGCAGATGTTGACGCCAGGTCCGATGATCATCCGCTCGACTTCGTCCTGATGCTTGCCGCAGAAGCTGCAAACAAGATCTTTTTCATTTTTATCTCTGCCGGAATTGTTATTTGCCATAGCTGTACTTTCCTTTTTTGTGCGTTTCTGCGCTCAGCCAGTGGTTCAGCGTGTGGTAATGACCTGGTCCACCAGGCCGTACTCCTTGGCCTGCAGAGCGGTCATATAATTATCCCGCTCGGTGTCCTCGCGGACCCGCTCGATGGGCTGGCCGGTGTACTCGCTGAGCAGGCCGTTGATCTTATCGCGCAGGTAGACGATGTGGTCAGCGTGAATCTTGATGTCGGTGGCCTGGCCCGAGAGGCCGCCGCCCTGTCCGCCGGCGATCAGAGGCTGATGGATCAGGATCTCCGAGTTGGGCAGCGCAAAGCGCTTGCCCTTGGTGCCGCTGGCCAGCAGGAATGCGCCCATCGAAGCGGCCATGCCCATGCAGATGGTAGAGACATCGCACTTGATATAGTGCATGGTGTCATGGATGGCCATGCCTGCACTGATGGAGCCGCCGGGGCTGTTGATATACAGGCTGATATCCTTGTCCGGGTCCTGCCCCTCGAGGTACAGCAGCTGGGCGACAACCAGGCTGGCGGAAGTATCATTGACGTCCTCGCTCAGGACGATGATGCGGTCGTTCAGCAGACGGGAGAAAATATCGTAGGAACGCTCTCCGTGGGCTGTCTGTTCTACAACATAGGGAACAAAACTCATAACAGTTCGCCTCCTGAAAATCAAATTTGATTCGCTATTTTTGCAAAATTGACCGATGCGACATCCAAAAAACCGCCGCATCGGTCAATTTCAACAACATGTGCGCGGGCAGCGCGCCGCAGGCGCTCTCCTGCCCTGGCTCAGCTCACCGGCAGTGATTACTCAGCGTCGGCAGCCTTCTCTTCGGCCTCAGCGGCCTTCTCCACGATATTGGCGTGGCTCTTGACAAAGTCGATGGCCTTGTTGACAGCCAGATCCTTCTTCAGGTCATCCATGTTGACCAGCTCGCGGACCTTGGACTCCTCCATCTTGTACTGGTCGGCAATCCGCTTGATCTCAGCATTGACATCATCCTCAGAAGCGGTGATATTCTCAGCTGCAGCGACAGCCTCCAGAGCCAGACGGATCTTGACCTGCTTCTCTGCCTGAGGCATGAAGGAAGCACGGAACTGCTCCATGGTCTGGCCCATATACTTCAGATAGGTGTCCAGGTTCAGACCCTGCTGCTCCACACGGAAGGCAAAATCGTTGACCATCTCGTCCATACGGACATCGTACATAGCCTGGGGGATCTCAGCCTCCATGCCGGCGATGACCTGATCCACCAGAGCATTCTCCACAGCCAGGTCATCCTGCTTGTCCAGCTGCTCCTGGTTGGATTTACGGATGGACTCCTTGAACTCTTCCAGAGTGTCGTACTCGGAGCAATCCTTGGCCAGCTCGTCGTCCAGAGCGGGCAGCTCCTTGTACTTGACCTCGTGCAGCTTGATCTTGAAGACAGCAGCCTTGCCAGCCAGCTCAGCAGCCTGATACTGCTCGGGGAAGGTGACATTCACGTCGAACTCGTCGCCGGCAGAGTGGCCCACAACCTGATCCTCAAAACCGGGGATGAAGCTGCCGCTGCCCAGGGTCAGGCTGTAATGCTCAGCCTTGCCGCCCTCAAATGCGACGCCGTCCACAAAGCCCTCGAAGTCGATATCAACGATATCGCCGTTCTGAGCAGCGCCCTCACGGGTCAGCTCACGGGCGTTGCGCTCCTGCACACGCTTCAGCTCAGCGTCCACAGCGGACTCCTGAACAGTATGGACCGTCTTCTCCACGGTCAAACCGGTATATGCACCCAGCTTGACTTCGGGCTTGACAGCGACCTTGACGGTCAGGGTTGCGCCCTGGTCGTCGCTGGCAGAATCAATGGTGACCTCGGGACGGCCCACAGCCTCGATGCCGGCAGCCTTGACGGCGGCCTCGAACTCGGCCGGGAACAGGTTGTTGATGGCGTCGTAGGTGAAGACATCGGGACCGTACATCCGCTCGATCAGGTGACGGGGGGCCTTACCCTTGCGGAAGCCCTGGACCGTGTACTTCTTGCCCTCGGTCTTAAAGACCTTCAGGACTTCGTTCTTATAGGTCTCGGCATCAATCGAGAACTGCAGTTCTGCCATGCTCTTCTCGAGCTTTTCACACTTGATAAGATTCATTTTGATTTTCCTCCGCTCAAAAATTGGTGCTGGGGCAGAGGATTCCTCTCCCCGCATCTGCGCTGCGCGCCTATCTTGTGTTTCCAAACGGCGCACGCGCCTTTGGGTACGACAATCGCGTCAGCGTTTATTATAACACGTTCGCTGCATAAATGCCAGCTGTTTTTTCACATTTTGGGAATTTCTCCTGGTTTTCAGGTCCCGTCAAGTGATTTTATACGGACAGAAGTGAAGTCCGTCCGCGCTGACCAGCTTATAGCGGATGCCATCCACCTCACCCTGAACCGCAAAGCGCAGGGCCTTGCCATGAAGATGGGCATAAAAGCACCGCCGAATTCCATATTCCTTGAGGACAGCTACGATCTCAGGGGCATCCGCTCCGGTATAAACCGGCGGATAGTGGAGAAAGACCAGTTTCTCTTTTCCTGGTTCGGCAGCGTCCAGACTCAGCCGCAGACGGCCGATCTCCCGGTTCATCACTTTTTCGTCGTGGGGCTCCCCCACGTCAAACAGCCAGCCCCGGGTTCCACACAGCGCATAGCCATCCACCGTATAGGAATTGTTGTGCAGCAAATGAAGGGTGTCAAACCCCTCAGACTGAAAGAAGGCGTTCATCTTGTTGGCGGTAGACCACCAATAGTCATGGTTGCCTTTCATCAGGAGCTTTTGGCCCGGCAGACTGTTGATAAAAGCGAAATCCTTGCGGGTATCGGACAGGCGCATGGACCAGCTGATATCTCCTGCCAGCACCACCGTATCCTCAGGCTTCACCAGCTTGCGCCAGTTGGATTCCAGCTTTTCCACATAGCCGTCCCAGCCCGGAAATACATCCATGGGCTTTGCACCGCCCAATGAAAGATGGGGGTCGCCCAGCACAAAAAGTGCCATTGGTTTCTCCTGTTCTAGTTTTATTCCTGGTAGCTCAGTGCCACCGATGCAATTTCACCCGGGTCAATCACTGCATCAAACCGCTCGGCCTTCTGACGCAGGCCGGCCAGGCTTGCAGGGGCAGTACGGCTGGTGACCTGCTCCAGAACCTGCATGGCCTCAAAGTCGTTCTCGGGCGCTGCGTGACCCAGTGCAGCCAGCACGCTCCGGGGGAACTTGAAAGGAGATGCAGTGGACAAAACCACCATCGGCACGCCATCCCGTTTGCTTTCCCGGGCTACATGGAAGGCCACGGCGGTATGGGTATCGCAGAGATAGCCGTCCCGCTCCCAACGGGTGCGGATTTCCTGGGCCACCTGATCCTCCTCAGCGTAGCCGCAGGAGAAGGTCTCCTGAATGGCTGCCAGGGTCTCGGGACGAACGGTGTAGCTGCCCTCTTTGTTCAGATGGCCCATCAGCGCAGCCACTTCAGTGTCGCTGCTGGTCACATGGAACAGCAGGCGCTCCAGGTTGGAGGACACCAGAATGTCCATGCTGGGAGAAGTGGTTTTGTAGAAGGTCCGCTTGGCGGTATAGGTGCCGGTGCGCAGGAAGTCGGTCAGAACATTGTTCTTGTTGGATGCGCAGACCAGACGGCCTACAGGCAAGCCCATCCGCTTGGCATAGTAGCCGGCCAGAATGTCGCCGAAGTTGCCGGTGGGGACACAGAAATCTACTTCCTGGCCGAAGGCGATCTTCCCTGCTTTGACCAGCTGGGCATAGGCCGCAAAATAATAGACAATCTGCGGCACCAGACGGCCCCAGTTGATGGAGTTGGCGCTGGACAGATGGATGTTCCGCGCAGCCAGCTGGGCGGCGATCTCCTTGTCTGCAAAGACCCGCTTGACGCCGGTCTGCGCATCGTCGAAGTTGCCCCGCACTGCATAGACAGCCACGTTGGCACCCTCCTGGGTGGCCATCTGGAGGCGCTGGATTTCACTGGTGCCGCCGGTGGGATAGAACACCGCGATCTCCACACCGGGAATATCGTGGTAGCCATCCAGGGCAGCCTTGCCGGTATCGCCGCTGGTGGCCACCAGGATCAGAGTCTTTTCGGTGTGATCCAGGTTGCGCTTGGCCTCCACCAGGAGCTTGGGCATCAGCTGCAGGGCGTAATCCTTGAAAGCACAGGTGGGGCCGTGCCACAGTTCCAGAGACCAGGTGTCCCCTTCCACCGGTGCAAGATAGCCGGCTTTTCCGCCAAAAGCGGCGCCATAGGTCTTGGCTGCTGCCTGGGCCAGGAAGGCCGGGTCGTAATCAGTCAGGTATTCCTTGAGGACGGCTGCTGCCATAGCCGGATATTCCAGCTGGCAGATGGCCTGAGCGTCCACCTGCGGGAAGGACTCGGGCACAAACAGGCCGCCCTCCTCAGACAGGCCCTGGACAATGGCCTCCGAGGAGGTCACGTGACGGCTGGTGTCTCTCGTGCTGAAAAACTGCATGTTCCATCGCTCCTTTTCAGTCCTGCGTCATCTTGACGATTCACTTGCGTCGAATGCACTTTTTATAATATGTACGATCCAGCGGCCGCTGTCAAGAGGGGTGACCTCCGCCACATCAAACCGGGTAAAAGCCTCGCTCTGGCCGGTCTGCTGCAAATAAGAAGAGGCGGCCAGGATCAGGCGCCGTTGTTTGGCCCTGGTCACCGAATTGGATGGGCGGCACAGGGCGTTTGGGTTGGTGCGGGTTTTCACCTCACACATAATCAGGACGCCCTCAGGGTCCCGAAGAATCAGGTCTACTTCACCTTCCCGGATCCGGTAGTTATGCTCCAAAAGGGTACAGCCCTGCTGGATATAATACCGGGCGGCAGCCTGCTCTCCCCGACGGCCGGTTTCGGCCCGGTCCATCACTGACCCTCCGTCCAGTAGCCCTGCTTTTTCAAAAAGCTGCGGCGGTAAAAAGGCTGGATGCCATACTGGGCAATCAGCTCATAGTGGAGCTTAGTGGGATAGCCCTTGTGCTTGGCCAGCTGATACTGGGGGTACTGCCGGTCCAGCTCCATCATATAGTGGTCCCGGCTTACTTTGGCCAAAATGGAAGCCGCGCCAATGCTGGCGCTGGTGGCATCCCCTTTGACCACTGGCTGGGCCGGCATGGCCAGCCCGCTGGGACAGCGGTTGCCGTCCACCAGAACAAGGTTGGGGGTGATCTCCAGTTTCTCTACCGCTTCCCGCATGCCGCCCATGGTGGCCTGGAGGATGTTGTCCCGGTCGATGATCTCAGGCCCCACAAAGACAATGCTGTAGGCCAGGGCTTTCTCCTTGATTTCTGCAAAGAGGGCTTCCCGCTTCTTTTCGCTGAGCTTTTTGGAGTCGTTGATGCCCCAGACCGGTTTGGTGGGGTCCAGGATGCAGGCGGCTACACAGACCGGGCCGCACAGCGGGCCCCGTCCGGCTTCATCCACGCCGGCAAAGCAGCCGCTGGATGCCCGGACAGCATCATCATAAGCATAGAGAGGCTGGGAGATTTCCTCATCGGTCCGGCGCTTCATTCCTCCATATCCTCCTCTGCATCCTCCCGGCGGGGCGGGCGCTCCAGGGTAATCCGGCCCCACTTGCAGGCCCGGAACTCATCCACCAGCATAACGGCGCACCGCTCGGTATTGACTTCGCCGCCCCGCACCAGCAGGCCGCGTTTGCGGCCGATGGCTTCCATCAGCTCATAGGGCGGCAGAGCCATGGTTTCTGCATCCAGCTTATACCGGCTGGCCACCAGGTCGGGATAGTTCTGGCGGACTTCGTCCAGCAGGTTCATGGCCAGCTCTTCCACGTCCAGAATATCATCCTTGATGGAGCCGATGAAGGCCAGGTTGGACGCCGTAGTTTTGGAATCGAATTTCTTCCACAGGACGCCGGGCATATCCAACAGGTCAAACTTCTCGGTGGAAACCCACTGCTTGCCCTTGGTGACGCCGGGGCGGTCTGCGGCCTTGGCCCGTGCCGAGCCGGCAAAGGTATTGATGAAGGTGGATTTGCCTACGTTGGGAATGCCGCAGAGCATAATCTGAGTCTTTGCACCACCCATACCGCGGGCCTGACGCCGGGCCAGCAGACCCGACAGCTCTTTTTCGATGGCAGACCGGACTGCTGCGGTGCCGCCCTTGCTTTTGGCATTGATGGCAACACAGCCGGCATCTGCCGAACGGAAATAACGAATCCATTCTTCGGTGACGGAAGGATCTGCCAGGTCTGCCTTGTTCAGCGCATACAGCCGGGGCTTGCGGGCGGTAATCCGCTCAATCTCCGGGTTGAGGCTGGACAGCGGAATCCGGGCGTCCAGCAGAATCAGGCTGGCGTCCACATGCTGGATCTCCTGCTCCATCACCCGCAGGGTGCGGGCCATGTGGCCCGGGAACCACTGAATATTGAATTGATTGGAAAATTGCATTTCTTCGTTGTTCACTTGACCACTCCTGCATCTTCCAGGGGCAAAAAGCAGAACAGCACTTTGCCCAGGATATCCTCCTCCGCAATGCAGCCGATGCTGGAAGACCGGCTGTCCAGGGAGGCGTTGCGGTTGTCACCCATCAGGAACAGCTCTCCTTCGGGTACGGTATAGGGGAATTCCAGGTCATAGCCCAGATGAGTGGGCTCAGCAATATAATCTTCCTGCAGCACTTCCCCGTTGACGGTGACAGTGCCGGAAGTGTAGTCGATGGAAATGGTATCGCCGCCCTTGGCAATCACCCGCTTGACCAGGGGCTTGCCATAGGTGGTGTAATCATCCACAATGACAATATCGCCCCGCTCGGGCGTATAGCCGGCCCCCCAGACAATCAGCTTGTCTCCATCCCAGAGGGTGGGATTCATGGATGCGCCGTCTACCTGGATGATCCGAAAAAAGAAAGAGAACAGCAGTACCATCACAACCAGCGCCGAAATCAGTGCTTCATACCATTCAATCACACCCTGCCCCGGCTCCTGGGCCGCCTCCATCTCACGTTTTGCGTTTGCCATCCGATACACCCCGCATTCACTGCTAGATTTTCTGTTATTGTACCACACAGCCCTGCCTCCGAAAAGGGGCAGGGTGTGAAAGGATAAAGAAAAAAGGGACAACAAGTGTCCCTTTTCCCTTACAGCCAGCCTGACAGACAGGCCGCGGATGATCAGATATCGCTCTTGACCTTGGCAGCTTTGCCGGTGCGGCTGCGCAGATAGTACAGCTTTGCGCGGCGGACCTTACCCTTGCGGACAACGGTCACCTTCTCGACGAAGGGGCTGTTGATGGGGAAGACACGCTCGATGCCCACGCCGTAAGCAACGCGGCGGACGGTAAAGGTCTCGGCGACGCCGCCGTGCTTCTTGGCAATGACGGTGCCCTCGAAGGCCTGGATACGCTCACGCTCGCCTTCCTTGATGCGAACGTCCACGCGAACGGTATCGCCAACGTTGAACTGGGGGCGCTCAGCCTTGATGCTGCCCTCGGAAATAATCTTCAGTGCGTCCATTTGATGATCCTCCATTTGTTTTAGACGTTCATACACGGCACATCTGCCGTCAGAGGACCGCCCGTTTAATGATTGCTTGTCATTAACCCCGCTGTGGTATCAGCGGACACTAACGCCTAACTATGATAGCATAAACCCGCCGGGAAAGCAAGCGTTTTTGCCAAAAAAGCGGCAGAAAATTTTGCGTTTTCTCGGGAAGTCAGACATTCCTACATCTGGGGCGGAAGGGAACCTTGTTTGCCTTCAGCAGTCCGGTGCGGAGGATGGAAGCCTCTGCGGCAGAAGCGCCGAACTGCTGCTCCAGGAATGCGGTCAGCAGCGAGGGGTTCAGGTTCAACTCCTGGGTGGCCGGCAGACAGACACAAAAGTCCGTTCTCTTTCCTTCAGTATAGAAGTCAAGGGCAGGAATGTACTGTTTCAGGTTGATCTGCTTTTTGGATTTCTTGCCCTTTTTCTCCACCATAGCTTCGGTGAGGCCGTTGTATTGCTCCAGCTTGGACTGGGCGGCCGCCGGGTAGCTGATGGTATAGCAGGCATAGGCAATCTCGCTGGCTTTATCCTGGGCAGGCTCCACCTGGAATACATGGATGCCTGCCGGCATGATGGCATTGAGCTTGTCCTGCCAGGACTGGAAGTCGGGATTCTCCGCCTCGGTCTTGACATCCACGCTCTCGCACAGACTCTCCTGCCCCAGCGACAGCGGACAGGTAAAGGTCATATAAATATGGGGATTGAAGCCCAGGGTATGCCATACCGGCAGACCGCTGCGCTTGAGGACCCGCTGCATCACCCGCTGCATGTCCAGCAGCGAGATATAGGAGGCCTCATTCCGTTTTTCAAACCAAATTCTTACTGTAATCAAAACAGGGACCTCCCAACAGATGATTTGCGCCGCAGCCGCCGCAGGCGCGGTTGCAGGGCTGTGTGGTCTGGGCAGCCAGTGCCTTCTTGTATTCGCGCACCAGGTATTCATGGGTGACGCCGTAGTCCATGTGAGACCAGGGGGTCACTTCGTCCAGGCCGATGGCCCGGTTGCAGTAGAAATGGGGATCAATGCCCAGATCCTCGAACACCTTCATCCAGGTGTCGTACTGGAAGCACTCCTCCCAGCCGTCAAAGTAGCAGCCACGGCGGTAGGCTTCCACCAGGGCCGGGGCCAGACGACGGTCGCCCTTGGCGAAAACACCCTCCAGGAAGCTGGTCTTGCTGTCGTGGTAGTTGACCTTGATCTTCCGGCTGTGCACGCTTTCCAGCAGGTGCTTCTGCTTGGCCTGCAGGGTTTCGGCAGTGTCCATGGGAACAAACTGGAAAGGGGTATGGGGCTTGGGCACAAAGCAGGCGCAGCTGATGGTTACCTGTACCCCTTTGCCCTTGGCGTGGTCCATGCTGTAATAGAGGTCCACCACCTTCTGGGCGGTATCGGCAATGCCTTCAATGTCGGCCATGGTCTCGGTGGGCAGGCCCATCATGAAATAGAGCTTGACCGAGGTGTACCCCGCCTCGAAGGCGATGCGGCAGGTCTTTTCGATCTCGTCCCAGGTGACGTTTTTGTTGATGACGTCCCGCAGGCGCTGGGTGCCGGCCTCGGCGGCAAAGGTCAGGCCGCTCTTGCGGACCCGGGTGGTCTTTTCGATCAGGCTTTCGGAGAAGTTGTCCATCCGCAGGGAGGGCAGCGAAAGGCTGACGTGCTCGGCCGGGGCCCAGCTGTTCAGATCGTCCAGCAGCTCTTCCAGCTGGCTGTGGTCGGAGGTGGACAGGCTGGACAGGCTCAGCTCCTCATAGCCGGTGTTGGCACACAGGTCCTGGGCGGCCTTGTTCAGCAGCCCGGCGTCCCGCTGGCGCATGGGCCGGTAGAGGAAGCCCGCCTGGCAGAACCGGCAGCCCCGGACGCAGCCCCGCAGCACCTCGATGCTGGCCCGGTCCTGAATGGCGCCCACCATGGGCACCACAAAGTTGGTGGGGGGCGCAAAGTCGTTCATATCCTGGATGATGGCCTTGGTGACCACCGCCGGGACCCCCGGCTGGTTGGGGGTGATGGAACGCACCCGGCCGTCCACCTCATAGGCCACATCGTAAAAAGCGGGGATGTAAACGCCGGGGATCCTGGCGATGCGCAGCAGCAGTTCCTGCTTGGAGATCCCCTCCTTTTTGCCCTGCTCGATGGCGGCGCAGATGGCGGGCAGCTGGCGCTCCCCTTCCCCCAGCTGGATCACGTCGAAAAAGGCCGCCAGGGGCTCGGCGTTGCAGGCGCAGGGGCCGCCCGCCACGATCAAGGGCCAGGACTCATCCCGCTGGCTGGAATAGAAAGGAATCCCCGCCAGGTCCAGCATGGCCAGGATATTGGTGTAGGACAGCTCGTACTGGAGGGTAAAGCCCACCGCATCAAAGGCGGTCAGGGGGTCTTTGCTCTCCAGGGTGTAGAGGGGCAGGCCCAGCCGCTCCATCTCGGCTTTCATATCCAGCCAGGGCATAAAGGCCCGCTCACACCACCAGTTGGGCTGGGCGTTGAGCAGCTCGTACAGAATCTTCTCCCCCAAAAAGGACATGCCCACCTCGTAGGTGTCGGGGAAACAGAAGGCGAACCGGACGTCCACCTTGTCCTTGTCTTTATACACGCTGCCGGGCTCGCCGCCGGTGTACCGGCCCGGTTTCTGCACCCGGCCCAGCGCTTCTTTCAACTTCGGCTCAAACATTGGGTTCCTCCACAGGCAGGGCCGAAATGGCCCCGATTTTATCGTCTCTTTATTGTACCCTATTTAGGGTGGAATTGCAATTTCCAATTTTGCATTTTATCGCTTCCGTCTTTGGCGCCGGAGCTGTACTGCTGCGTGCAGAATCTGGGCCCCGTCCAGGGGCGGAATGGGCAGCAGATTAAAGGCGGCGGTCAGACAGTTGGCCGCCAGAAAGGCAGCCCCCCAGAGGGTGGCCCGACGGCTCATCCGAAAATACCACACCCCCGCCAGCAGCAGATTGGCCCCCGGCCCTGCCGCGGCCAGCAGAAGGGTTTGGGCCGCTGTCAGCCCGGCGCCCCGGGTTCGCATGCAAAAGCCGGTCATGGTCACGGCGATGACCGGCATCCGATGCTTAAAAAGCCAGTAGACCAGAATATGCCCGCACTCGTGAAGAAAGGCCGCCAGCAGCCCCACCCGCAGAAACCCGCTGCTGTCGAAGTAAAGCAGCAGATACAACAGGCCGCACAGCGGCAGCGGGTCCTGAAACACCAGACAGCCTACTCTTACCCGCCGGGGCCCCAGCAGATCCCGGGCCGGCCTCATGGTTTTGCCTCCGGCAGACCCAGCGCCCGGGTGGGGTCCTGCCGTTTGCCGTTCTGGAACAGCTCAAAATGGAGGTGGGGCCCGGTGGCCCGGCCGGTCTGGCCCGCGCAGCCCAGAGGCTGCCCGGCTTTGACTACCTCCCCGGGGCGGACATAGAGGTATTGCAGATGAGCGTAGAGGGTTTCTGTCCCGTCTTCATGGAGCAGGCGGACGTAATTGCCGTAGCTGGTACTGCGATCGGCCATGCTGACCACCCCGTCCAGGGCCGCCAGCACCGGCGTCCCCTCGGCGCAGGCCAGATCCACCCCCTGATGGAACCCCCACTCCCCTTGTGTCGGGTCGCTCCGCCAGCCGTAGCCCGAGGACACCCGCCAGGCCGAGGTTTCCAGCGGGAAATACAAATCCAGCGCCCGCCAGCTGCGGGTGCAGCTGTAAAGCAGACTAAACAGGGCCACGGTACAGCAAAGCAGCCCGTATAAAAACCAGGCTGCCGGGCGGGTATATACCATCCGGGACGGGGTTTTTATACGGGCTGTCCGTTTGACGTTGGGGTTTGGGGTACGCCGCCGCTTTGCCTGCATCCAGACAACCTCCTTTTCTTTCAGGCTATCTTATGCAGCGAGGCCGGCGGGGTATTCTCTTATTTCATCCCCAGAGATTTGAGCAGGCGGCTCCACCAGCTCTCGGGGGCGGGTTTCACCACCACCGGTGCGGGGACCGAGGCGTCCACCGGCAGGGCCGGATGGGCAGTTGGTTCCTCTTTCGGCGCGGGGACCGCGGGCTCTTCCTGAGGCTGCTCCGGTGCTGCCGGGGCGGGAGCGGGCTGAGTCTCTGCTGCCGGGGCAGTTTCCACAGGGGCAGGGCTGGTGGTTCCCGATTCTGCGGGGCGAGCCTCCTCCGCCGGGGCGGGGGCGGCCCGGGTGACGGTGGCCCACTCCACCCGGCGGTCGGTGAGCACCTCCACCCGGATGTGCAGGCCGTAGACCTCCACCTCGGGGTGGCTGCCGTCCTCGGGGATCACGCTGAGCTGGGCAAACCCCAGCCCGCCCAGGGTCTCGGTCTCCTCGTCCT
>OERG01000178.1_pt1 | contig 14241 bp, 10 predicted proteins | sample 1539951 | NCBI WGS metagenome assembly OERG01 (sample SAMEA3891870, study PRJEB23780) | metagenome | biome: terrestrial biome; feature: animal house; material: Caecal content | place: Italy | collected 2015-05-05
GGTTTCTTTCCACTTGCATTTATGTTAAAATATGCTATGGGAATTGATGGCGCGATTGCATTTTTATGCATCCTATCCATTTTCCATTCTATCTATCAAAAATTTTATTTTTAGGTGAACTTTTATGAATCAGACCCAATTGATTGAGCAGCTCTCTGCCGCCGGTGTAGATACCGAAAAAGCAATCTCCCGTTTTATGGGAAATCAGGATTTATTCATTTCCTTTATCCGTAAATTGCCTACTTATATGAAATTTGATGAAATGCGCACCTATTTGGAGCAGCAAAACGAAGAATATTTTTATATGGCGGTACACAATCTCAAAGGCACGGCCGGTAATCTGGGCGTACAGTCTATCTTTGAATGTGCCCAAGCAATTTTGGTCGAATTTCGTACTTCAAACTTTCAACACAGTCAAAAATTAAATGACCTTCTCTCAGAAGCGGAGGCCGAGAGCAAGCAACTCTCTAAAATTCTAATCGAATATGAACAAAAAGTGGAGGATTGAACGTGAAACGCGATACTTTACTCATCATTGATGACAGTGAATTAGATTTGGCCATTTTAAACGAAATCTTTAAAAATCACTTTAAAGTAAAATGTCTCTCCAATGCGGCGCAAGCAATGCGCTTTCTGACCCAAAATCAACACCGTATCTGTGCGGTTTTGCTGGATATCTGTTTGGGCAGAAAAGGTGCTGGCTTTACGGTGTTGCAGCAGATTCAGCAGGACATTCCCTCCACAGGCTTACCGATTATCCTGATTACCTCAGACGCACAAAAACAGTATGTTGTAGACGGCATTGCCCGTGGTGCAGCCGATTTTCTGGTCAAGCCGGTTAACCCACACACCGTTCAAACCCGTGTCTGTGCAACGGTCAAATCCGCTTGGCCAGCGGGTACAACCATTCTTGACGCTTCTTCGCCTGCTGTCTCGCAAGACAATGCCCCGCTCGCCCTGCTGCCGCGCACCCTATCCGCAGAAGATGCCGAGAAAATCGCTGCACAATGGTGGGATAAACTGTGTGTACTGGCAAAAAACCGCCCTGCAATTTCACTCTCTCAAGCACGCCGTATCCAAAAAATAACCACCCTATTCGCCGAAACCTATGTCGAAACACATCCCGATAGCGGTCTAAGCTTTTTAGACGCAACATTCATCGGCTGTGCCGCAGCCTTTTTAGATGTCGGTCTGCTCGGTCTGCCCGATGCTGTCATCACAGACCCTGATACCCCGGCCTATCAAGAACACACCACCATCGGTCGAGATTTTTTCCTTCAAGGAAGTGCAGAACATCCTTTTTTACATTATTGTTCAGAAATTGCCTATTGGCATCACAAAAATTTTGACGGCACAGGGTATCCGCAAACCGATACGCCTGTAACCCCACCTTTGTGTGCACAGCTGGTACATACCGCCATGCGATGCGACAATTACGCCAAGATTCACCGCAACCATAACAATCGGTTTGAGCGCATGTTATACGCCCTATCCGACGAGGTTGGTCATATCATTTCCGAGGAAATGTATTCTCTTGTGCAAAGCTGTCAAGAATCTATGTCCATTTTGCTGCTTGACCTTGACCATTCTTCCCAAAGCTAAACTTTGTTTTCAGGAGAGCAAGCCGTGAAACATGCAACCAAAAAAATCCCGTCTTATCTTCGAATCAGTGTCTTGGTTCTTGTGCTGTTTGCCGTTTTGTCTGTGTTCAGTATTCACATTTTGCGCGTCAAGTTGCTGCAAAATGCGCAGGAAATGGGCACTTATTTTACAAAAAACTATTCAGCCGAAGAACAAAATAACATCACCATTTATCAAACTCTGATTGAACTGGGAACCCAATATCTGGACGAACAGACCGCACGCGGTTCAGAGGCTGAAAAAATGCAGCGTTGGATGGACGATTTATTCAGCAACATTACAACCATGTTGGGCAATCAATCGGTCAACCTATACGCCGTGATAGACGGCAAACTGATGTCCGCCAATGCTTGGCCAGATATGCAAACCTATGATTTCCGCGCTACAGACTGGTATCAACAAGCGATTGCGGCGGCAGGAACCCCCATTTTCACCAATGTGTATACCGACCAGATAACCGGTAAACCGGTGGTTACAGTCGCACAAAAAGGCACACTGACCGATAACATCTTGGTGTTTGATGTTTTTCTGGAAAATTTCCACGCATATGCCAACCACTCTGTACTGCCTGAGGGAGCCTGCTATTTTCTCTGTGACCAAACCGGCGTTCCGCTCTACTACGCCACCGATTCCGATATGTCCTATACCCAAGCGCTGACCTACATGCAGTCTATCTTCCCCGGTATTCAAGACAATTCCCTTGCCCCTTACGATGCCAATGTAACCGACTTATCCGGCCGCGCACAAGGGGTATACTACTCTCAAATGAGTAATGGCTGGATATCGGTCGTGACCATCCCATTTAATACAATTTTATATGAATTGCGCCGCTTTATCACCATTTTCGCAATCGTTTTCGTGCTGTTTGTCGCCGGTGTCGCTGTACTTACGGTACGGGATTTCCGTATGAATCGCAAAATCAAACGCGTAGATGACACGGCTCGTGTTTTGGGTAACTCCTATTACGCCATCTATCGCATTGATTATGAACACAATACTTATGAGGTCATCAAAAGTGCCCCCGACGTACAGCCCATCTTGGGAAAACAAGGGCAATATGATGTGCTTTTGCATACCATCGAACAGGTCGTTGATGCCGGTACTTATCAGGCGTTTGCCGATAGCTTTTCCATCCAAAACATCCGCAAACTGGTTGCCGAACAGGTATATGACTTTGGCGGCGATTACCTGCGCAGATTTGGACAACTCAAAAAGTGGGTCAATGTCCGTTTGCTGTTCGATGCCGCCCTGCCTCCCTCCGAAGTCGTGTTGTGTTTCCGAGAGGTTGAGCAGGAAAAAACAGAACAGTTAAAACAATTTGCTCTGCTCAAAAGTGCTCTGGAGTCGGCACAGAAAAATGAAGCGGCAAAAACCGATTTCTTCAACAACATGTCGCACGAAATGCGCACCCCACTCAATGCAATTCTTGGCCTGTCTGAACTCGCACGCAGTCATCTGGATGACAGCAAAAAAATTGACACCTATTTGGATAAAATCCAGTATTCCGGTCGACAATTGCTTGATTTAATCAACGATTTACTGGAAATCGCCCAACTGGAGCGCGGCAAACTATCGTTTGACTGCGCGCCAATGGATTTGCAGAAATGTGTGACCGAATGTACGGAAATTTTCCAAGCGCTTGCTGTGCGCGAAAAGAAAGACTTTTCGGTTTTCTTCTCCCTTACAGATACGATGGTCATGGGAAATGCGGCACGCATCAGCCAGATTTTAAACAATCTACTGTCAAATGCGTTCAAGTACAGTCATGCCGGTGCATCCATATCTATCTCGGTCAATCAATGCGGTGCACCGCCCAACGCCAACTATCAAATCATTGTATCAGACACGGGTATTGGTATTTCTCCTGAATTTTTACCACATATTTTTGATTCCTATTCCCGCGAAACACGTTTTACAACCAAAAATGTTATCGGTACCGGGTTGGGGATGCCAATTGTCAAGCGGCTGATTGATGAAATGAACGGAAAAATTTCTGTCCAAAGCCAACTTGGACAAGGAACCACCTTTACCGTTACCCTACCGCTTACGGTCACACAGCCAGAAGCCCCCAAAGACACCCCTGCATCGGTTCATTTTACCCTTGCTGGAAAGCGCATTTTGTTGGCAGAGGACAACGAAATCAACATGGAAATCACAAAAGAAATCCTTTTCATGCACGATGTTGTCGTAACGCCTGTGTGGAATGGCAAACAGGCTGTGCAAGCCTTCTTAGATTCCGAACCATTTTATTTCGATGCCATCTTAATGGATATGTTAATGCCCGAAATGAACGGTTGTGAAGCGGCAAAAGCCATCCGGTCCAGTGACCGTCCTGATGCCAAGCAAATTCCGATTTTGGCCGTTACTGCCAACGCATTTGCAGAAGATATCGCCATGACCACCGAAGCCGGGATGAATGCACATATTGAAAAGCCCATTGATTTTGAGCTATTGTGTCAAACGTTAAGTCATCTGATTCAAAATTCCTGAGGGTCTTAACTATAAAAAAACAGCGTCCGAACCATTCGGACGCTGTTTTCATTTTCATACAGTTCTCTGTCAATCGCCGCCCAAGCGAATCGACGCATTTCCTTCCGCGTCAATGACAATGCGCATGGGCTTGATATAAGTATTATAAAATTGCTTTTTTTCTCCCGCTGTCATATCTACCATCGTTTCACGGTACACCTGCTGCAACAACTCCTCTACATTCACTTGAAAAGCATCGTTTAATCTTTGCCGAATCTCATTGCGCAACGTGTGCAGCTTAACTTCTTCGCTGTTACCGGTGCAAAAATCATCAATGTAACAATAGAAAATGCCCGCATTCTCCATCGCATTTTTCATGTCATGTCCACATTTAGATTCTTCCACCATCACCAAAAAGCGCGCCTCTGGCAGCGTGGAAATCAGTCCCCAATAATCGGAGTCACTGGAAACTATTACAAACGAATCTGCGCGGCCTTGATAGAACTCCTTACAAGCCCCAACTGCTAAACTCATGTCCACCAAAGATTTGTTCTGTTTGACCCGCTCGACTAGAATATGTTCGACTGGAATATTGGTAAATTCATTTAATATTTTCCATGCTACGGTTGTATGGGGGTCATCGTATAAGATTATTTTGGACACTTTGGCCAGTTCATCGCTGTCCAAATTACGCAGCACTGCATGTAATTTATAAGGGTCTGAATTTTCGCAATCGACTACAAACGCTGTTTTTTCATTGCTTCCAATGAAATCATAAATATTACTTTTGGTTGCATCGCTGGCATCGGTTACTTTGCTCATATCTTGGAAGAAATCTTCGTGCGCTTCATATAACAGAGAAACAAATTTTTTATCGTTATATAGAATATTCCCGCGCGCAGCGCCATGCCAATTGAGATATACCTGATACGGATAGTGCAGCATATTGTCATGAAATTCTCGATTGGCACGTTTTGCCCCCGCTTCGGTCAGTCCATGCGGCATAATGAATAATTCCCGAATATAGTCCCAATCAATCCAAATGGGAAATAGTTCACGGCATAAATTGATGCGGTCTGCAATATATCGGTTGATGTCAAAGACGTATTTTTCCGCTTTATAATTGGCTTTCATCAGTGGAATCCCGTCTTGATGCAGCTGCTCAATACAGTGCGGCGGAATGTATTGCGGCAACGTACCCAGATTTTTCATATCAAACATCATTGCGCGTTGAATTTTTGTAAAATATTTCTCCAGCCCTGTGCGTATCATACACAGATTCCGAATAATACGCGCATTTTTATTGTTCTCCAATTCATTATAAATTTCTATTTTAGGCGGTTCAAATTCATTTTCAAATATTTTTTGCGGTACACCTATCAAATACGCGACTCTGGATACAATGAGATAAGTACTATTGGTATATTCCTTTTCTTCTTCCGCTGGATATAGTACATTTAATTCCATGCAGTTCACTCCTTTCATGTGGTTACAAGCACTGCTCTTATACTTTTATATTTTGCCATATTCTGTTTCCTTTTTCAACCGTTATTCATGTCTTAAAACCTTGTTCTAACATTGTTGTCTCGACATATTTCGACATTTCTATGGCAAAAAAACAGGAAAGATTACCCTTTTTAAGGCATCGTCTTTCCTGTTTTTCGGTCATTTATGTGTGCTGCCAATTTTATTGCAGCTTTTTTGTGAAAGATTGTGGTTTTGCGTTCTCCCGCTGTATCTAAAATTTGGTTTCTAATCTTTCTTTTGTTTGCTCATGGAATATGCACCCTGCAAACCCGTAATCAGCATCTTTTTTGTTTATCAAAATGTTATATGCTTTTCTCTTAACCAAAGAATTGTTTGATGTCTTCTTCCACCGTAGAAATTCCGGCAATTCCAAAGTTCTCTACCAAGACATTGGCAACATTAGGTGACAAAAATGCGGGGAGCGTCGGCCCCAAATGGATATTTTTCACACCCAAATGCAGCAGCGCGAGCAACACAATCACAGCCTTCTGTTCATACCATGCAATGTTATAAACAATCGGCAGGTCATTGATATCGTCTAACCCAAAAACTTCCTTTAGTTTGAGCGCAATCACAGCCAAAGAATAAGAGTCATTGCACTGACCGGCATCAAGCACACGCGGTATGCCGCCGATATCACCCAAGTCCAGCTTATTATACTTATATTTTGCACATCCGGCCGTCAGAATCACAGCATCCTTGGGCAGCGCCTTGGCAAATTCGGTATAATAGTTTCTGGATTTTGCGCGGCCATCACAGCCAGCCATAACCACAAACTTTTTGATAGCACCAGACTTGACTGCTTCTACAATCGAATCTGCCAGTGCAAGCACCTGATTGTGTGCGAATCCGCCCACAATTTCACCGGTTTCAATCTCGCGCGGTGCCGGACACTGTTTGGCATGTGCAATCAGTGCCGAAAAATCTTTGTGCCCCTTGGTATCTGCCGCTATGTGTTTACAACCTGCAAAACCAACTGCACCAGTTGTGTATACTCGCTCTTTGTAACTCGCCTTTGGCGGTACGAGACAGTTTGTTGTCAGCAAAATCGGCCCGCCAAACGCTTCAAACTCCTCCTGCTGCTTCCACCACGCATTTCCGTAGTTGCCCACCAGATGCGGGTATTTTTTCAGTTCCGGATAATAATGTGCCGGCAGCATCTCTGAATGGGTATAAACATCTACACCAGTATCTTTGGTCTGTTCCAACAGCATCTTTAAATCGTGCAAGTCGTGACCGGAAACCAAAATTGCCGGACGATTGCGCACACCAATATTGACCTTGGTAATCGTTGGATTGCCATAAGCTGACGTGTTGGCTTTATCCAGCGCCGCCATGACATTCACGCCATACTTTCCAGTCTCCAGCGTCAGCGCAATCAAATCTTGTACGGATAGGCTATCATCCCGTGTTTTTGCCAGCGCCTGCTGCAAAAATGCGTCAACCTCAGGCAAAAACGTTCCATAGGCATTGACATGATGATTATAGGCCGCCATACCTTTGAGTCCATAGGTAATCAATTCGCGCAAACTGCGCACATCTTCATTTTCAGTCGCCAATACGCCGACCTCTTTTGCTTTCTGTTCCCAATCACCTGCACCATCCCATTTTGCACTGTCGGGCAATCCTGCGGTATCATCCAACTGTGCAGCCAGAATACGAGTTTGTTCAACGGTATGATGGATGTTTCTTGTAATCACTGCATCATCAAAATTTGCATTTGTAATCGTCACAAATAGATTTTCGGTCACACACTTGTTAGTTGATTGCGGCACTTCTTTTCCCTCGGCACGCAACTGTGTTGCAACGGCCGCCAATCCGCGTGTTACATATAACAATAAATCCTGTAAATTTGCCGTTTTGGCCGTTTTTCCGCATACACCAGCGTGCGTACAGCCGCTGCATCCCGCGGTTTCCTGACATTGATAACAAAACATTTTGTTTTCCATTTTATAAAGCTCCTTTTTCGATTCCAATATAGCGCGTTTCTTGTTGTACCGCTGTGCTCTTGTCCTCTGTATGATTTGATTATATCGCAAACGCTATACCCTGTACGTTAGAAATACAACGAAAATGACTTTTCTGATTTTGTTATAAGATGCAAACTATGGTATATTACTTTATCATGTCTTCTGGCACAGTCATGTGCTTGACAAATAATTTTTTTAATGATTTAATGATAAAAATAGCAAGCAAAGGAGCGGTATTGTTTGTCTTTGACTCATTTGGATGAATCGGGAGCTGCCCGTATGGTAGATGTTGGCGAAAAAGATATTACGCGCCGAACGGCACAAGCACAAGCCATTGTATCTATGGATGCCAAAACATTGGAGCTGATTACAGCTGGGAAAATGCCCAAAGGAGACGTATTCTCGTGTGCCCGCATCGCGGGCATCATGGCTGCAAAACGTACATGGGAATTGATTCCGATGTGCCATCCCATTTTAATCGAAAGCATATCGGTTGATTTAACCCCTATTTCGGACACCGAAGTACGCATTATCAGTACGCTGCGCTGCACACACAAAACTGGTATTGAAATGGAAGCACTTACTGCCGTTTCGGTTGCGGCTCTGACCCTCTACGATATGTGTAAGGCCGTTGACCGCGGTATGACCATCCAAGATATCATGTTATTGCACAAAAGTGGTGGAAAATCGGGAGACTTTCACCGCGAGCCTTGAACCATTTGCACAACACGTTTCAGCCGTGATTTGCGGCGCAAGATTTATTTTCTGTGCAGAAAATCTGTAATTTCTATCCATACACGCAAAAAGAGCGCACTTTCCAGTGCGCTCTTTTACATTTCATAGCGAAAACGGTCGCTTATTCTTCAATCAGGTCGTCCAGCTCATCCATATACGGGGTATCACAGCAAATTTCAAGCGGTGCTTTCTTGGCGTACATACCAACCGAAGCTGCCGACTTTGCGATGGGCTGCATGGTACCGGCACCGGCAACACAGCCGCCCGGACAAGCCATACCTTCGAGCAAATAGCCATCATATTTGCCCGCCTTAGCCATCATCATCATCTTTTTGCACTCGGCAAGTCCTTGTGCGCTGGCAACCTTGATTTCGCATCCCGGCTCCAGCTTCTTCATGCTGTTTACAACCGCCTTAGCAACACCGCCGCTGACCGCAAAGTTACGGCCATCCGTACTGGTGTTGGACAAAATCTCCTCGGCTTCAATGGTTTCCAAGTCGATATTCTTGGCGTTAAACAAGCCCATCATTTCCTCGAACGTCAGGACATAATCTACATCACTGCGCACGGTACGGCGTCTTGCCTCCAGCTTCTTCGCTGCGCAAGGCCCAATAAATACAACCTTTGCGTCCGGATGTTTTTTCTTAATCAAACGAGCGGTCAATACCATGGGGGTCAATGCCATGGAAACACAGTCCTTAAATTCTGGGAATTCCTGCTTCGCCATCACCGACCATGCCGGGCAGCAAGAGGTTGCCATAAACGGAATCTTGTCGGGTACATGGTCAAGGAAATCAATTGCTTCCTGTGTTGCGCACATGTCCGCACCCACTGCAACTTCAATGACATCGGTAAAGCCAAGTGCCTTCATGGCAGCGCGCAGTTTCTCCGGTGTTACCTTGGGGCCAAACTGACCGACAAATGCCGGTGCCACAGCCGCATAAACCGGTGTGCCCTGCTTCATGGCCTGAATCATCTGGAAAATCTGTGCCTTATCTGCAATCGCACCAAACGGGCAATTTACCAGACACATACCGCACGAAACACACTTATCATAGTTGATTTCCGCGCGGCCGTGTTCATCCGAACCAATCGCATTAACACCGCACGCCTTTGCACACGGGCGTTCCTGCTTGATAATCGCATTATACGGGCAAACATCCTGGCAACGGCCACATTTAATGCACTTATCCTGGTCAATCACCGAACGGCCATTGACAATGTGGATGGCATCCTTGGGGCACACTTCGGTGCACGGATGCGCCAGACAGCCCTGACAGCCCTCTGTAACCATAATGCGCTTCTCCGGGCAAGAATGGCAGGCGAACTTAATAATGTTGATGAGCGGCGGCTCATAATACTGTTCGATGGTTGCGCTTTGCTCGATTCCATCAGAAATCGGTGCATCTGCCGCAGCTGTGCGCACCGGCATACCCATTGCCAAGCGCAGACGCTCGCCGATAATTGCGCGCTCTAAAAATACGCTGTCACGATAAGCGGCATGTTCACCGGGCAAAATCTGATATGGCAGCGACTCCATCGTTTTGGCATAATCTTCGCTTTCATATGCCATGCGTGCAATCTCGGTATAGACACGCCGACGAATTTCGTTAATACTTGTGTAAACTCCTCGCATTGAGCGGGCTCCTTTCCGTGTTCCTTCTATTTTTTCAATCCCGTGTTCTCAGTATAATATGTGGAACCAATTTTATCAATCCCTTCACCATATATTACCCATTATTTGATAATAATTTCACAATTTAAGGGAATATTTCGGTTGTTTTACCAGATGGTATAAAGAGGTTTATACCATCCTTAGCACGCACATTGACACGCTTTTCCGCATAAGATAACAGCGATTGCACATCTTGCCGCCTTGGTGCAGAAGGATGTTCGTCCGGATATCCCAAAGCAATCAAAGCCATCAATTCCTGATTTTTGGGAATCTCCAAATAATGTTCCAGCCCTTTTCGGTCAAATTGCCCCATCACAACTGTTCCTAAACCCAAATCATGCGCAGCCAAGCAAAAAGTCTGTGCCGCTAAACCACAATCATAATACTGCCATCCTGCCGCACGGTCGGTTGCAAAAGAACCATCGTGCTCAAAACCCGAACGCCCTTTGATAAAGGTCTGCGCAATCAAGATAGGACAACTCTGTAAAATTTCTGCATTTTCAGGTGCATATATTTGCGCAATCTTGTCTAGTTCATCTCTATCCTCTATGACAAGATAACGGCTGACCTGTGTATTGTTCCATGACGGCGCAAAAGCAGCCAATGACACAATCTGCGCAAGTGTCTCATGCTGAACCGGCTGTTGTGTAAATTTGCGCACACTTCGGCGTGTTAAGATACAATCCTGCAAATTCATGGGTATTTATCACCTCTTTTGCCTCCTATGATAAAGCCACTTCACAACAAAGTCAATAAAACAGGGATATAAGTTCATCAAACTTTCATAAAAGCGCCTTTTTCGGGTATGAAATCGGTGTGATTGAACACCCTAATAGAAATCTATGTATTTATCTTTTCACGGTTATCCCTCAAAGATATTTCACAATTTTATGGTAGATTCTGGCGCGGTTGTATGCTAGAGTGAATGTGGAAAAATGAGCTGGTCGCCCCTCCCGCGACCGGAAAGCGAGGAATTGTTATGCCAAAAAATATTGCATCCCGTTCTGATTGCGACCCACAATATCAGTGGGCGTTGACCGATATCTTTCCGTCTGACGAGGCATGGCGCGAATGTTACGCCAAGGCACAGGCCTCACTGGACACACTGCGCAGCTATGAAGGTCATTTATCCGATTCCGCCCAAAAACTGTTGTCTTTTTTACAGTTTAGTGATGAACTAGGCGGACAACTGGACGCACTGGGCAATTATGCACAGCGCAAAAGCGATGAAGATACCCGCAATGCGGTCTATCAGGAGATGACCGCACAATTCACCAACCTAGCCGTAGCCACCAGTCAGGCTGATGCGTTTTCCACGCCCGAACTGCTCGCCATCCCAGAGCAAACCCTGACCGAATTTTACAACGCTGCTCCCGAACTGACGCATTATCGGTTATTACTTGACCGCGTGCGTCGCCAAAAGCCGCATACCCTGTCCCCAGAGTGCGAAGCATTATTGGCTGCCGCCGGGCAACTGAGCCAAGCCCCCGACGACATCTTTTCTATGCTCAACGATGCCGATATGTCGTTCCCCGATGCAATAGACAGCACCGGAAAAAAACATCGTGTGACCCACAGCACCTTTGTTGCGCTGCTGCAATCGCCCGACCGCACCTTACGCGAAAACGCATTTCGTTCGCTGTACAGTGTCTATCAGCAATACCGTAACACCTCTGCGGCTGTACTCAGTGCCCAAATGAAGCAACTGCAATTTTTTGCCGATGCGCGCAAGTACGACTCTGCCCTGCACGCCGCACTCAATGCCACCGAAGTTCCGGTCGAAATCTACCACAATCTGATTCAGACGGTACGCGAAAATCTGCCCGCTATGCACCGCTATGTGCGACTGCGTAAAAAGCTGTTACAGGTCGATGAATTGCACTTCTATGACCTGTATACGCCCATTGTAGCCGACCAAGACATTGAAATTGAATATGAAGATGCCAAAAAACTGGCATTGGAAGCACTTGCCCCGCTGGGTGAGGACTACCGCAAACTGTTAGAAGAAGGATTCCAAAATCACTGGATTGACGTATACGAAACGCCCGGAAAGCGTTCGGGCGCCTATTCGGCCGGCCCGTATGGAACGCACCCGTATGTTTTGCTCAATTACACCGACACCCTGAACGACGTGTTCACGTTGGTGCATGAGATGGGACACGCACTGCACTCCTATCAATCCAACAAAACCCAATCCATCACCTATGCCAACTATGTGATTTTTGTGGCAGAAGTCGCTTCGACCTGCAACGAATCCCTTTTGATGCAGTATCTTTTGAGCCAGACCGACGACAAGCGCCGTCGCGCCTATCTGATAAATTACTTTCTGGAACAGTTCCGCGGCACCATTTACCGTCAAACCATGTTCGCCGAATTTGAACTGTGGTGCAGCCAGCAGATTGCGCAGGGCAATGCGCTGACAGCCGAAACACTGTCAGCGAAGTATCGCCAGCTCAACCGCGATTACTACGGCGAGGACATTGTACTGGACGATGAAATTGCACTGGAATGGGCGCGTATTCCGCATTTCTATTACGATTTCTATGTTTATCAATATGCGACTGGCTATGCAGCCGCAATCGCACTGTCTCAGCGCATTTTGGAACAAGGCGAACCCGCTGTTCAGGACTATCTTGCATTTTTGTCCAGCGGCTGTTCGGCCGACCCCATTTCCCTGCTGCGCAAGGCTGGCGTTGATATGGCTTCGCCTGCACCGGTTGCCAGTGCGTTAACCTTATTTGATTCTCTGGTCAGTGAACTGGAAGCGCTGTTATGCGACTGACAAATAAAATAAAAAGATAATATCCCTGAACAAAGCACAAAGAGCGCACCTTCAAGCGGTGCGCTCTTTCTATATGGATTATTATTCTTTCCATGCCTGCCACCATTCTGTAAATGGTGCTGCATAGTTGGTTTTAAAGCCGGTCAAATTGCGGGTGCAAATTTTTTGCCACCCCTCCGGAGTATCTCCCAAATTAGAAAAGACCAGAATATTTTTGGCACGCAACCAAGCAATATCTTCCCGCTCAAGCGCTTCAATGTTAAGCCCAACTTCAAACAATTTCATGGTTGGAATTTTTTCTTTCCACGCTTCGGTCAATCGGCGGATGTTGGCACCCAGTTTGACACCAGACGGCAACGGATTACGGCGCGCATAGTCTTGAATCTCATCTATCAGCGCCGGTTCTCCCGAAAAAATGATACAATCGCTGCGCCCTGCGAATGCTGACAACTGCTTACAAAGTTCGGGCATCATTCCAGATGCCTTGTACTCAATCTCCACTATCACGCGACGCGTTAATTGGCTGAGCCACTCAAACAGGTCGGAAAGACGCATCAGTTTTGCCATTCGCGGTTCTCTGACGCGTTCCTGTTCATAGGGATGGGCTTCATCACATCCAAGCTGACGCATCACATCGACCGCTAACTCTTCGGGCACGCCCTCCGGTTTCCAGTTGTCCATTAAATGATTGGCATACGGCAGTTGTAACTCGGACAGTTCTTTCCAAGTACATTCTTCCACTGCGCGTATACACGGTGTATCCGAACCACAGGTCAAGCGTTCCAGCGTCGGGTCGTGATGAATCACAATCACACCATCCCGCGTCATGCGAATATCAATTTCCAATCCCTCAATGCCTGCATGATATGCTGCGCGAAAGGCCTCAAGCGTGTTTTCCGGGGCTGCCTGACTGATGCCGCGATGCGCCAGGCGCCAAGGCCCCGTATACTGCTTTTTCATGTTGGTCTTCTCCTTCTCTCATACAGCAGCCAAAGCCGCTCCCTTTTCAGGTTCACTATACTGCGTATTCTCGGCATTGTCAACAAAAATCATGCGATAAATTGTAAATTTTCTAGTAACTCTTTTGCGATTCCACCAAATTTTACTGCGCGGCTTTGCGGTGTTTGTGCATACATTTGTAGCAAATACGGTATTTGGACGACAAGGGCATGGGTGCATGACACACTTGACAGCTCTTTCCCTTTTGCGACAGCTCACGCACCAACAATTCATTGATTTGCAATGCGGTGTTTTCTTTTTCGGTGCGCAGCCACTCCAAATCAATCGGCTGACGAAAGGTACGGCTGAAAGAATAGTATAAATCCAGCCTTTGACTGTACTGTTCCAGCCCGTCCAAAGACGCTTTTCCGCGCCGCGGAAATTCCAATTCATGCCCGTCCAAATATTGCCTGCAATACAATAGAAAATAGTCCATCAATTCC
>OERG01000179.1_pt1 | contig 14222 bp, 12 predicted proteins | sample 1539951 | NCBI WGS metagenome assembly OERG01 (sample SAMEA3891870, study PRJEB23780) | metagenome | biome: terrestrial biome; feature: animal house; material: Caecal content | place: Italy | collected 2015-05-05
GGGGATGTCCGGGCCGGCGGGCTGATGGGGGTTTCCATCAGCACATACCGGCACTCGTCGTAGATGTGGTCCTCCTGGCGGGAGTCCACATCCTCCACGTTGCTCTCGTCGTACACCAGGGAGGGGATGGTGCGGATGAAATGCTTGCAGGTGCGGAACACCTGGAACATGGGCCGCCCCTCGGAATCAAAAGCCAGACGGTAGTGCATCTGCATCTTGCCGGCCAGGCGGGTGTTGTCCGCCGCCGACCAGAAGATGCCGTTGGGGGGCCGCTCCATCATGGCGGCAATGCTCTCGCCCCGGCTCTCGTCAAAGATGGCCGGGTCGGCCACCCCCCGGATGGTCCGCCCCCGGAGCACCGGGTCGTTCTGTTCTGCCTCCCGGATCTTCCGGGCCTGCTCCACCGGGTCCATCCGCAGGCCCTCATTGGGCCGGCCGGTGCATCCGTAGAGCTCCTTGATCCGGTAAATCCGCCCGTCCTCGTCCACCGCGTACCACCCCACCGAAAAAGGCCTGGAATAGCCGAAGTCGTACCCCCGCCAGATCCGCCAGTGTTTGGGGATCTCGAAGGGTTCCACCACATGGGTCCATCGCTGGTCCCGGTAGTGATCGGGGTCGTTGCGCCACTCGGTGAACACCTGCCCCGAAAAGCTGTCCCAGCTGCCGTAGAGCAGGGCCTGTTTTTCCGCCTCGGGCAGGGCGGCCAGGCTGGCCAGATAGTCGGGATCGTTGGCCAGCAGGGCCGGGTTGTCAAAGACGCTGGAGGGGATGAACACCCGGGCCCGGGTATAGGTCCGGGTGGTGCCGTCGGGCATCCGCACCTGGTACTCCTCCCGGATGGGGGTGCCGGGGGGCGCCGGTGTGATGAACCGCTCCTTGACCCAGCCGTGGCCCACCCCGCCGGGGTTGGTGGTGGCCCGCATATAGACCCGGGTGCCGGGGCCGGTGGGCCGGTTGCGGCTCATCATGTAGCTGTACTCCTCCCATTCAAAGTGGGTCAGCTCGTCAAACCCGATGAAGTCGTAGGCCTTGCCCTGGTAGTTGGTGCGGTCCTTGGTGTACTGCATCGACCCGAAGTAGATCTTGGCCCCGCTGGGGAAAATCCAGACGTGGGCGGTGGCATTGTACTGGGCCCCCGGGAACGCCCGGCGGTAGTAGTTCATGCTCTTGTCCACCAGGTCGCTGAGCTGGGGGAAGGTTTTCCGCAGGATCAGCCCCCGGTAGTGGGGAATCTCCACCTGCCGCAAAGCCTCGATCACCAGTGCGTCGCTCTTTCCTCCGCCGGCCGCCCCGCCGTACAGAGCTTCCGGCTCGCTGCGCTCCATAAAGGCCCGCTGCCGGGGCTGGGGCTGCCAGATGATGGGAGCCTGCCGGTTCATGTTGGTGCATCCTCCTTTCCCGGTGCCACCGGGGGCAGCAGCACCACGCCGTATTCGGCGCTGTCGCCGCCTCCGCTCTGCTCGCTCAGGCTCCTGGCCACGGCTGCCAGGTCCTTGAGCACCGCAGTGATCTCCTTCAGCGCCTTCATGTCGCCGCTGCCCTGGGCCTGGCGCCGGGCGTCCAGCGCCCGGGCTTCCTGCACCAGCAGCCCGCTGAGAAGATCGGTGGTCCGCTGTAAGTCTGTCAGGCTGCCGTTCTTTTTCTTTGCCATCCTTTCGCTCCTTTCCGCCGCTGTCCGGCCGCCTGTCAACATCCTATCACCGGCCTGTGTTTTTCCCCAGTGTGTCCTTCCGGCCCCGGTTTTTGGCCCTAAAACCAGCCGGTTTCTGCGGTTTGGCCCAAAAAGAAAAGCCGGGCCCTGCCCAAAAGGCAGTCTCCGGCTTTCAGCATCCCGCATAGAAAAACACCGCCCAGACTGTGCAGTCTGCGCGGTGTCTCTTGTGCGCTTTGTATGTTACTTGTTGGGAGCAATCAGGTCGATGCCCTGCTGCAGGGTTTCGGCGTCGATGGCGCCGGTGGCCCGTGCCACCGCATATCCATCGGCATTGATGAAATAGGTGGTGGGCAGCGAATAGGCCCCGTAGGTGAGGGCGGCGTCCGAGTCGGTGTCATACAGCACCGGGAAGGTGAACCCCTGCTGTGCAATGAAGGCAGAGGCGCTGTCCACCGTCTCCCGGCTGCCGTCGGTCATGTTGATCATCAGGAACTGGACTTCCTCCCCCAGCTCCTGGTATTTGTCCTCGAAATCGGGCATTTCCATCTGGCAGGGCCCGCACCAGCTGGCCCAGAAATTGACCACCAGGGGCTTGCCGGTGTAGTCGTACAGCTGGACCGGGTTGCCATCCTTGTCATAGACGGTGAAGTCGGGCGCCGGCACCAGTTCAGGCTCCGCAGACTCTGCGGCCTCTCCACTCTCTGCCGCCTGCCCGCTGTCCGCCTGGCTCTGGGGGGATTCCACCGTCAGCTGGTTGTGTTCCAGCCCCTGGCCCAGCCGCCCGTAGAGGGTGTAGGCCCCTCCCAGCAGGAGGACAAAGGCCAGGGCCAGCACAAATACGATTCGCTTCTTGTCCATGGGAGCCTCCTCAGCTCAGCAGGGCCAGCAGACGGCCCAGGGTGCCGGTGGCCATCAGGATGCCGATGAACACCAGCAGCCCGCCCGAAATGGCGTTGATGACCCCGTAGTGGCCTTTGATCCAGTCAAAGGCCGATTTCAGATAGTCGATCAGGACGGCGCTGAGGATAAAGGGAATCCCCAGCCCCAGGGAATAGGCCAGCAGCATCAGGACGCCCTGGAGCACATGGCCCTGCTGGGATGCCAGGGCCAGCGCCGACCCCAGGAAGGCCCCCACGCAGGGGGTCCAGCCCACCGAAAAGATGACGCCGAACACCGCCGCCTGGAAAAAGCCCATATCGCTGGTGTCCACCTGATGGCGGCTGCCCCGGAACAGGTCCAGCCGGAACACCCCCAAAAAGTGGAGGCCAAAAAAGATCACCACCAGCCCCGACACCAGGTTGACGGCGGTCTGGTATTCCCGCAGGAAACCGCCCACCGTCCCGGCCAGGGCCCCCAGGGCCACAAACACCAGGGTAAAGCCGCTCACAAAGCCCAGGGCCCCGGTGAGGGTTTTCCGGACGGTGCGCTCCCCGCCCCCTGCAAAGTAGGAGATGTAGATGGGGAGCATGGGCAAAAGGCAGGGGGAAATAAAGGTGATGATCCCTTCCAGAAAGGAGATTACATACTGCATGAGCCGTCACACCCCGTTCCGAACACACCGGACAGCAGCCACCCCACCAGGCCCATATAGGCCATGGAGGTGAAGGGGCTGGAGGTGATGATGCAGCTGCCGGTGGGGCATCCCACCGCCAGATAGTAGACCAGCCCAACCAGGGCGCCACCCAGGGTAAAGAGGGCGGGTTTCATCCATTTTCCGGCTTTTTCCTTCATATCAGGCACCTCCTGCCAGATACTCCTCCGCCATGTGGACTGCCACGGCGCCGTCGGCCACGGCGGTCACCACCTGGCGCAGGGGTTTGGTCCGCACGTCCCCCACGGCGAAGACGCCGGGGATGTTGGTGCGGGTGGTCTCGTCAGCAACGATGTAGCCGCTGCGGTCCAGCTCCAGCTGGCCTTCCACCAGTTCGGTGGCAGGCTTGCGGCCGATGCTGACAAACACGGCGTCACAGGGCACTTCGGTTTCGGCGCCGGTGACGGTGTCCTTCAGCCGGACCCCGGTCAGTTCCTCTCCATGGAGGAGGGCCGACACGGTGCTGTTCCAGCGGAATTCCAGGTTTTGGGTTTTCATCAGGGGCTCGTGATAGACCTTGGTGGCCCGCAGGGTGTCCCTGCGGTGGACCAGGATCACTCTCCGGGCGATGCGGCTGAGGATCAATGCGTCTGCGGCGGCGGAGTTGCCTCCGCCCACCACCACCACGGTTTTGTCCTTGTACCGCATCCCGTCGCAGGCGGCGCAGTAGGCCACCCCGCGGCCTACCAGGGCCGCCTCATCCTGGATGCCCAGCTCCCGGGGGTTGGCCCCGGTGGCAAAGGCCACGGTCTTGGCCAGGAAGGTGCCCTCGCTGGTGTCCAGCACCTTGGGCGAAACGTTCAGGTCCAGCTTTTCCACCTCGGCGTACTCGGTGCGGGCGCCGAATGCTTCGGCCTGCCGCTGCATCTGCTCCGCCAGGGTAAAGCCGTCGATCCCCTCCTCAAAGCCGGGATAGTTGTCGATCTGCTCGGTCAGGGCCATCTGACCGCCGGCCGACAGCTTTTCCAGCACCAGGGTGGTCAGCCCGGCCCGGGCTGCATAGAGGGCCGCGGTATAGCCTGCCGGCCCGCCGCCCACAACGATCATATCGTACACCGGACGCTCTGCCATGGTGTGCACCTCCTTGTGTTCCTTGTTACTTTGCCAGGGCTCCCTGGATGAACTGCTCGATGGCTGCCTTGGAGCCGGGGCCTACCACAGAATCCACCATCCTGCCCTCCTTGTAGAGGACCAGGGTGGGGATGGAGGTCACCTTGGCGTCCTTGGCCAGCTGGGGCACGTCGTCCACATTGACCTTGGCCACCACCAGCTCTTCCCCGTACTTGTCGGCAATCTGCTCGTAAGCGGGGCCCAGCCGGCGGCAATGGCCGCACCAGGGAGCCCAGAAGTCCACCAGCACCGGCTTTGCGTCCCTGGCCATTTCGTTGAACTGTTCCAGATTGAGATTGATGGCTGCCATGTTGGTCAGCTCCTTTCCTGTTTCTATCAAAAAGTATGATTTTGTGTGGTTGATGGTATCAGTATACCCGAAAAAAATGCCGCGTTCTGTGACGGCATCACCAATTTCTGGATACAACAGAAAGTTTCACTTTTTTCACTTTTTTACCCTCCGTTCCGTAGAGGGCCCCGATTCTACGATCCGTTTGTGTACAGCGGCCCCTTTCTCTGGTACACTGGCATCAGAAAGGAGGGATGCCTCATCGACCAAATCAAAATCGGGCAGTTCATCGCCGGCACCCGGAAAGCCAAGCACCTCACCCAGCGGCAGCTGGCGGATGCCCTGTCCATCAGCGACAAGACCGTGAGCAAATGGGAGACCGGCAAAGGCCTGCCGGACGTCTCCCTGATGCTCCCCCTGTGCCAGGCGCTGGACATCACCGTCAACGACCTTCTCACCGGCGAGAAGGTCCCCGACACAGACTATCAGGCGAAAGCGGAGGCTAATATGATGGATCTCATTCAGGAAAACCAGGAAAACAAAAAGAGGATGATTCTGTCTGTCATCTGCGGCACCATCACCATCATCGCAGTCTGTTCCCTGGTCATCATCGCGTCTTACCTGGAACTGCCCGCAGCGGTGCGGGTGCTGCTGATTCTGCTGGCCGCAGCCACAGGGGCGGCAGGGGTGGGGGCCGCTGCGGTACTGGACGCCCAGGCCGGCTATTACGTCTGCCCCGCCTGCGGCGCCGCCTTTGTCCCCATCCTGGGGGAATATGTCAAGGGCTACCACACCCTGACCAGGCGGCGGCTCACCTGCCCGTCCTGCGGCAAAACCAGCATGTGCCGCCACCGGATCGTCCGCTGACCCCACAACACAAAACGGCATGGCCCGAAGCCATGCCGTTTTGTGTTTTATGGTTGGTTTTTACCCGAGGGTTTCAACGGTATCAAAGAGCCCTTCTGCCCGCTGGATGGCCTCCCTGCTGCCAAAGGCGCAGCGGACGCCCCGGGCCATCTGATCTGCCAGCTGGCCCGCCTCCTGCCGGAGCCAGGGGCCGGTGACGCCGCAGATCGCGGCGCGGTCCTCCACCGACATCTCCTGGGTGACGCCGCAGAAGTACCGGCGGTCTGCTTCCAGTGCCTGCTGGCGGGGCTTGCGGGGCGGGTCCACCTGGGCCACGGTGCCCACAATGCACTCGCTGAGGGCGCTGTCGGTGTATTCCCTCTCGGCCAGAACCGCCGGGCCCTCGCTGAACCGCCGGTAGCTGCCGCCGGCGTGGGGGTCGCGGTAGGTGTAGATCAGCTCCATGTCGGCGCGGCTCAGCATGCCGGCGCCATAGGCGCCGCCCTTTTCCCGGATGGCCTGCCACAGGTACTCGTAGCTCATCACCCGTGCCAGCACCTTCCGGGCGGGGTTGCCGTCCCCCGGCCAGGCCAGCACGTCATAGTTCACCCCGCCCTGGATCACAAAGGCCTCGTTGGCCGCCTGGGGCAGGGGTTCGCTGTAGGGACGGGCCGGCATCCGGCCCTCTGCGGCAAAGGCGCTGGCGGGCAGCAGTTCCTGCAGCCGGCTGCACACCGCCTCGCTGCTGTGGCAGGTGACGGTCAGGGCGCAGTGATGCAGCAGCTTGTCCCGCACTGCTTCCAGCCGGGCAGACAGGGCTTCCCAGTCCTTTTTCTCCAGCAGCCCGCAGAGATACCGATACATGCTGACGCCGCCGGTCCGCTCGCCCAGGGCGGCATCGGTGGAGAAGCTGCGGCTGGCCCGGAGGACGGCATAGTTGTGGCCGCTCTGGATGAAGTCCTGCTCAAAATTCAGTTTGAACTGGCCCAGCACCTGCTCAAAGGCCGCCTCCGCCTGGGGGCCGGTCAGGCGGGTGTCGTACAGCAGCTCGCCCATCAGCTCCACCGCCTTGTCCAGGTTCCGCTCCAGCAGGCTGGCCCGGGCCTCAAACTTGGCAATGCAGGGTTTGCCCTCCTGCCGGCCCACCCAGTGGTCCAGGGTGAGGGTGCTTTCGCCCAGCCAGGTGTTCCGCAGGGTGGTCAGCTCCAGGGCGGTGTGGCGGCTGGTGTCCAGCTCGTCCAGCAGGTAGGTCAGCAGGGCCGCATCGCTGGCCTCTTCGGGGGTCAGGGCCCCCATATCGTAGTAGAAGTTCAGATAGAGGCTGCCGGCAGAGGGCCGGCTCACCAGGGTCAGGCCGGCCAGATCCTGGACCTTTGCCTCAGCGAAGCGGGCAGGCTCCCCCAGATCCGCCACCGTCAGGGGGTGATCCAGCTGCAGCTTGCCTTCCTGACGGGCCGAGGGCGCCTGTTCGTCTACCGGCTTTTGGGGCACCAGCACCACTTCCACCGGGTCGGGTCCCAGCAGCTCGCCCAGCAGTTTGGTGTACCAGTCGGTGCCCACCTTGCTGCGCAGGAAGTTGAAAATCCCCTCCGGCCGCATGTCTGCCATGGGGTCCCCGGTATGGAGCCAGCCGGTGGCCGCCTCGATGGCGGCCAGCACGCCGTCGGGCAGGCTGCCCGGCCGCTCGGTGACCTGGAATTCCAGGTTGTTGATGGAGGCGGTCAGCATCTCGTCGGGGATGCCCTCGGCGCAGATTTTGGCCACCCCATCCCGGACTGCCCCGGCAAACCGGGCGGCCCGCTCCTGGTCGGTGCCCTTCAGCAGCAGTTCCAGCACCGGCTGCTGCACCGAGTTGTCAAACCCGGCCTCGATGTCGGTGCCCAGGTTCTGTTCCAGCAGGTATTTTTTCAGGGGGGACTGGTTGGTGCTCAGCAGGGCATCCAGCAGCAGGCTCACTGCGGTCTGCTTTTCCAGCTCCTCAAACCGGCCGGTATACCAGCCCAGGGCGCACTGCACCGGCACCGTCTCGGGGGTCTCGGTGGCGTAGGCCACCACCCGTTTGGTGCCGGCCTGGGGGTACTGCAGCGGGGTCCGGGGCCGGGGTGCCCCCTTGGGCATCCGGCTCAGATAGTGCTCATCCAGGAAGGCCAGCTTGTCGGCCATGTCCATCCGGCCATAGAGGGTGATGCAGCAGTTGTCGGGCCGGTAATGCCGGCGGTAGACCTTGACGTACTGCTCATAGCTCAGGCCGGGAATGGCGGCGGGGTCGCCGCCGGACACAAAGCCGTAGCCGTTGTCGGGGAACAGGGCGGCGTCCATGGCCGCATCCAGCCGGGCCTCGGGGGCCGCCAGGGCGCCCTGCATTTCATTGTATACGACGCCGCTGAAGTGGCCGTCCTCCTCCCGGTGCCAGGCTTCCTGGTCAAAGACGCTCCGCTCCTTCACCGCCAGCGGGCAGAACACCGCGTTGAGGTAGACGTCCATCAGGTTGCGGAAGTCGGCCTCGTTGGGGGTGGCGAAGGGGTAGACGGTCTTGTCGGGGAAGGTCATGGCGTTGAGGAAGGACGCCATGCTGCTCTTGACCAGCTGCAGGAAGGGGGAAGTCACCGGGTATTTCTCCGACCCGGCCAGCACCGAGTGCTCCAGAATGTGGAACACGCCGGTGTCGTCACAGGGGAAGGTGCCGAACCCGATGCCGAAGGCCTTGTTTTCGTCCTGGTTTTCAATCAGCAGGACGGTGGCGCCGCTGACGTCGTGGGTCAGGGTGGTGGCAGTCCCGTGGAAGATGGGGCTTTCCTCCTGCCTGACGAGGGTATAGCCGGGGTACTGCCCCGGGGTGGAAGTCTTTTGTTGATCCTTCATGGTTTGGTACTCCTTATCAGAGGATAAAATTTGTCTCTATTGTAGCATTCCCCGGCGGGAAAGGCAATCAGGCCCGGGGGCTCCGCTCCCCTTTTTTCGCCCCAAAACCGACCCTGTTTTCCCCTTCTTCTTGCAAAACTTTCCCTGCTGCGCTATACTTTTCTCAAAAAGATTTTTCGTCAACGGCTCAACGGAGGAATCCCATGAACATCACCGAATTCGCCGCCTACGCCGGCGTCTCCAAGGCGGCAGTCAGCCGCTATTTCAACGGCGGGTATCTCAGCGAAGAAAAGCGGGCCCGCATTGCTGCTGCGGTGGAAGCCACCGGCTACCACCCCAGCCTCCAGGCCCAGATGCTCCGCACCCGACGCACCCGGCAGGTGCTGGTGATCCTGCCCAAGCTTTCCAGCGAGAGCTGCGCCCGGATGGTGGAGGGCATTTCGGACGTGCTGGACCAAAACGGCTACCAGCTGCTGCTGGTGAACACTTCCAACGACAGCTCCCGGGAGGTAGCCGCCCTCAACCTGCTGCAGCAGAACACGGTGGACGGCGTGATCCTGATCGCCACCATCTTCACCCCCGAGCACCGGACGGTGCTGGCCAGCCTCCGGCTGCCGGTCATCATCCTGGGCCAGGAATACCCCGGCTTCTGCTCGGTGTCCCACGACGATCGGGGGGCGGCCCACGCTGCCACCGCCCACATGCTGTCCAAGGGCCGCACCGCCCCCGGCTTCCTGGGGGTCACCATGCTGGACAAGGCCGCCGGCCTGGACCGCCGCCGGGGCTTTGAGGATGCCCTGCGGGAGGCAGGCGTCCCCCTGCGCCCCGGCCGCACCAGCATTGCGGCCTTCAATATGGAGTCGGGCTACGAGCAGGCCAGCACCCTGCTGGAGCGGGAGCCCTCTCTGGACTGCCTGTTCTGCGCCACCGACTCCATCGCCATCGGCGCCCTGCAGTACTGCCGCAGCCACGGCATCCGGGTCCCCGAGGACCTGATGATCACCGCCGTGGGGGACAGCGAGGCGGGCCGGGTGGCCTATGTCCCCATCACCAGCGTCCAGCTCCACTACCGGACCGCCGGCCGGATGGCCGCCGAAATGCTGCTGGAACATCTGGCCGACCCCCACACCAAACCGGAGAACCAGGTACTGGGCTATGCCCTGCGGCCCCGGGCCTCTACCGGGGACACTTCCCCGGAGGAAGACATTTGGGCGGAATAACCGCCCTTTTTTCTGAAACATACTGAAATTGATAACATACAAACCGGGCTTTTGTCCCTTCTGTGTATGGAAATCCGTCGAAAAATCGTCTATACTATAAGCAGAAAATGAAATCGTTCTCTCTTTTAAAGAGGGTGCGAGAGGCATTGCGGTTCAAAAAGAAAGGAGAAAACGTTTTTATGGATTACAACAAGTCAGCCCAGCAGGTGCTGGACGCCATCGGCGGCGCATCCAACGTGGTGTCTGCAGCCCATTGTGCCACCCGGCTCCGTCTGGTGATTGCCGACAACAGCAAGGTGAACAAGAAGGCTCTGGAGGATGCCGAGGGGGCCAAGGGCGTCTTTGAAGCCCAGGGCCAGCTCCAGATCATCTTCGGCACCGGCACCGTCAACAAGGTGTACGACGCCTTCATCGCCCTGTCCGGCGTCCAGGGGGGCACCAAGGAGGATGTCAAGCGGGTTGCGGCCGCCAAGGCTCCCCTGCCCCAGCGGCTGATCAAGACCCTGGGCGACATCTTTGTGCCCATCATCCCGGCCATCGTGGCCTCCGGCTTCCTGATGGGCATCATGGAAGCCCTCAAGTTCATGGTCAACAACGGCTTCCTGGACATTGACACCTCCGGTTCCATCTACGTGTTCGCCGACCTGTTCTCCAATACGGCCTACACCTTCCTGCCCATCCTGATCGCCTTTGCAGCGGCCAAGGTGTTCGGCGGCAACCAGTTCCTGGGCGCCGTCATCGGCATGATCATGATCCACCCCAACCTGCAGAACGCCTGGACCGTCTCGGAGGGCATCGAGGTGATGCAGCCGGTGTTCGGCGGCCTGTACTCGGTGCCCCTGGTGGGCTACCAGGGCCACGTGATCCCGGTCATCATCGCTGTCTGGGTCATGTGCCAGATTGAGAAGCGGCTCCACAAGGTGGTGCCCGCCATGATCGACCTGTTCGTCACCCCGCTGGTCTCGGTCTTTGTCACCGGCTATCTGACCCTGTCCATCATCGGACCCATCTTCACCACCATTGAGAACAGCATCATCGGCGGTGTCCAGGCTCTGATCACCCTGCCCTTCGGCATCGGTTCCTTTGTGATGGGCGGCCTGTACGCCATCACCGTTGTGGCCGGCATCCACCACATGTACACCATCATCGACCTGGGCCAGCTGGCCCAGTACGGCCTGACCTTCTGGCTGCCTCTGGCCAGCGCCGCCAACATGGGCCAGGGCGGTGCCGCTCTGGCTGTGGCCCTCAAGAGCAAGAACGGCAAGACCAAGTCGATGGCCCTGCCCTCTGCCCTGTCGGCCTGCATGGGCATCACCGAGCCCGCCATCTTCGGCGTCAACCTCCGCTTCTTCAAGCCCTTCATCGGCGGCCTGGTGGGCGGCGCCTGCGGCGCCCTGTACGCCAGCATTGTGGGCCTTGGCGCCACCGGCACCGGCGTCACCGGCATCTTCGGCGTCCTGCTGTGCCTGCAGATGCCCCTGCAGTATATCATCACCATCGCCATTGCCTTCGTGGTGGCCTTTGTGGTGACCTGGCTGATCTGGAAACCGGAGGAAGCAACTGAATGAACGCATTACAGCGGGACCTGAAGCGTCTTGTCCCCTTGATTGAAAAGCTGGAGGCCTCCAAAGCGGCCTCCGACCCCCACCGCCAGCGGTTCCACATCCAGCCGCCGGTGGGCTGGCTGAACGACCCCAACGGCCTGTGCAAGGTGGGAGACACCTACCATGTCTTTTACCAGTACAGCCCCTTCAACCCCAACGGCGGCGTCAAGATGTGGGCCCACGTCACCAGCAGGGACCTGCTCCACTGGGAGCAGCAGCCGGTGATGCTCTACCCCGACGAGCCCTTTGACTGCCACGGCGCCTATTCCGGCTCGGCCCTCTATGAGGACGGCAAGCTGTGGCTGTTCTACACCGGCAACATCAAGCTGCCCGGCGACTACGACCACATCAACACCGGCCGTGAGAACAACCTCTGCCTGGCCACCAGCCAGGACTGCATCGCCATTGACACCAAGGAATGCCTGCTCCACAACCGGGACTATCCGGCGGGCCTGTCCTGCCATGTGCGAGACCCCAAAGTCTGGGCCCAGGACGGCCGGTACTACCTGGTGCTGGGCGCCCGCACCGAGGACAGCCGGGGCGAGGTCCTGGTCTTTGAGAGCGAGGACAAGCGCAGCTGGCGCCACTGCAACACCATCACCACCCCGGAGCCCATGGGCTATATGTGGGAGTGCCCCGACCTCTTTGAGCTGGAGGGCCAGTGGTACCTGATGGCATCCCCCCAGGGGTATGAATGCCAGAACGTCTACGGCTGCGGCTACTTCCCGCTGTACGGCGATTTCCGGGGCGGCTGCCGGCTGGGCGACTTCCACCTGCTGGACTACGGTTTTGACTACTACGCGCCCCAGAGCTTCACCGACGGCGTCCGGCGGCTCCAGCTGGGCTGGATGGGGATGCCCGACGCCCCCTATACCAACCCCACCGCCGACTACGGCTGGCAGCACTGCATGACCGTCCCCCGGGAGCTGACCCTGGCTTCCGACGGTTCCCTGCTCCAGACGCCGGCCCAGGAGCTGAAAGCCCTGCGGGGGGAGGCCATCTCGCTGGTTCCCAACGCGACTTTGTCGGTGGACCCCTGCTTTGAGCTGACCGCTGCCCCTCTGGGCAGCTTCTGCCTGACGGTGGCCGAAGGCCTGGTCCTCACCTACCACGAATCCTCCCGGACGGTGTCCCTCCAGTTTACCGATCCCTCCATCAGCGGCGGCCGGAAAGAGCGCCATCTGGTGCTGGATATCCCCTGCCGCTCCCTGCAGGTGGTGGCAGACACCTCCAGCCTGGAGATTTTCCTCAACGGGGGTTCCTTCGTCATGAGCACCCGCTACTTCCCGGCGCCGGGTCTTGTGCCGGTCCGGATCAACGGCACCAGCGCCACCCTGTGGCCCCTGGTACTCTCCTGATCCGGCTTTCCATCGGCGCGGGATCCCTGCACCATTAAAAGGTAAATGAAGCTGCCGGCGGCGGACAGATCCAGTGACCTGTCTGCCGCCGGCTTTTTTGCTTGTGAAAAAGGGTTTTTACCCGAAAACTTTTTGTGAAATCCCTTGCCAATCCACCCCTGTGTCAGTATACTGGAACACCGAATACGGAAAGGAGGCTGCTTATGCGGCCCAAAGTCATTGCACACAGGGGCGCCTCCCATCTGGCGCCTGAAAATACATTGTCTGCCTTCCGGCTGGCCATCAACATGGGGGTGGACGGCGTTGAGTTTGATACCCTGCTCACAGCAGACAACCAGCTGGTGGTGCATCACGAGTACATCACCGACCTCCACTGCCCGGTGCACAAAGTCATCCCCCAGTGTACCCTGGCCGAGCTGAAGACCCTGGATTTCGGCAGCTGGAAGGGGGAAAAATGGGCCGGTGAACAGATCCCCACCCTGGCCGAAGCGCTGGATGTCTGCAGCGCCGTGGACCACATCCAGGTGGAGTTCAAATCCCCCCTGGGGGCCAACGCCACCACCGACCAGGACGCCTTTGCCCAGCGGATCGTGGAAGAGGTGGAAAGTTCCGGCATCGCCGATAAAATCATTGTCACATCTTTCAACCATGGCATCCTCAGCCGGGTGAAAAAGCTGGCCCCCGACCAGCGGGTGGGGGTCCTGACCCTGAATTCTCTGGACTCCTATCTGTCGCCGCCCCCCGCCCTGCTCCAGGCCATCGGCCTGGAGACCGACGAGAACGGCCTGGCCCTGGACGGCCAGGAACAGGCCACCCAGACCCTGATGGAGCTGTCCCAGAGCACCTCCCTGGACGACGAAAACATCAGCCCGGCCCGCTGGACCATGGACCGCATCTGGGCCCTCACCTCGGATTATCCGGGCCAGAACCTCTTTGAACTGCTGCAGAGCCTGCTGTCCCAGCACGACCTGGTGTCCTACCTGTCCACCCTGGACTTTCAGCCCGAGGTGCTCAGCTGCCAGTACAACACCTGCTTCCGGGACCGGGACCTGGTCCAGCAGGTGGAGGCCATGGGGATTGAGGCGGCCCCCTGGCCGGTGGACGGGGTATATGATCTCGAGAGCATCCTGGCCATGAACCCCACCTCCATTGTCACCAACCGCCCCGAGCGGCTGCTCCAAATGCTGGACCCCTCCTTCACTTTGCCCGAGGCGGCCGCCGCCATGCTGGCGTAACAGACGTTTCCTTTGTTTTTTTCGCGGATTTGTCACCGGATGAGGCTTGACAAACCCGCTTTCTTTTTCCATAATGGTTCTGTATCAAATTGTTATGATCCGTACAGTTCAGCTGTAAAACGATTTGTTTTTTACTGTAGATGCAAAGGAGTCCTATCGGCATGGCCACTCAAAAAAAAGACCTTCCCCTATCGGTGGAAGACACCCTGTTTAAAAAGGTCCCCAAAGATCTGCCCCAGGTCATCCCGGCCCAGATCCGCCGGGTCAACAACCTGATCTCCCGCCGGGTCAACCATTACAGCCGGCTCAACGGCGTAGAGGATGTCACAGCCATGCACGGCTGGATCCTGGCATACCTGTATGAATGCCGGGATCGGGAGGTGTTTCAGCGGGACGTGGAGCGGGCCTTTTCCATCACCCGTTCCACCGTCACCAACATCCTGCAGCTGATGG
>OERG01000181.1_pt1 | contig 14124 bp, 9 predicted proteins | sample 1539951 | NCBI WGS metagenome assembly OERG01 (sample SAMEA3891870, study PRJEB23780) | metagenome | biome: terrestrial biome; feature: animal house; material: Caecal content | place: Italy | collected 2015-05-05
ATTCAGCTAACCGCGTTTTTGCATTCCTGCTCACGGGCAGATGCCATTGAAATTTTGGCAAATACATTCGGAATTGCACCGGAAAACCAAGCAACATATAACCGTTTTCCCAGCAACCGGCAACTGGCCAAAATCGGCATTCAGGGTGATCGTGCAACCAAAAACTTTGATTTTCATCCGGAAAAATACGGCGACAGCGTTGCAATGAAAATTTCAGAAAAATACGCAATGACCGTTGAACGACTGTCAGAGCAATACCCGGATGTCTATCATCAGATGCTGCGTGCAAAAGCTGTTCCTTATGTTCATTCTTTACGACAAATGTATTTGGCTGAACTTCGGCGGCTGCATGAGTTTTCCGTAAATTTTGGTTTGAAAATTCAAACAAACAATGAAATTTTTGATGAAGCACGAGAGCTGATGCGTGATGCTCAAACAAGCGAGCATATTCTTCACAACGCTATTCACGATTTTCAAAAAGTCCCTTTTCAAGAAAATCAATACGCTTTGGATAAAGATTATGCAGCAATCGCAAAAGGTCGAATGAGTGTGGAATTGGTTAATGATGAAAGCTTGAATTACAGAGAACTGAAGGCGCTATTAAAAGCCGGTAATCGTTCGATTGCCTATTCCAAGTTGCCTTGTGACAAATTCTACGCTTTATCTGAACAGTTACAAAAAATAGCTGCAGTATCTGCTTTTGCAAAAGGCGATACTGTAACACTGGCTTACGACTCAACCTATGCAGATCAAATCGAAGATCTGATAAATTTTAATCAAGGGGAGCAACTTGCCGCAGCTGAAACAGTAAATATGCTTCCCACAATGTAAAGGAGAATAAACAAATGAACTATTTGCTTCAATCTTTAGGTATTAGCACTGTTTTGGAACAGATTCTCAATGACGGCATTAAACCGGAGGTGAAAAATGTTGTCAACAAATTTGTCTTCCCGCTTATTTCAGCTGTACTTTTGGTTGTTTTGATTATCCAAATCGTACGTACATATCGAGACTGGAAAGAGCATGGAGAAGTTCGGTATGAAGTTCCTATAATTATTGGCGTCTGTCTTGCGATTTCAATCACAGCCCCGCTTTTTATGTGGGGCATTATCGGATGGTAACTTTGTGACACGATGTCACAAAGCATGAAAGGAGTGATGCATTTTGACCTGGACAGACGGTTTGTTTGATGGATTTTCTACTGCAGTCTCGGACGCAGTCGGTAACTTGTCAGACACCATCGTAAACTCAGTTTTTGACCGATTCATAACATGGCTCTTCAACTCTGTTTTTGACGGTCTTATCATGCTGTTAACCAACATTAACGAAATGGGTGCAGAAATATTTGATTTGGACTGGTGCAAGCTGCTCATGCAGCTTTTTGCAGTTTTGGGCGGAGCCATGTTTACGGTTGGAATGTTCGTTGCAATTTTCGATTTGGGTATTTCCTATCAATCTCAACAAGGCAACGGAGATCCGAAAAGCACCCTACTAAATTGTCTGAAAGGGTTTGTGGCCACCTTTTTGTTTGTTAATATTCCGGTTGAACTATATCGTTTTTGTATATCCTTACAAAACAATGTTTCCAAAGGAATATTAAGCCTTGCCGGTCAAGATTCCTCTTTGCAAATCGGAGACATTGCACAGCAGACACTAACGCAATGGAGCGCCAGCATTAATGTGGTCTCCATATTTCCTCTGCTTCTACTCATAGCGTTTGCTTATTGCATTATTAAAGTGTTTTTCGGCAATTTAAAACGCGGCGGCATTTTGCTTGCGCTGATTGCAGTTGGTTCCATACATATGTTTTCTGTCCCTCGGGGCTACTCCGACGGTTTTACCTCCTGGTGTAAACAAGTAATCGGCTTGTGCGTAACGGCTTTTTTGCAAACAACCTTCCTTTTTGCCGGACTTCTCACCTTCACCGAACACCCATTGCTTGGCACCGGTGTCATGTTAGCGGCTGCAGAAGTCCCGCGTGTTTTGGAAAAATTCGGGTTGGATACCTCGACACGAGGAAACGCTATGCAGGCATTATACGGTACAAGCATGGTAATGACCATGGTGCGGTTTGTAAAATAAGGAGGCAATGATGAAACAATATATTTATCCGAAGAACCTAAAGATGTCGGCCAAACTCCTGTTGTGGCGACTTCAAGATGGCGTTACAGCATTGATTCTCGCTCTGATTGGAATTATTATTTTCGGTCTTACACACAATGTCTTTTTCTTGGGTGTTGTAATCGTCTACGGCATACTAACAATTGACCTTGGCAACATCCGAATTTACGATTACATTAAATCCTCTGTCCGCTTTTTTGCCGGACAGAGGATTTATTTTTGGAGGTTATAAGCTATGCAGAAAAAAAACAAGCGAAGTATAAAAAAGGCCGAACGGAAACGGCGTTCCCTGCAGGAACTGTTTGGCCTAATGGATTTCGGACAATATGGTCTGCAAACCACCTGGGATGAGGTTGTATTCTTTCGAGTAGAACCCGTTAATATAACAGTGTTATCACAAGCCAATACGGAAAGCAAAATCAACAGCCTAATGTTGGTTCTTATGCAGTTGCCCAATTTGGAAATATGCTGCCTGGATGTTGCCGAATGCTTTGATAGCAACAAGCATTATTTACAACAGCGTATTGTGGAAGAACGGAACCCGAAAATTAAAGCGCTTTTAATGAAAGATTTGAACTGGCTGGATCGCGCACAAATTGAAATCAGCAATGCACGGCAGTTTTTATTTGCCGCAAGTTTTCGCAAGGAAAACGCTGCACAAATTCTGCAAGATATAAACCGTATCGAAAAGACCATTCGTGACCAAGGTTTTGAAGTTCAGCGAATGTCCAAAGAAGAGCTTAAGCGTATGCTGGCAGTGTATTTCGGCACTTTAAGGCAAGCCGAACAAGTGGCCGATATTGACGGCTTGGAATATCTCGCAGACATTTCGACAGAAGAAATCCCCACGCCTGGCAATAAACGACATGGGAAGCAATATACCGAAGATGAAATTCGCGCAATTCAAGTCAAAACCTTTTTTGACCGCGTTCTTCCCGGTGTCGTTAAGTTTTATGCAGACTATTATATCATGGGCGACAGCTACCGCTGTGTTTGGGCGATTACAGAATATGCCCCCTCGACGCAGCAACAGGCGCTGCTTGCACAGCTGGCTGATAAGCAGAATGTCACACTCAAAATATATACCCGTCTGGTAGACAGCGCAGAGCAATCCAAAATCATTACAAACGCTTCTCGGCGCACGAAAGCGCAGCAATCCGACAATAAAGTTGAGCGATCTGTTCAAGCAGTCAATGAATTTAATGATGTGGTTGAACTAATCTCCCTGTTGCAAAAAGAACGACAACCCCTGCTGCACTGTGCTGTGTATCTGGAACTGCGCAGTGATACCATAGATGGTTTAAAAGCTTTACAACGCGATATTCAGTTGGAGTTGCTCAGATCTAAAATTACTACGGAGCGTCTCACACTTCGGCAGCGAGAGGGCATGTTGTCTGTTATGCCGTTTGGTCGCAACATGTGTGGTTTGCAGTATGAGATTGCTTTGCCGGCCAGTTCCGTAGCCAATCTGTATCCCTTTTCATATTCCGGTAAAACTGACCCGGAAGGCTTTTCGTTGGGGCGTGATAAATACGGCACCAATATCATTGTTGATTTGGATCGCCGAGCTGCAGACAAAACAAACAGCAGCGTGCTGGTAATCGGCAACAGCGGTCAGGGAAAATCTTATCTCCTAAAAACATTGAGCATTAACCGCCGAGAAAGCGGTAAAACTGTTCTGGTTTTGGATCCGGAGGAAGAATACAGAGACTTAACGGCGGCACTTGGCGGCTGTTATCTGGACTTTTTAAGCGGCGAATACCTAATCAACCCGTTTGAACCCCGTCTGTGGTCTTTGGGCGACAGCGATGAGCCAGACGACACGGACACACCGAATGCATTCAAATTAAAAAATCGCCTCAGTCAGCACATCGCATGGCTCAAAGACTTTTTCGCGGCTTACAAATCCTTTTCGGGCGCCAGGTTGGATGCGTTGGAAATTATGCTTCTGAAGCTATATGAACGCTTTAACATCCACAGTGACACGGATTTCAGCAGTATGCGCGCAGTAGATTTCCCGACCGCTGAAGATTTGTATCAGCTGATTGAAGATGAATTTGCGCATTACGATGAACATGACGGACAGATCTATACCAAAGATATGCTTAGAGAACTGCTGCTTGGTCTGCACAGTATGTGCCGCGGCAGTGATAGTTGCTACTTTAACGGTCACACCAATATCACGGACGATAAAGTCGTCTGCTTCGGCGTAAAAGGTCTTATGGATGCAAATACGGAACTGAAAAACGCAATGCTGTTTAACCTGCTTTCCTATATGCAAAACAAACTTTTGGTTGAAGGAAACTGTACGGCCGTAATTGACGAACTGTATTTGTTCCTGGAATTTAAGGTTGCTGTATTGTACATTCGCAACGGTATTAAGCGCGTCCGCAAACGCGACAGCGATTTTGTTTTGGCAACACAGAACATCGAGGACGCAAACTTGCCGGGCATCAAGGAATACACCAAACCTTTATTTGCAATTCCGACACATCAATTTGTGTTCAATCCAGGTTCTGTTAAACCAAAAGATTACATGGATATGCTGCAGCTTGAAGAAAATGAATTTGAACTGATCCGTTATCCGCAGCGTGGCAGCTGTTTGTATAAATGCGGCAACGAAAGATATTTGCTGCAGGTTCAAACGCCTGAGTACAAATCTTGTCTGTTTGGCAGCGCAGGCGGCAGATAAGGGGGTAAAGCATGAGTGGTTCCGTTCTGTTAGCAAAGCTGGGGCAAAGCATACTAACAGATGAGAATTTGCGCAAAAAAGCAGTAACAATTGTTTTAACCATTGCTACTGCTTTATGCATACCCTTCCTGGCTATTGTATGCATTTTTGCCGGAACTGGACAGGTTTCTGCAGACGATGTGCAAAGCCATGTTAGCGACAGCGTCATCGAAGATTTTGAGCATATGGAAAAAACAGCGGCAGATATTGCACAAGCCTTTCTGGACAATAATCTCGCAGACAGTGAACTTGCACAGGCCGCATATTGTATGTATCTGTTTGATGTCCAGAAAACCGATCCGAATTTCATCAGCAAATTGGTTTCCTGCTATGCTGCCGGCGGTACCGATAGTGAAATTGCTGTATCGCTTCAAAGCACCTTTCAGGTCAATGTGCCTGCAGATGAATACACCAAATTAGCAACACGCATTCGTAGTGTTTCAATCGATGCGAGCACATTTTCCAATCCAGAAGTGAAAAACAATCTGGATCTTGTTGCCTATGCAAAACAGGCTGCATCCAAAGGCTGGGGCTATGTATACGGTACATACGGTTTGGTCTTGACGGATAAGCTTTTGTCCCAAAAAGAACAGCAGTTCCCTGACAACATTCTCCCCTACAAGGCCTTCATTGAAGAGAATTGGTTGGGAACTCGAACGGCTGACTGTGTAGGGCTTATTAAAGGCTATGCGTGGTATGATCCTGCAACCAATTCCTTTACGATAGGCGCAAACGGTATGCCGGATGTAAGTGCAGACGGTATGTATACAGCTGCAGCCACCAAAGGCACTATGGATACCATGCCCGATGTTCCGGGAATAGCCGTTTGGCAAAGCGGACATATCGGAATTTATATCGGCGATGGAAAAGTCGTTGAAGCGAAAGGCACAATGTATGGCGTTGTAACAACAGAGCTGTCCGAAGGCAGCTGGCAAGGGTGGTGTTATCTGCCGGCAATTCAGTATAACGAATGACCAAACATTAGGAAAAAGTTAAAGGTGCATCTAAAAGAAACACCTAACAAAGTAAAGATTATTAAGTCTTTTCGCCCTTTTGGTGCAGTTTAAAGGTACACCTTCATCTGTTTTAGGTGCACTTTGGCAACTTGCACAACCTTTTGTTTTATTTCTTAAAACAGCGAGCTTTGCTCGATGTTGTCAATCGGCAGGCGCACCGCAAGGTGCACCTGCCTTTATCCTGCACACTTGAATACAGGCGAATTTTTTGTGTAGGCAACAGGTTTTCGTCGCATTGCACAAGTCCGTGTCTTTCGGCGAAAAGCTGTTGATTACACAAGGAAAAGGAGTAGAAAGCATGGAAAAAGAAAAGAAAATTCGCATCCCGCTTTGGATAATGCCGTCAACAAATCTGCGGGTCAAACAAGCAGTAGAACGGCACGGCTTTAAAAGCCCAAGCGAATTTATTGAAACCGCAGTTTTAAATTACCTTGGTCAAATGGCCGCCGAAGAAAATCTCGATTACTTTACGCAAACCATTTCTTCCGTCATGGAAGGCATTCAAAGCGTGTCAGAGTCTCGCCTGCGGCGCGTCATGTATAAACAAGCCGTGGAACTCGCTATGATGGAAAACATTTTAGTGAACCTCGGCAACTACTCCCCCGCGGACATTCATGCCTTGCGCGGGAAAGTCGTAAAAGATGTCAACCGACTAAAAGGGAATTATGATTTTGATGCTGCAGCGCAATATCAAAGCGGCAGCACAGATGAAACAGACACTTTGTGACACGATGTCATAAAGTGAAAAAGGAGAGCTTATGCCGGCACGAATCATTTTCAAAGCACATTACTTATCAGGGAAAAAATCCGGGCACATTGAAAACTATATTGAGTACATGGGAACACGCCCCGGCGTTGAGGTTTTCGATGACGACGGGAGCCCGGCCACAGAAAAACAAAAGCAGCTGATTGAACAGCTGCTCGAAGACTGCGGCAAAGGAATGTCCGAATCGTTTGAATATGAAGATTACCTGTTAAAGCCCACGAAAGCAAACGCATCCGCTGCCATTACCGCCTGTTTAGACGGTCTTTACGGAGACACGGCAACCAAAGAAAATTATATCGACTACATAGCAAATCGTCCTCGGGTTGAAAAGATTGGCGAACATGGCTTGTTTTCACAAACCGATGCCCCGATTGATTTGAGACAAACCGCAGAAGAAGTTGCACACCAGGGCAACAATGTCTGGACGAATATCATCTCCTTAAACCGTGAAGACGCAACTACAACGGGATTTGATAATGCGTCGGCCTGGCGTGATCTTTTGCGTAGCAAAGTGGAAACGATAGCACGGAATTACAAAATCCCGATACGGGATTTTGTTTGGTACGCAGCTTTCCACAATGAAGGCCATCACCCGCATGTGCATTTTGTCTGCTACTCCAAAGGCAAGGACGGCTTTTTGACCGATAAGGCGATTGAAAACATTAAGTCTTCGTTAGCGCATGAAATCTTCCGTCAGGAGTTTTCAGAAATATATAGTGAACAGCAGCTGCTGCGCACGAACATTAAGGACGAAGGCACGCAACTTATAGACCAGCTGGCACGCAACCTCGCCTCCGGCGCCGAAAAGCACGAAGACAAGGAGCTTCTGGAAAATATCGTCAACCTGAAAGCTCGTCTTGATACTCTTACCGGGAAAAAACAATACGGTTATCTCCCAAAAGATGCCAAGGCTTTGGTTGACGATATTTTAGAAAAAATTGCAGGGCACGAAAGCATCGCAAAGCTCTATGAGCTTTGGTACGAACAAAAAGAAGAATTATCGAAAATATACAAATCGAACTTGCCGAGCCGCTTGCCGCTCTCCGAAAATAAAGAATTTACCTCCATCAAAAATTTGATTATCCGTGAAGTTGACAACCTATCTTTGTCAACGGAAAACCTTTCTCTTCCAAATATCAACATAGAAAATATAATAGAATACCGCCCATTGGCAGAGACGAACGCGGAAAATTTAGAAGGAATTGCGCTTTTTGATGATTCGGAAATAGATGTTTTTTCCGATTTTGAAAAGGATTTATTATCCTTGCCGGAAACAGACTTTTTTGCAATGAATACATGGGAAAGCGCTCTCCCCTATCCAAATGATGCAGATGCGCCTTTCGCATTCCCGGATGATATGGATGCGCCGCCCGACATTTATGAATCCTTCCAAGCGCAGGACGCAAACGGCAAGCCATACATTGCCTGGTCAAAAAATTATAAGCAAGCTCGTTTATATCTTTTCGGTAATAACGATGTAAATCGGGACTTTGAGAAAGCTTTTCAGCTTTTTACAAGAGAAGCCACCGCCGGCAACGCCTTGGCTATGTATGATCTCGGCAAAATGCACGCAGACGGGTTAGGTATAAAAGTGGATGCAGAGAAATCCACACAGTGGTATAGTGAAGCCTTTCAAACCTTTAACTCGTTAGAAACAACAAACACCAAACACGCGACATATCTGCAATACCGCATCGGCAAAATGTATGACGCCGGACTCGGAACGCAGCAAGACTACGCGAAAGCTGCACAGTGGTACACAAAAGCTGTTAAGGCTGAACACAAATATGCCGAGTATTCCCTCGCAAGTTTATATGCTCGCGGAAATGGTGTGGCGCAGGATCTTGTAAAAGCGTTCGACTTATACCAGCGTTCTGCTGACCAAAACAACCCGTATGCCTGTTATGAACTCGCTAAAATGTTTCGTGACGGTATCGGTACAAATAGCGATCCGCAATCTGCAGAGCAATATTTTCAATCAGCTTTTCAGGGCTTTAGCAACATGGAAGCTGAAATGCCTGACGACAAATTGGAATATCGACTCGGGCAAATGCTGCACACCGGTACAGGTACAGAAGCCGATGATGCAGCTGCTGAAGTTTTATTTGAAAAGGCTGCCACCGCTGGAAATGTATATGCCCAATATTCGCTTGCCATGCTATGGCTGCATGACAATACTAAGGATGCCGGAAAAGCTGTTGCCCTGTTGCAAAAAGCCTCCGACAACGATAACGCAATGGCGCAATATGCGCTTGGAAAGCTCTACCTAAATGGTGAACTTGTGGACAAGGACAGTTTAAAAGCAGAAAAGCTGTTGATACAATCTGCCGGGCAGGGCAACGCCTATGCACAATATCAGCTTGGCAAACTGTATTTGGAGGGCGCGGAACCAGTCCAAAAAGACATAGATAAGGCGCTTAATTATTTGCAAAAGGCAACAAACCAAAACAATCCGTTTGCACAATATACGCTCGGAAAAATTTATTTAGACGGTAATGGTGTCAAAAAGGATTTATTAAAAGCTGAAAAGCTATTATTACAATCCGCCGAGCAAGGCAACGCTTTTGCTGCTTATCGATACGGTTGTCTCTTGCGTGAATTCTACAATTCTGAAAAGGATGCTTTAGAGTGGATACAAAAAGCAGCCGATGCCGACCACCCTGGTGCTCTCTATACGCTTTGCAAAGAAAATCTGCAAAACAATTCTGAAGCCGCCCTGTCCTACTTGCGCCGCCTTGAGAAAATGGATCGAAGCGAAAACAGTCTTATTTCTTACTACCTCGGCAAATTATACTTAATGGATGAAAATAAATTCAGAAACACAGCTCTTGGCCTTGCCTGCCTCTCTGAAAGCGCCAATCAGGGAAACGACATGGCGCTTTATACGCTCGGGAAAACTTATCTTGACGGAAAATATCTACCGAAAAATATTTATCTATCCCTTTCTTTCTTGGAAAAAGCCGCCAAACTTCAAAATAGTTATGCAGAATACCAGCTGGGAAGATTGTTTATCTGTGGCATCGATGTTCCCCAAAATATCGAAAAAGGATTGGAACTTTTACAAGCTTCTGCTTCCCAAGAAAACGAATCCGCCTTGTACATGCTTGGCAAACTCTACCTTAGCGGAGAAATTGTTCCCCAGGATATTAACAAAGCCGTTAACTATTTGCAACACGCAGCCACTATGGGAAACAGTTTCGCGCATTATCATCTTGGGAAGTTATATTTAAACGGTGAGCTTATTACCAAGGACATTACGAAAGCTGTCTCACACCTTGAAAAAGCTGTCGCTTTGGAAAACGACACCGCTATGTATACACTCGGCGCTTTGTATCTAAACGGTGACGATATACTATCCAAAAACGCAGATGCCGCAGTTTTCTATTTTGAGAAAGCCGCTGAAAAAGCGAACACCTTTGCGCAGTTCCAGCTTGGGAAGATGTGGTTGATGGGCAGCGATGTCCCCCAGAATATTACCCGCGGACTCTCGTATTTAGAGCAAGCTGTTGCCGGCGGAAATGATACAGCGATGCTCTTTCTTGGGCAAGCATATCTTTCCGGCACCAATGTACCGAAAAATATCGAAAAAGGGTTAGAGCTGTTGCGAGCTTCTGCCGCCCAAGGAAATGCCTACGCCTCGAAAACTTTAGAAGGCTTTTATGCCGGCGCAGCACACACCGCTATTGCCGTGCTGTATAAGCTAAGTATGATATTGCGCGGCAATACCGCCGCCATGACAGCAAAAAGCCCCGTTATGCCTGCGGTGGATCGGAAAGAATGGCTTTCTATTCTCCGCAAAAAAGCAGAACAGGGCATTCGATATGATTGATTTGACTTCAAGCGCAATGTTTGGTATTATACTAACGCAGGGTGATACCTAAACGGTAGGCGGTTCAATCTTGCCCCTAAAAGGGGGTGATGCCAATGGAATCAAGTGTATTTATCATTTTAACTTTGATATTTGCCACTGGATACTTGTTGGTCATAAAAAAGAAATAACCGCCCAAGCGACCAAACTTTAGCGGTTATTTCTTAAACCTTTAAATTTTGGGCGAACCGTCTATCGGTATCTCCCTGTTCATTTATATTATACAAACATATCATAAATATGTCAACAATAAATAATTTTTTCATTGATTGTATTTACAAGGCTCGCTTAACGCGAGCTCTTTTTATTTTATGTACTTTGTGACACGATGTCACAAACTGGAGGTTTAATATGGAAAATTCAAATGGTCTTTTCATTCTACTGGCACTGGTTTTTGGCTTTATTATCATAACAGCCTTTATCTCTTCGTTTGGAAAAAGATATTCACTAAACAGCATCAAAAACAGAAGCGTTGGCCATGGCCAGCACGGAACTGCGCGCTTCGCAACAAAAGCGGAAGTTAAAGAATTATATCAACAAATCCCCTTTGAGCCGCAAAAGTGGCGAAATGGGCAATCGTTACCGAATGCGCAAGGCATCATCGTTGGAAGCGCTACGCGACACGGTAAGACTACCGCATATGTAGACTGCGACGATGTCCACGCTTTGGTAAGCGGCGCTGCAGGTACAGGAAAAACTGCGTTTTTCTTGTATCCAAATTTGGAGTACTGCTGCGCCTCGGGAATGTCGTTTTTAACAACCGATACCAAAGGTGACCTGTACCGGAACTACTCCACTATTGCAAAAGAAAAATACAGCTACAATATCGCTGTTATTGAATTGCGCAATCCAACCCGATCAGATGAAATCAACCTTCTGCACCTGGTCAACTACTATATGGATCAAGCTTTGGAGCACCCGGAAGATTTGTCTTTGCGTGCCCGGGCAGAAAAATACGCTAAAATCGTGTCAAAAACAATTATGGCGTCTGATTCTGAGCGAGGAACGGCAAAATATGGACAAAATGCATTTTTCTATGAATCCGCAGAAGGATTGATTACATCTACGATTCTTTTAATTGCAGAGTTTGCGCCAAAAGAAACACGGCACATTATATCTGTGTTTAAACTTTTACAAGAGCTTTTAGCCCCCTCCGGCAAAAAGGACAAAAACAAATTTCAAGTTTTGCTCGACACGCTCCCGCCGGAACACAAAGCCAGATGGTTTGCCGGCGCCGCATTAAATTCTCCGCAACAGCAAATGTTATCCGTTATCTCAACAGCGCTGTCGCGCCTGAATTCATTTTTAGATACCGAAATGGAGCAAATCCTTTGCTTTGACACGGCAATTAACGCAGAAAAATTTTGTGCCGAAAAATCAGCGATTTTTATCGTGATGCCGGAGGAAGATGCATCCAAATACTTCTTGGTCAGCCTAATTGTGCAGCAGCTGTATCGAGAGATCCTTTCCATTGCCGACGAACACGGCGGCAAATTGAAAAATCGCGTCATGATGTATTTAGATGAGTTCGGCACCATTTCAAAAATTGAAAACGCAGAAATGATGTTTTCTGCGTCCCGATCACGCCGTATCTCCGTAATCCCAATTATCCAATCCGCTGCACAGTTAGAAGAAAAATACGACCGTGAAGGCGCCAAAATCATAGTGGACAACTGTCAGCTGGCTATGTATTGTGGCTTTGCGCCAATGTCGGAGGATGCCGACATTGTCTCAAAACGCCTTGGCAGTAAAACCGTATTAAGCGGTTCGGTCAGCCAAGGACGCAATGCATCCCAATCTCTGCAAATGATTGAACGCCCGTTAATGACCGGCGACGAGCTGCGCACGCTTCCGAAAGGCTCTATGCTCGTTACCAAAACCGGTGCGCACCCCGTTATCACTCAAATGCAGCTGTATACCAAATGGGGCATTACTTTTGATAGCGAACCGTATATGTTGCAGGATAAATCTGCCCGCCCGGTAAAATATGTCAGCGAACAGGATATTGCGGTTGCAATTATCAGCAAAAATAGACGAGATATAAAAAAAGCAATAACCCCCGCTCCCCCGCAGTTCCATTCTGAAGCAGCTGACGAAGCCAAAGCGCCGGAGCAACGACCCTCGGTCAAATCGTCTCAAAAGCCCTTGCACAATCAGCGTAATAATCCGTTGCGGACAGATTAAATTATTGAAACAACCTTTCCCCGTTTGACAAACGCTTATAAACAATATTTTACCAATCAAAATTTATTAGCTTTTAATTTACAGAAGTCTAAAATTGTGCTAAACTGATTAGGCAGTGTTATATTACTGTTCGGGGTTATTTAGGAGGATGAAATGAGCCATTTCAATAATTTGGTCTATAATATAGGAGAGATTTATTTTGCACTATCATCCGTTATCACAGTTATCTCGTTTGTATGCTCATTAATAAAAAAACTTACTGAAAATAAACGACCAATAACAGTAGTATGTTGGCGAATCATATCGATAGTGTTTTGTGTTGTTAGTTTTTGTTTAATCGGATACAAAAGTCAATTAGTTCAAATTCCCGATGTTACGGGTCTAACATATGCGGAAGCTTGTAAAGAAATAGAAGCTTTAAATTTAACTGTTGAGGCCAGTGAAGATTCTAGTAATGTTCTTTTGAAAGTTAGTTTTCAAGAACCGCGCGGTAACACTTTTGCGCTGAAAAGAACAAAGATACACCTTTCTTTTGAACAAGAAGTTTCTACAACCACCACTGAAGAAAGCACAACCGAACCCACAACAAGACCTAAGATTGAAGAAGTTTATGATGAAGACGGAATCCTACTGAACGGAGCCATTGGGGTTTGCTTTGCGAGCGAAAACATTGAAGATAATGAAATACGATTTGTGCAATACGATTTTTCTCAAAACCGCTTTATTGCCTTTACAACCGATTTGATTCCGTCGAATTATTGTAAAGTACATATACACTTTCTGAATCACGAGACACAAACTATGTTCAACTGTTCCATTGAACGATGGTATTCGCTGTTTGTTATTGGTAATGAGTCATTTTATAGTAACCAAGAAGGCTATGTTCAGGTCAAATTAGCTCCCCTCATATTTATGGCAGATAAAAATGATTATATAGTATATTGCCAACCGGGATATTATCAATTCAATCTGCGTTTTTTAGATGAAAATTACATTAGCAACACCTATTATATATCCCAATCAGATGAGATGACTATCGAATTTTACAAAAAAGATTTTGAATAGTTTCAACTATATATGACACAAAACATGCCACGGATTTTATTATTTTATAAAAATCAATAGTTTTAACTGTTTTTAAACGGGTTCAAGTCCCGTCTCTCGCACCAAAAAGCAGTCTACACTTTGTGTGGGCTGCTTTTTTTTGTTTTGGGGACTTGAACCCGGGAGGGTTTCGGCGTTAAGAAAACGATTCGGTGAATCGTTTTTAGCCGAAAGCGCGAGGGCGGTACCGCACGCAAAGCGTGGGGTGACCCGAGCGAGCAGTATGCGGTGTGCAGCGCCGTAGACGGTCAAGTCCCGTCTCTCGCACCAAAAAACAGCCTACACTTTGTGTGGGCTGTTTTTTCTGTTTACGGGACTTGTTGTCGGGAGGGTG
>OERG01000182.1_pt1 | contig 13974 bp, 14 predicted proteins | sample 1539951 | NCBI WGS metagenome assembly OERG01 (sample SAMEA3891870, study PRJEB23780) | metagenome | biome: terrestrial biome; feature: animal house; material: Caecal content | place: Italy | collected 2015-05-05
ATCCACACTCCCCATGCGGGGAGCGACACGATGCAGACCGCCGTTTGCTGCCGCGTTTTCGGATTTCAATCCACACTCCCCATGCGGGGAGCGACCACACGGCCCAGCGCCACAAATGCCGCCGCATCCGATTTCAATCCACACTCCCCATGCGGGGAGCGACTAGTTTGTTCCATAAGTAAATCCCCCTTCTTATATTTCAATCCACACTCCCCATGCGGGGAGCGACGAAAAACCGTACAAGGGTATTCGCCGGAAAAGGTATTTCAATCCACACTCCCCATGCGGGGAGCGACACTGTCATACTTGCTAAAGTCGAACTGGTCTTGCTGATTTCAATCCACACTCCCCATGCGGGGAGCGACGCCCATCCGGGTATCTGATGTCGATATTCTCCCATTTCAATCCACACTCCCCATGCGGGGAGCGACGTTTATGTTGTCGAATCTTACGCATAAAAAGGAATTTCAATCCACACTCCCCATGCGGGGAGCGACGGCAAGAAGGGCTAATTGGAGCCGTTGCGTACTCATTTCAATCCACACTCCCCATGCGGGGAGCGACACCGATGGTCAACCAATGGTTACCCCAGGTAAGATTTCAATCCACACTCCCCATGCGGGGAGCGACGAAATTGATTTTCAACCTCATTCCCCCTTATCGATTTCAATCCACACTCCCCATGCGGGGAGCGACTTCCGTCCGTACGCCCATTGTGCAGATATCCAAATTTCAATCCACACTCCCCATGCGGGGAGCGACGGTTCCATCTGTCCGTATTGCCTGACGCTCAACATTTCAATCCACACTCCCCATGCGGGGAGCGACAATGCGGTTGAAGGGATTGACTTGGGAGACAAAAAATTTCAATCCACACTCCCCATGCGGGGAGCGACCCGACGAAGCCAACAACATCCTTGGAGCGCAACAAATTTCAATCCACACTCCCCATGCGGGGAGCGACCTCCTTTTTATGCGTATGATTCGACGACATAAACGGATTTCAATCCACACTCCCCATGCGGGGAGCGACCCTTATGGGGATTTTAAGATTGAGCCTAGATATTTATTTCAATCCACACTCCCCATGCGGGGAGCGACTTTTAGGAGTATCAAAGCCGGTGTATAGTGCAAAAATTTCAATCCACACTCCCCATGCGGGGAGCGACCTGTTTCGCCCGGCAAGATAAAAGGCGCTTTATCATTTCAATCCACACTCCCCATGCGGGGAGCGACTATATTCGCCTGTATATCAAGTATCCAGCCGTAATTTCAATCCACACTCCCCATGCGGGGAGCGACCCTATGTGGATGCTGCCGGAAATCGACACCAGAATTTCAATCCACACTCCCCATGCGGGGAGCGACATCATGCGCCCAGTTCTGCCAGCGGCATATTTCAGATTTCAATCCACACTCCCCATGCGGGGAGCGACCGAGCGGGTCAGACAGGAGTGTTATTTTATTCTGATTTCAATCCACACTCCCCATGCGGGGAGCGACTCTCACACCTTCTTTGCTGCACGGTCTGCCTTGATTTCAATCCACACTCCCCATGCGGGGAGCGACATTATAACCCCGCCCGCTCCAACTGACATCCCAAATTTCAATCCACACTCCCCATGCGGGGAGCGACGGCTCGGTTGTATGTCTGCGATACGAGACAAACCGATTTCAATCCACACTCCCCATGCGGGGAGCGACACGCAGCCTAAATTACTTTGACCCTGTGAGCGACCATTTCAATCCACACTCCCCATGCGGGGAGCGACCATTTCACTATCCGTAAAAGATAAATCTGGAGCAAATTTCAATCCACACTCCCCATGCGGGGAGCGACGAAAATAAAATTGGAGACGAAACCTTATGATTATATTTCAATCCACACTCCCCATGCGGGGAGCGACATTTGGAGGGGGGATACAGATGAGGTGGAGAGCATTTCAATCCACACTCCCCATGCGGGGAGCGACTTGCAAAGTTCTCGACCGTGATGTATTCATTTTCGAATTTCAATCCACACTCCCCATGCGGGGAGCGACGAGAGAACGCTGCAAAAATACCGGACGTACTACGATTTCAATCCACACTCCCCATGCGGGGAGCGACTTCGCGACGCGTGCAACCGGGGTTCATGTCAAGCAATTTCAATCCACACTCCCCATGCGGGGAGCGACTATCAGTCGTGCACAAGGCGGCAAAGGGATAGAGATTTCAATCCACACTCCCCATGCGGGGAGCGACCCCTTGTATGCTGCCCATCTGAGAGGATAGGGACATTTCAATCCACACTCCCCATGCGGGGAGCGACTCCTTACAAGTTTGTGTTATTATATAGTCACAAAAGATTTCAATCCACACTCCCCATGCGGGGAGCGACGTACTGTTTGGCCAGCGCATCGGTCTGAGCCTTGGTATTTCAATCCACACTCCCCATGCGGGGAGCGACCACCTGAGCGGTGGGACTAAAGCGCCTGCAAAGGAATTTCAATCCACACTCCCCATGCGGGGAGCGACACAGGCGTTTAGCGGACTTTTTGAGAGCAAAACATTTCAATCCACACTCCCCATGCGGGGAGCGACGGGCTCCGGCTCGCCCGGCTCCCGGGCAATACGCGATTTCAATCCACACTCCCCATGCGGGGAGCGACCCTAAGTCGTGATAATCTGCGTTTATGCAGATTATTTCAATCCACACTCCCCATGCGGGGAGCGACCGGGGCTGCGCGCTGGCGCGCGCAGAAAAGCCGATTTCAATCCACACTCCCCATGCGGGGAGCGACGCTCCCGGCATATGCGCAGCTTCATCACTTACAGATTTCAATCCACACTCCCCATGCGGGGAGCGACCTGGGCGGGATTTGTGGGATTAGCTCGGATTTTGCAATTTCAATCCACACTCCCCATGCGGGGAGCGACTATCGCAGAGGTTGCAAAGATTCTCGGATTCAAGATTTCAATCCACACTCCCCATGCGGGGAGCGACCACAACGAATACGATCAGGGCTACCACCGGCAGATTTCAATCCACACTCCCCATGCGGGGAGCGACAACGCCTGAAATGGCATTTCGACGTGATTCGCAAGATTTCAATCCACACTCCCCATGCGGGGAGCGACCCTATGAGTTGCCGACCTGCACCCTCTCCATTGAGATTTCAATCCACACTCCCCATGCGGGGAGCGACATCTTCGCATACAAGAAAATCACCGTCAAAACGATTTCAATCCACACTCCCCATGCGGGGAGCGACGGGCGGCGGTATGCAGTCCAAGATTAAATACGTCATTTCAATCCACACTCCCCATGCGGGGAGCGACGACCGCATCTGACTGATGAACAAATCCGAATGATATTTCAATCCACACTCCCCATGCGGGGAGCGACGTCCCTCAAGTGGGTTGATTCCCTGAGCTTTGCAATTTCAATCCACACTCCCCATGCGGGGAGCGACCTGCTGCCTGCGCCTTGTCAACGTCATCGACCTGATTTCAATCCACACTCCCCATGCGGGGAGCGACGTATCTCATGTTGTCGTCGTCCTCCTGTTCCATATTTCAATCCACACTCCCCATGCGGGGAGCGACCTCCAACGCCTCGACGGTGTTTGTGTTGTCCTTATTTCAATCCACACTCCCCATGCGGGGAGCGACAGGTAACTACTATGAAAACCGTAATTCTGAACAACATTTCAATCCACACTCCCCATGCGGGGAGCGACCATAGCAGCCTTTTCATTCTCGCACATCTTGTCGAATTTCAATCCACACTCCCCATGCGGGGAGCGACCACAAGACAAAAATTACAGCAAAAAAAAGAACAATTTCAATCCACACTCCCCATGCGGGGAGCGACAACAAACGCTGCAAAAATACGCCAGAGGCAAGCAATTTCAATCCACACTCCCCATGCGGGGAGCGACAATGCGGCAACCGAAGCCATGACACCATATGCACAATTTCAATCCACACTCCCCATGCGGGGAGCGACGCAAGCCGAGCTTGCAAGCAGCGATGAACTTGCAATTTCAATCCACACTCCCCATGCGGGGAGCGACCTTATTCGCAGCTGGCACAAAACGAGACTGCAAAGATTTCAATCCACACTCCCCATGCGGGGAGCGACTAACAATGGTAGCTACGGCATATATGTTGTCAACAGATTTCAATCCACACTCCCCATGCGGGGAGCGACCGTATACGCTGTCCGCGACCACAGGGCCGCAAATCGATTTCAATCCACACTCCCCATGCGGGGAGCGACCGGCCCTGTACAGCAGATGCACCGATATACTTGCCGATTTCAATCCACACTCCCCATGCGGGGAGCGACGGCAACTGGGACAGCTATTTTAACAGTCAGTCGATTTCAATCCACACTCCCCATGCGGGGAGCGACAGCCTGAAACCATTATGATTCGCCACAATGCTGATTTCAATCCACACTCCCCATGCGGGGAGCGACTTACCAAAACCATGTACAGGGTTGCCGAGATCAACCATTTCAATCCACACTCCCCATGCGGGGAGCGACCTTACAAGTTTGTGTTATTATATAGTCACAGCAAAGATTTCAATCCACACTCCCCATGCGGGGAGCGACTGCAGAGGGCAACCCAACTGACATAGGCACGGCAATTTCAATCCACACTCCCCATGCGGGGAGCGACACCAGGTTTCTGCCCATCCAGCAACCACGGAATATATTTCAATCCACACTCCCCATGCGGGGAGCGACCGGTAAGGCGGGCGCGTGTGGGGTCGTATACGGTATTTCAATCCACACTCCCCATGCGGGGAGCGACCCCTTATCGGAAATACCTTTTGTATTCGGGTTGACATTTCAATCCACACTCCCCATGCGGGGAGCGACCCCACCTGTTATTGAGGATTTACCCGATTACGCTATTTCAATCCACACTCCCCATGCGGGGAGCGACATATAGTCACAAAAACAAAGGAGGAAATCAAAATATTTCAATCCACACTCCCCATGCGGGGAGCGACCGCTATGCAAATCAATGTCGGGCTGGATATCATTGATTTCAATCCACACTCCCCATGCGGGGAGCGACTTCAAGCATTCCATATCGATTTACAGCAAAAAAACATTTCAATCCACACTCCCCATGCGGGGAGCGACACGTTGCAGACGGGTCAACGATTATTTCGTCAACATTTCAATCCACACTCCCCATGCGGGGAGCGACCGTACTGTTTTTAGAATTTCCTTAACCTTCTTTTTATTTCAATCCACACTCCCCATGCGGGGAGCGACTGTGGTGGTCAGTTCCTCAGGCGCTTCAATGTCGATTTCAATCCACACTCCCCATGCGGGGAGCGACCAAGCAGTACTGGATAGCCAAATATGTAGAAATTGATTTCAATCCACACTCCCCATGCGGGGAGCGACTTTCCTGCTATGGCATATTTATCAAGTACAGATTGAGATTTCAATCCACACTCCCCATGCGGGGAGCGACAGCAAATATGCACAAAAATAACAGGAAAATATGTGCATACTTACAAAATAGAACAGAATAAAGAGAGAAACAACAACAAAATCGCAGTACTTTTTGAATGTGCCACCCTAAAGATACCTTGAATTCTAGTGCGAACCTCCCTGGAGAATTCTGTTCGCTTAAACTTCGCACCTCAAATAATCATTGGTTCTTCGGGAAGATAGGTTGTTTTACTACCAAAATGCTCGATCTTGTTTTCGTAGCGCTTTCCCAGATAATAAAAGCGCAAACTGTCACGCTCCGGATCTATGATACTGAGCAGCTTGGCCTGTAGCTGCTTACATTGAGAAGCATCCAGTAGGCACTCAAAAACAGAACATTGCACTCGCTGACCATAGTTGACACATTGCTTTGCAATCTGACGCAGACGCTTTCTTCCGGCTGCATCTTCTGTGTTTACATCATAAGTAATCAATACCAGCATGGTCACCCCTCATTTCCACAAAAACGGAGGATAGGCATCCAAGTCTTCCCGGAGATAACGGGCGAGTAATAACGCCTGCACATAGGGTACCAATCCCCATGGGAGTTTTTCATTCAAAAAAGGATGGGTAATGCTCTCTTTCTTCCGCTCCTGCCACTTGGACAGAAACAGCCGTCTTGCATTGTCTTTCAAGTAGACCCCTCCGCTCTCCCGCCATTCAAAATCCGATGCCTTCAACATTCGATTATTGACCAGGGACAGTACAAACCGCTCTGCTATACAGGGGCGCAGTTCTTCCATCAAATCCAAAGCCAGAGAGCTGCGGCCTGGACGATCCCGGTGCAAAAATCCCACATAGGAGTCCAGCCCTACACTTTCCAACCCGGAAGCGCAGTCGTGAGCGAGCAGACTATAGGCAAAGGACAGAAGAGCGTTCATGGGATCACGAGGTGGTCTGCGACTGCGTCCAGAGAAGGCGAACAGAGTGGCATCTCCCAAAATCATCTGAGGGAAAGCCCCAAAATATAGAGTGGCAGCCGCTCCCTCCAGCCCCCGGAGGGATTCCAGGTCGGTTTCTGCAGCAATCTGGGGCAAAAGGTCTTTGAGTTTTCCAGATGTCTGGGCAAGGACCTCCCCATCCACCCGCATTTTATGGTCACGCTTGATCCTCTCCAGACACCATCTGGCGTTGTAAACCTTACCGAATACCATATATCGGGCAATCCGGCAACTTTGACCTACATCGTCTGCAATGCGATATTGAGTGCGCCGGAGCAACACATTTCCATTAGCTTCTCCGGTAGCCCGAGCCAGAAATTTTCCCCAAGGAGTACAGAAGGAGAGGGAAATCCCCCTGGTACAACAGGCTCCCATCAAAGCCGGAGATGCCCCTTTATAAGAAAATGAGAGAATGGCTGACAGAGTGTGCAGGGGGTAGCGGGCCACTACAGCACTCTCCCGGTTAGCTACCACATTTTCCCCATCCAAAGAGAGATAAATATCCTCTGAGGTCACAAATAGCGTGTTAAGCAGCTGTCTCATGGCTCCACCTCCATAGCCTGACGCAGATAGGCAGCCACAGTTTTTTCTTTCATTAGGGTTGGCAAGCACAGTGTATTTAGAGAACATGCTCTGCACCCTTTGGAAGGTTTGACTCTAGGTGTATATCCCCGGCGATAGAGGTGATGCATCTCCTCTGCCATGCTCTGAACCTGCTGCCGGAGGTCAGGGGAAAAGGAAACTGAAGTGCGCCGGCGGGTCTCTCCATAAAAAAGCGCCCCCTCCGCAATGGTACAGCAGAGCATCTCCTCCAAGCACATGGCCTGGGCACACAACTGCAATTCATCTGCCTGATGAACTTTGGGCGCACCCCGTTTGTACTCCACCGGAAAAGGAGTCCACAGTCCCTCTTCCCCATGCAAGAGAACTCCCTGTTCCATCTGGTGAAATTCCACTACATCACACTTACCAGACAGGCCCAAGGCACGAGAACAGATGGGCAGATCCCGCAGAATCAGGATATCTCCCCGTCGCTCCCGCTGGCTAGCGTCATGGGCCTTTGTATGGAGCAGATTCCCCTCTACTGTGCACAGGTTTTCCTTCCATTGCTGCTCAATGTGAATGAGCGCCCACTGGCGGCGGCAAAATACAAAGTGCTGCAGGCCAGCAAGCTGGAGAAAGTCCTCCTCTGTATAAATCACCCCATTCGCTGACATGTGACACCTGCGGGCAGGTTGGCCTCGTCCACTGTTACTGTATAGTCTTGATAGGAACGGGCGGGTGCAGAATCATCTGGGTCTTTTCGGGCAACCTTCACAGCATCAAAAAGCTTCCATGCGGGAGCGCAGCCCAGCTCACTGTCGTGCTTGAATACGATTAGCTCCCGTACAGCCATTTTGCCACGGGCAGCAGAGTGGTCATGTTCAAACATGTTAAGGATGGCCTCCCACAGGAGAGTTAAATCTTCCTCGGAGAAACCAGTGGTCTTACGGGCCAGATTGGCGGAGATATAACCTTCACAACGATAGAGGCCATAGGGAACCATGTACTTCCGGCCCATCTCAGTACCCTTTTTCTCGGCATCCGCCTCAGTGGTGATTGCCACTCGGGTAATTGTCACCTCTTGCGGTACTACCGGTTCCACACTTCGTGCAAACCCCAGCTGTACTGGGCCACGCACCTGACCGCAGTTGAGGGTGGCTTTAACAAAGGTGGTCATGACAGCCCCAAATGTGCGGATGTCATAAAAATTGGCACACATCCAGTCCCGGATTTTTCGATCCAAGTCTGGGTCAGCCTTCTTTTTCTCTTTTACAGTTTTCTCTGTCACATCTAGCTGAGCGTAAGCCTGAGCATCACTGCGGTTGAGCGGCACGCCATCCTTAACATAAATACCGTAACCAGTAGCGTCCTCTTTCACCGTCTCGACATAGTTACGGATCTTCCGCTTGAGACACACGTCTGTGACGATACCTAGACCAGTTTCCGGGTCCACACGAGGCATATTGCCAGCATCAGGGTCACCATTGGGATTTCCATTTTCTACATCAAAGAGGATCACAAATTCATAACGGTTTTTGATGGGTTCAGACATTTTACTTTTCCTCCTTTTTTTCGAAGCGGGTCTGTGTCTGATGGTAATAGCCTAACTGGAAAGATCCCTGCTGTGGCAGACTCATGCGAGCGGGATAATCCTCACCCAATTTGGCAAGCAGGGCGATGAGCTGCTTATCGTAATAGGTACGCAACCCAGCGTCCAGCTTCTTCAGGTGTTTCTGGGCTAGGTTCATTAACACTGGGAACACGATAGCTGGAGTAGCCGAGGCAGAATTAAAATACTTGTCCTTGATCGTAGCGTTGATGCCGGGATTGGCGCTGGACTGAATCGCTTCCAGTACAGAGAGCAGTCGCCCTAAATTGTAGGGAATATTGATGCTGTCTGAATTGAGAGACACGGTTAAAACCTCCTTTGGTACATCAGAATGTGTATTTTTCAAATAATACGCCTTGATTATGGCCGCTCGTTGCCAGGTGATTTTAAATGGTCGTTCGGGATGGTCTTTATCACGTTGTTCGGCACGAACGCGTAATGTAACGCCATTCAGCAAAGTAGCAGGATAGGACGTATTGTTTAATGCAGCCCGAAGAATCTCTCCCGCTAATATGGAAGCCCCCTTTTTATCTCTACTATTCTGATTTACAGTTGCGTCTAAAATCTCCTTTAAAGATGGAACTTCAAATTTTTTATAGACCGGACGAATTATCTTGAGCCGTTCCCGATGTGCCTGAATATTTTTCAAAAAATGGCCAAATGTATTCCGCATGAAAAAGCGAACAGACAATCGTGCAGCATTCGGAGATAAAGCCATAACATAAAAATCCATATTGGGATCAAGAAGTGCTTCATCAAAGAGAACCTCATGCCCTTTGGTCAGTTTTTCCACTACACTTTGCATATCCTGCTCACTATATCTTGTTTGACCGGTCAAACAATCATTGAATATGTTCTGATAAACGTCACTGCCAGACTTGGCCCAACAGACCACTGTGGCATCACCGAACTGATAGACATGCTCTTGATCGGAAAGCAGGTAATTGAGAGCGGTGGTATAGGCAAAGGCGGCATATTTACTGGTGGGAGCGTTGTAATTTTGCTCCTTTCCGTAAGAGCAGAATGCAGGTGCATTGAAAGACACCAAGGCTGCACCACTGGACTGAGCACCTTGAACATTTTTTATAGAAGGATGGATACTTTCCACCGATCCCCGTTCTCCAGTGACTAAACAGACCATCTGAGGACCAGCTTCATCTATCTGATAATAAGCGTCCCAAGCCTGTTGAATCAAAGGGTCATCTTGGATAAAGGCGCCGTTATACCGAAATACCAAATTGACTCCCGATAAAATATCCTCTCTATCCTGAGAAAGAGCAGGGTGATTTACGGCTTGTTCCGGTTGCCAGGCCTGGAAAAAGGCCAGAACAGCCTTGGCAGCTGGGCTATCTACCCCCTTTAACAGAGTCTCGTGCAGATGTTTGCACGCCTGGAAGCACTCCAACGCGCGCTGAGGTTTATTTTTTTGGTCTACTCCTAAAAGATAGCTTGAATTGTCACAGAGGAAGTTGGCTGCTACTCCACTGGAGCGCTTTACTGGGGCAGGGAGAGCCATGAGCCTAGGTGCTAGTACAGTCTTTTTCCCCTTTTTCTGTTCAGTCTGGACAGAGATTACTTGTTCCAGCTCTCCATCTATACTGATACACAGTACATAAGAGACTTTAATCTGTCCCCAGCCGGGCGGAGAGATTTTTCCACTGTCTGCCAGTGTCTGATAATGTTCTGTCAATGCCTGCAAGATCATCGCCGTACCTCCTCACTGTCCCAGGGCGGTACCTCTAGCACACCATTCTGGAGAATTCCACGAAAAAAAAGGGGAGTGATATTTTGGGGATCGGTATAATCCATGTCATAAAGCATCCACCCCAAGTCTCTCTCCTCTTCTAATTCCTTTGGGCAAGGGGGAATCTTCTCGCACAGGCGAAACTGAGCAGGAAACTCCCGACAACCAAAGCAGGGTTGGTGGTAAAACTGTCCTCTCTGAATTCTTCGCTTTACAATATCTTGAAATTTCCCCGGATTGTCTCCTTGCGCAGCCTTTTCCGTCATCTCAAAATGTGCCTCGATCACATACCGCACATCCCGCAACAGAAGCGCTGCGCGCTGTTGGATATCTTCCGAAGTACAGAGATATAGGTCGCCTTTTCCACGCTCCATTACCGTTCGGGCGCTACGGGCGGAGATGGTAGACTTGACTTCGTTGCGTCGCAAGTTTGTAAACTGGATTGGCGCACAGACTCGTATGCGATCAATATACCACCGCATTCCAGGATGCCAATAAATTGCTTCAATCAGCCCCCGGGCCGCAGAAGGGGTCATCACATCGTAGCTCACTCGCTCCACTTTCATTTCTGGCCGGCAGAACAAGGCGTAATCCCCCCATACTTCGAGTTTGATGGACATAGATGTCACTCCTTTCTAAATTCCATTTTCTATCTGAGAAAAATATATCACGTTACCATACATAAGTCAACAACTTTTTCACTATATAATCTTTTCTAATTCAATGAAGATTAAAATCAAATTGCCAATAAATCAATTTGTTAACAAGCATGATTTTATGATATACTAAATACGTCACAGAAATGTGAGGATTGAAATATTGACTTAGAGAAGATCCTAATGAGAACGGTGAGGAAGTGTTTATACTTTCTCACCGCTTTTCTCTTAGATAAACAATCCTTTACCGCTGTCAGCCTCCAAAGAAAGGCCAGTTCTTTCAGAATAAAGAGCCGTATTACAAAGGATCGCCGCACCATTTTCCAATATCTCCAGATCCCCAGCCTGATTCAGAGCAGCAAAGTGCTTGTCATAAATAGATACACCATACTGCCCCAATTTCCGGAACAGGGTTCGTCCTCCTCCACCAGAGCGCAGCTGCTCCACAAGTTCAGCTCCCTCTTCCAGCGGGATATATACGGTTCTGGTTGGAGTATCAATGAGATGGAATCGCTCTGCTATGGTACGGAACGGAAAGAATACGGAGCGAATGAGCGGTAAGATTTGTTCCTTATCCTGAGCGTCTTTCCCCTTTAGATCCAGAAATTCGGAAAAATAGTCGTGGATAGCTGTATAGGATGTGATGTCCTCATGGCGGACCATGGCATGTTTCCCTGCCCCAATTGCGGTCGAAAACAGCGGTGGGGCTTTTTCCTCTCCTTCAAATATGGAAACTATACTCTCCTCAGCAGACCGCTTTCCTTCCCGATTACACCGACCAGCAGCCTGCAAAATAGAATCTATACCCGCCATCTCCCGGTATACCGCCGGAAAGTCTACATCTACACCCGCCTCAATGAGAGATGTAGATACCACTCGGCAGGGAAGCCCTTCTTTCAAACAGCGGCGAATCTCCATGAGCTGTTGTTTTCGGTGATTGGGATACATGAGGGTAGACAAATGGAAACTACCTATCTTATCCAGCCGTTCATACACTTCCTGGGCAGCTTTTCTGGTATTGACAATGCATAAAACCTGATTATGGGCGTTAAGCTGTACAGCCAACTCATCCCAGGTGAGATTCCCTTCTTTTTGAAAGGACACCCGGCGGAATGCACCCCACTGGCAGGTGTCTGGAGGACACAACTCCTGTATGGGAAATTGAGGAAGAAATTCATGGAAGATAGTTTCCAGCGCAGGCTGCGTTGCCGTGCAAAGAACAGCAGAAACACTATAATGTTCTACCAACTGGGAAATAGCCCAAACACAGGGGCGTAGATAGGGAATAGGCAACATCTGCGCCTCATCAAAAACCACTACGCTACCGACAATATTATGGAGTTTGCGGCACTGAGAGGATCGACAAGCATACAGAGATTCAAAAAACTGTACCGCCGTGGTCACTACCACTGGCATATCCCAGTTTTCTGTGGCTTTGGCCAAACGGATGGTATGAGGACTTGCCTCACCCTCCAAATCGTAAAGTATATTGGAGTGATGCTCCAACACATGTTCTGTTCCCAGTATTTCACGGAATATCTCCGCTGTCTGTTCGATGATGGACGTATAGGGGATGACATAGATCACCCGTCGCAGTCCACATTTTTTTGCATGAGCCAAAGCAAAGGCAAGGGAGGCAACGGTTTTTCCGCCTCCGGTGGGGACGGTGAGGGAAAAAATCCCAGGTTGCTGTTTTTTCCCCTCTTTAATACACCGCTCTAGAATTCTACATCGCTGGCGGTTCAGTTCTCCTTTAGGCGGGAACCAGTCGGATATGTAGCTTTGAAGCTTGTTCCATAGTTGCTCCATAGAGGTCTTATTGGATTCCCGCTCTCGACCTTCCATAAAGGTTTCCGTGTCCAGAAAGTCGGCATCCACCAGACAGGAATACAGCATTCGAGTAAAAAACACCCATTCTGCCCCTGAACGTCTCATCAAAAAATCTGGGACTTTGGCTTGAGGAAGATCTACCTCCTGCTTCCAGCTTTCATAGGGCTCCAGAAGACCTTGCTCTCCCCGTTTGATTCGCCCCCATAGTGTGGGTTGATCGGGTCCGTCTGTTTGACTACCACCATCCGGCAAGCCCCCATGGTGACCGGCTACTGCAAAAGCAGCGAAGATCTGCTTACGCCTCCAACACTCTAATGCTCCCGCTGTAGAGTGGTCTGTTCCGGGGCCACCATAAAGCCTTTTTTGGAAAGCTGCGCTGTATTTCCCTATGTCATGAGCTAATGCTGCTAGTTCTGCCTGAATTTCGCCACCAAAGGGGTAGGCAAATTCTCTTGCCAGAGAAGCTGTTCCATATAAATGATCAAAAATAGTTTGCATTTGCCCTGTGGGTGAAATATGAGCCAACCGATGAGAATTCTCCATAGTAAAAGCCTCCTTTTATTATATAAGCAACCACTTTTCAAATTTTTTCACCAAAACTTCCAGAGAATGCGGTACAATGGAATTCAAGAAAGCCTCATAAGTTGCATACAAAAGGAGTGGTTCACATGACAACATTGTATCACACCGACGGGGTTATAGGTAAACTGAAAGAACAGTTCAACCATTTTTCGGTGAGGTGACAGTGCCCACACAGAATCATCTATTTGATTGGACACTGTCAGTATTGGCACTGAGTGGATATCAGTCTGTAAAATTCAAGCATGAATGTTTTATCGTGAAAAACTCGCCTGGAGTGATACAATAAAACCGCACACCCAAGTGATATAATAAAAAAGCAGAAAGGGTGTTGATGATGGGACAAAAATACAACACAGAGTACAAAGCAGAGGTACTAAAATTAGCAGCCGAAATAGGAGTTAGTGCCGCGTGCCAGCAGTTAGGACTGTCGACAAAAACGGTATACGGCTGGCGACGGGCCGAACGTCTTGCCAAAGGAGAGATACAAGGATTGCAGCCGGGTGAAACACCGGAGCAGGCAATCAAGCGTTTGACACGCGAGATGCACGAGTTACAGGAAGCCAACT
>OERG01000184.1_pt1 | contig 13902 bp, 17 predicted proteins | sample 1539951 | NCBI WGS metagenome assembly OERG01 (sample SAMEA3891870, study PRJEB23780) | metagenome | biome: terrestrial biome; feature: animal house; material: Caecal content | place: Italy | collected 2015-05-05
ATTCAGTTGTCAAGTTTCTGTTGGAATATCATTCATTGAGATTCCGAGAAGTTATCTTTCTTCCATATCTTCCTGATGAGTGCTATCCTCCATATTAGTCAATTTTACATATTGCAATCAATTTTTTCAACCTATCATAGAAAGATTTCACCCAGCAGTATCACCTACAATTATTATATTTACATTTATATTTCCCGTCAATATTTTATCATAGCCCTTCTCTCTGCCGTATGTTATAATTTTGAAAAAGCGAAAGGATTTATATATAATGAGAATTGAAAATACCCCTACTCTTCAAACAGAAAGGCTTATTTTAAGAAAATTTACAAAAGATGACTTAGAAGCTTTATTTACAATCTACAGTAATAAAGATGGAATTCCTTATATTACAGCCACGCATGATATTAATAATCCCCGCAGTGGTAGCGTAATGAAACAATTAAGTATGAATTATCAATATTCTTACCAAGAACAATGGCAGCCTAAAAATATCCTAGTTACATTCCGAATGTATCAACTCAATTTTAATAATAAAAACTGTCAAATATACAAAAAGTATTGGAATCACTCAGCCATTCACTTTATCGAACAAAATATATAATGACACAAAGGCTAATATAACACGAAAAACATCAAGACTTGCATAAAATCCTCCATAATACATATCATGTTATAGAAAAATTAAAATGGAGTATTTTGATGAATTACTGTTATTGTACAGATCAAACTGATCATGGTTCTAATCCATATGTTACGAATATTGAGCAGATAGCAACACAAAATCATAACTTTCGTACTGCCATTTGGACGGGATGCTACTTACAGATGACTCTTATGTGTATTTCACCATGCGAAGATATTGGTTTGGAAATACACCCAAACACAGATCAACTAATCAGAGTGGAACAGGGAAAAGCGATGGTGAAAATGGGAAGATGTGAGTGTCAACTGGATTTCCAACAAACTTTATGTAACGGAGATGCTGTTTTTATACCTGCAGGAACTTGGCATAATATTATTAATATAGGACGAAACCCATTAAAACTATCTTCTATTTATGCACCACCAAACCACCCAAAAGGAACCATACATTGTACAAAAGCAGATGCTCAAGAATATGAAGAATAAAAATAGCAAGGAGTGATTTTTTTGAAAATACAATGGAAAAAATTAATTATCTGCCTTGCCATACCTCTTGCAGTTGGCGGTATTTCTGCATTTTTAACTCAGGATAGCATGAAAATGTTTGAGACGATTCAAAAACCGCCTCTTTCTCCGCCAGGATGGTTATTCCCAATCGTTTGGACGATTCTATACCTTTTTATGGGAATCGCTTCCTATCTGGTGCTTACTTCTTCAAAGTCAAACCAAACCGCTTTAACTTTATATGGCATTCAGCTTGTGTTTAACTTTATATGGCCACTTATCTTTTTCAATCGGCAGCAATACTTATTTGCATTTATCTGGCTTGTTCTTTTATGGTTATCGATTTTGGCAACAATCATTCCATTTGATTCGATTTCCAAACCAGCCAAATATTTCATGCTTCCATATTTATTATGGGTTACTTTCGCAGGCTATTTAAACTTTGCAATTTATCTTTTAAACTAGACAAACCGACTCTTCTATGAGACTTCTTTTTGTATATCATGATCATCTAGCCATGCTCTCACTCGCTATATGAAGAGCATGGTCTTTTTTATATTCATAGTAATTAAACAGCTGTTTCACTGGAAGCAGGGAACTTTCTTAATTCGATTTTAAAAAATATTGACCAATTTACATTGATTAAATATAATAAAATCAATAAAAAACTGAATTTGCTAGGAGATGATCGTATGAATATTGAAGCATTTGTAAACGTGGCAAAACCACTGGGTTTGCTAGGTATAAAAATCAACCAGGGAGATAATGTAATCGCCGAATGGCATTTAGAACAAGAGTGTCGAAGAAACATTTACTCCGCTACCAAAAGTTTCACATCCTGCGCTGTTGGCTTTGCAGTCCAAGAAGGATTGCTTTCTCTCAATGAAAAATTAACAGACGCTTTTTCTGAAGACATGCCAGAATATATCTCCGATAATTTAAGAAAAGCAACCGTAAGAGATTTACTAACTATGTGCTTAGGACAAGAAAATGGAAATTTAATGGGTGCCCAAAGACCTCTCTATAAAGAAGACGATTGGGTAAAGATGTCATTTAAAATCCCATTTGTCTATGAACCAGGAACTCATTTTGTATACAATAATGTTGGACCTTATCTTGCGGGTATACTCGTTCAAAGACGGGCAGGATGTGACTTAGTTTCTTATCTAACTCCAAGATTTTTTTCTCATCTTGGAATTAAAAGCCCTACTTGGGAAACTGATCCATTAAGAAATTCTTTTGGAGCAGGTGGACTATTTTTAACATTATCAGAATTACATAAATTTGGAATGTTCTATCTTAATCAAGGAACATGGAATGGTAAGCAATTACTAGATTCCGAATGGATAAAAGAAAGTACCAGACAACAAGTAGATGCCCCATATGGTTATCTATTTTGGCGTGGGAACTATAACTCCTATCGTGCAGATGGTAAATATTGTCAAATCTCCATGATTCTTCCAGAGAAACAGGTGGTCATCACTACTATGGCTGAATGTAGACAGGCAGACCTATTTATGCAAGCTTTGTATGAATGTATTTGCAAAGAACTATAATTTCTTTTAAACTTTAGATCAGTTTACAAGGAACTACATGCAGAACCTGTTTTCTCCACAATAAGGAATGTCCTGCTGCTGCCTCTGTTGCCAAAATTAATTATAACTCATGTATTTTAATTATAATTCCTCAACGAAGTGGTTACTATACATATCCCAATACTTTTTATATACAAAATCATTGTTGCCGTCAAAGTTTCGTTGATACATCCGAAAGAATACGGGGAAATCCTTGGGCTGCCATTGTTCCTCGTATGTATAGCAGTATTTCATACCGCATGCCTGCATTACATTTCCACTTCTCGGATTATTTCTATCATGTGTGGCAGTGATATAAGGCAGTCCGTCTTTTTTTACTTGTTCAACAACAGCCTTACCAGCTTCCGAAACAATGCCTTTATGCCAAAATTCCTTACGAAGTGCGTAACCAAAATCATGGTGCTCCTCCATATCAACCTTTATATAGCCGATAGGATAATTATTTTCTTTCAGACAGATGGCGTAGGCATAGGCCTGCGGCTGGGCATATTTTGAAGCGTACCTTTCCTCATAAAACTTCCTTGTTTCCTCCATACTTTTTACTGGATACCAGGGCAAAAACTTATTGACTTCCTCATCCTGGAGTATAAGAAATAATGCTTCCAAATCTTTTTCTGTAAATTTTCTTAAAATCAAACGCTCTGTTTCTATTGTAGGTGTATTCATCTATTTTTCCCCCATTGCCTGCAAATCTTTCCTCAAGATTTCTGCGAAAGACTCATATATAAAAGTGGGTAAGGATTACCCTGTTCGTCGTGATCCGTTCTTTTATAAACTTGAAAACCCATATGCTCATAAAATCCTTTTGCCTGAGGATTTTGCTCGTTTACAGCTACTTTTTTCACAGAATAATTTTTAATCCCAAACTGAATTAGCTGTTTTCCCAATCCTTTTCCTCTTTCTTCCGGCGTGATGAACAGCATTTCAAGGCTTTCATTCTCAATCCCCATAAAAGCAACCAGATTATTGTTTTCATCTTCTGCTATCACGAGATTTTCAATGTTGCTGATTGCCTGTGGGACATATTCTTTGATACTTACTATTTCACCTTCGGATAAAAATAAGTGAGTTGCCCTTACAGACTTTTCCCATACTTTCAAGAGTGCCTGTATTAAATCAACCGATTTTTCACAAACTTCAATAATTTTCATTAACCTCCCCCTTTTTTCCTTTCTCTCAAATTTCGGATGTTTCCTATACATCGATTATACTACATCTCTTACCGAAATCAATAATTTCATTAAGAATACTTGGCAGTTCTCTAAACTGTATTTTACTGAATATATATAAACCGATATAGAATCTCTCCTAGATGGTGTAGAATCTATATCGGTTTTTCTCAGTTTTATGACTTAATGTTCTGCATTCTTAATACGACTTTGGTAAAGTTTTTTACAAAGAGGAATACAATATTTTTTAATATTTTCAACAAACAGATATTTCTTATTTTAAATTATCTTTGAAGAAATTCTCCATCTTATCAAATGGAATCTTATCTTTTCGATCATATAAATCAGTATGAACCGTATCTGGGAGGATCAGAAGTTCCTTATTCTCTCCTTTTAATTTCTTGAACGCATCTTTGCTAAAATAACAAGAATGTGCCTTTTCTCCATGAATCATCAGAACTGCACTGCGAATTTCATCGCTGTAGTTTAAAATTGGCATATTAATAAAAGACAATGCCGAAGTTGTATTCCAACCTTCATTTGAGTTTAGGGAACGTTCACTATATCCTCTTTCTGTTTTATAATAATCATAATAGTCTTTTACAAAAAATGGTGCATCTTCTGGAAGAGGATCTACGACACCGCCTGCTCTGGCAAAGGTGCCATTTTTATAATCCTTTGTACGCTGAGCATTTAATGTTTTCTTCAATTCATATCGAGCATCTGCATCCATAGCATCAAAATATCCATTTGCATTGACACGACTCATATCATACATCGTAGAAGTAACTGTCGCTTTAATACGAGTATCCATCGCTGCTGCGTTCAAACCCATTCCACCAAATCCACAAATTCCAATGATCCCAATTTTTTCATTATCCACACAATCTAAATTAGAGAGAAAATCGACCGCTGCTGAAAAATCTTCTGTATTAATATCTGGAGATGCAACATTTCTAACTTCACCGCCACTTTCTCCAATAAACGATGGATCAAAAGCCAGCGCTGCAAACCCTCTGGAAGCCATTTCGTCCGCATAAAGCCCAGATGCCTGCTCTTTTACTGCACCAAAAGGACCACAAACTGCGATTGCTGCAAGTTTTCCTTTTGAATTTTTAGGTGTGTAAAGATCACCTGCCAATTCAATTCCATAACGATTTCTAAACCGCACTGGTGTTCTATTTGCATTTTGACTAAGTGGAAACGTATATCCTTCATAAGCTGATTTCATAAAAAAGTCCTCCTAATTTTTTAAATAATATTTCCATGTTTAATCTGATACACTAGAAAATCCAGACAATCTATTTTCTCTTGATTTTTATGAAGCATATCCAGCAGTCTATTTTTTTGATACGCCAACAAACGGAGTAATTGTGCTTCTTGCTTTTTATCTGCCAAAGAAATACATTGATGGATCGTCTGAATATCAAATCCTGCGTCCTGTAGATTCTGAAGCAAAATGCCCTTTTTATCTGACGCTTCTGCCATATCCTCACCTCCGATAATTGCATTATAATATTATTATAAGAAATTATCCAATATCTATTTTTCATTTCCAGTTATTCTTGTATTAAATAACACAATCGGTTATACTAACTTATAATAAACATTTTTGTTTGCGGCATCATCATATAAAATGGGAGGAAATCAGATGGAAATTCGAGTATTACGTTATTTTCTGGAAATTGCAAGAGAAGAAAATATGACACGAGCAGCAGCACGACTTCATGTTTCTCAACCTTCTTTATCTCGCCAAATGAAAGAACTGGAAGAAGAACTTGGAAAGAAGTTATTTACTCGCAGCAATTATAGCATTCATTTGACGGATGAGGGAATGTTACTGCGTAAAAGAGCGGAAGATTTGCTGGCTATAGCAGATAAAATTACGAATGAATTTCGGACTATGGACGATATCACAGGAGGAGATATTTATATCGGCTGTGCAGAATCTTACTTAATTAAATATCTTGCAGCAGCTGTACGGAATTTAAATGAACGTTATCCAGGTATTCATTATCATATTATCAGCGGTGATACTGCAATCGTAGCAGAACGCTTAGATCGTGGATTATTTGACATGGCATTTATTGTAGAACCTCCAGATCTATCCAAATACAACTATTTAGAAGTCCCAGAAAGTGATACTTGGGGCGTTATTATGCGTAAAGACTGTCCATTAGCCCAAAAATCAGCAATTCAATTAGAAGATTTAATTCCTTACCCAGTTTTTTGTTCCGAACAATCTGCAAAAGTAGATTTACCTCGCTGGTGTGGTGAAAAGGTAGACCAACTTCAAATTATGGCTACCTTTAACCTTTCCAATAACGGAGCTGTGTTTGTGCGGGAAGGACTTGGCGTTGAACTTACCTTCGATAAATTAATTGAAATCACTCCTGATAGCACCCTTTGTTTTCGCCCCATTACTCCAGAACTTCATACAAAAATGTATGTAATCTGGAAAAAATATCAAGTATTTACACCCGTAGCACAACTTTTGTTAGATGAACTGAAAAAAATATTCCAGTAATTCAACGATACAATTTACAAAAATGCCCACCTGCATTTCTTTTTGAATCAGGTGAGCATTTTTGTTATAATTTTAAAAATGATAGCATTCCCCATCATTTGAAATTCGTACTTGACTATTTGCCTCCAGTTTTGATAAATTCCAGTAATGGTATCAAATAGCTTCGATCAACCCAATCACATGCCCGTCCTCCAGAAACTAATAAAGCCTTCATCCACGGTTCACAGAGACTAGGATCTTTTTTAGCAATTGCTTTTTGTAACATTCCGCACAGGGTACGATCTTTCCAATTCATTTTCTCCTCATCCCATGCACCTCTACCGTAAAAAATTGGAATATCTTTTAAATCTTCTTTCAGATTATGCCGTTTTATCTCGTCAAAAGCCTTTTCGTCAAATGGAGATGCCCCAACACAAAAAATAATTATTTTCTTATGACTTAAATTTCGATATTTTTTTCTCAAAACATTTAACCCAGATATCCCACTCGCATATATCCCACTCGCAAAAATAATCCAATCATATTTTTCCAAATTTTTTTCATTATAGGTATTCATTTCATAAACGTCGCAATCCAACTCTTTCTTTAACATATCCACATATTTTTTAGTTGCACCATACTTCGATTTATACAAAACTAACACGTCATTCATACTCATTCTCTTTTCTTAATTATGATTTTTTCAAGTAATTTCATTATATAGAAAAAATGTAAATTTTTCTATCCATATATCATAAAATACTTGTTAAATTTTCATATCATATTACTGTATTTTTTCTTGATCCATCATACGCCTTCCAATTTCCATTATCATGGTCATAAAATTTCCAAAATGCAGATACTTTCTTTTAAAAAAGCAATTGAAGTTTTCTTCCTTGAACACTTCTTATTTTTCGTCTGCATGGACATCAAATGCGCTGATCAACATTTCTGCAACGCCAGGTGCGTCTGGATTGTGACAGCCTTTTCCAGTGTCGAGAGAACGCATTTTTTCCATTTCTTTATCACTTAAAGCAAAATCAAAAATTTCCATGTTGCTCTTAATTCTCTCAACGTTTGTAGATTTCGGGAAAATAACTGCGCCTTCCTGATGTTCAAACCGCAGAATAATCTGACCAACATCTTTTCCGTGAGCTTCTGCAATCTCTCTGATAACAGGATCGGCAAGCATTTCCTTATTGCCTTGTCCCAACGGTCCCCAACCTTCAAGCTGTACTCCAGCCTCTGCCATGATCTTTCTAATTTCTTTCTGCTGATAGTAAGGATTAAATTCTACCTGATTGACAGAAGGCATGGTTTCAAACTGCGGCACAAAGCTGTTCCAAATTTTCGGAGTCATGTTGCTCACACCAATAGAACGAATTTTGCCTTCATCTTTTGCTTCTTCCATTGCTTTCCATGCTCCAGGAACATCGCCATAAGGCTGATGGATCAAGTACAGATCCATATAGTCCAGTCCCAATTTACGCAAAGAGGTTTCGATACCTTTTTTTGCAGCTTCATATCCATAATCTTGTAACCAGAGTTTACTCGTCAAGAAAATTTCTTCACGAGGAATCCCACTTTCCCGAATTGCTTTTCCTACTTCCTGCTCGTTGAAATAGGCAACGGCGGTATCAATGTGTCGAATGCCAAGATCAAGAGCCTCTCGGACTGCCTTATAAGTGCTGCCGTCAGCAGGAATTTGAAATGTTCCGAATCCATAAACAGGGATTTTCACACCGTCGTTCAATGTCACAGTTTCAATTTTCATAAATAATCACGCTTCCTTTCCAATTAAATAGGGTTTTATGATTTCCAATAAAAACAGATTGCAAAATTCTTTTGTGCGTTCCTCGAAGCTGTACGCTCCGCCTGTCATATCCCAACAAAGCATTTCGCCGTAAAGTACATCTACCAATGTATGAGAGAGTACATCAACAGGAGTATCTTTTTTCAGTTCACCTCGCTCCACGCCTCGTTCCATCAATCCCTTCATAGAATCGATGTCCATCCTTAGCTTGTTTTTATCGTCCAAGTTCTCTACAAGGTCTGGGTCTACGGTATTACGCACCCATTCCTGACAAAGTTTCAAACCGCTTTTTTCGATATAGCCAGAAAAATTTACCATATAGAATGTCAATCGTTCCATAAAGGAGCCTTCATGCGCCTGTGCATTTTCATAGATTTCCTGATATACCTCACGGCTCAAAGCAAAAATAATATCCTCTTTACGTTTGAAATAGGTGTAGAATGTACCATTTGAAACACCACAGGCTTTCGTAATTTCTTCAATTGATGTATTAATTAACCCTTTTTCACACACAATCTTCTTTGATGCTTCTAATAGCTTTTTCCTCGTTTCTAAAGCAGCAAGCTGTCTATTTGTCATTTTTTTTGCCACCATGTCACCTCCTTAATGATTTTGATTGTATCATATTCATTGAATAAAAGTCAATGATTTTAATTCAATATTTTATAAATTTTTTGTGGCAAAAAAGAACAGCTAAATAACCATTGTCTTATCCGTTCTTTTGATAAAGCATTTCCTGTTCCACAATCTTTCTTGCATAGTCTGGACGTTATTCGTTCTCTGCTTCTATATTTAATCATTCTTATAAGCTATGGTATTCCATTATTCTTAACTATTTGTAATTTTCTTCCTTTCCATTTATAATAAAAATCAAAAAGGAGAATTATCATGAAAAAAATTATTATTTGTATAATAGGAATCACTCTACTCCTTACGTTAGCAGGATACGCAGGCTCTTCTTCTGCTGAATCAACAAGCGACAACATAACAAAACAGAATGTATCTGAAAATACCACAGCTACTGAACTTACAGTTGATACAACACCCGAAACTATAACATCCAATAACATAGGAGAGGAAATAATGAAGATTTCTATAAAATCATCCGATTACGAGATTATCTATGAATTAAATAACAGCCAAGCTGCAAAAGACTTATATTCTCAGCTTCCATTGACTCTAAATGTGGAAGATTTCAGTACAAACGAGAAAATCTTTTATCCCCCAAATAAATTAGATACTTCTTACACTCCAACCGCAGAAGGACATAATGGCAGCCTATGTTATTATTCCCCATGGGGCGATGTAGTAATGTTTTATGACCATTTCAGCCCAAACAGCAGCTTATATGAATTGGGTCGGGTTGTTTCTGGTGAAACTGATATCGAAAATCTGACTGGAACCATAACTGTTTCTGTCTATAAAGAATAAGAAAAGAAACCAAAAACAGTATTTATTTATTCATTCTATTTTTAAATAATACTAATGACAGGAAGTAGAATACAACAACTAATCCAACACACCAAAACAACGCAATGATACATACATCCATTTCTAATGAATGACCTAACAATGCATTCCTCATCGTATCAATAATTGGTGTCATAGGTTGATAATCTGCAAATACACGCATTACTTTTGGCAAAGTTTCTGTTGGTACAAATCCAGAACTTAAATAAGGTAAAACAATCGCTAATGCCGATAATGCACTTGCTCCTTCCGCACTATTCGCCATAATTCCTACAATAATAGCCAACCATGACAATGCCAAAATAATGCCTGTAAGCAATACAAATACAATCCCCCAATCCATTAAGTTTATAGAGGGACGAAAACCCAAAAGCACTGCAACAAGCAAAACGATCCCAGAAGTTAGTAAGTTTCTTACAAGAGCTTCCAATATATGTCCATTTAAAATAGATATATTTTTAATAGGCAACGTGCAAAATCGACTTACCATTCCACTTGTTACATCTCTATTCATCATAATTGCCGTTGTAGAAGAACATTGCCCAATACATTGCAATAAAACGCCAGGGACAATATAATTCACATAGGAAATTTCACCTACATGAATAAGATTTCCAAAGAGAGAAACAAACAGTAACATCATTAAAGCTGGAAGCATAATACTTGTTAACAATGTATCTGGATTCCTTTTTGAAAGCATAAAACAACGTTTTGCCATTGTAATAGTATCGTTATATCGATTTAATTTGATTTCCATTAACTTTCTCCCTCTCTTTCTGCAATCATTGTTAAAAACGCATCTTCTAAATTAGGTGTAAGCTGCGAAAAACTATGAATACTTACTTTGTTTTGATAAAACCTGCTAAATATCTGTGCTAATGTATCGGCTTTTCCATCTGTAACAACCGTTAATTTATATTCCTTTGATAGGAAAGAAGTTTTATAATCTCCTATAAGTGATTTCGCTTTTTCAAATGTTTCTATATCTTCAAATACAAATTGAACGACACCTTGCGGAAGATATGACTTTAACTTTTCAGGTGTTCCTTCTCCAATAATTACACCCTTGTCCAATATGGCAATTTGATCCGCTAATTGTTCTGCTTCTTCCAAATATTGTGTCGTCAGAAAAATCGTTATGCCCGTTTTGTTTAACTCTTTAATCATTTTCCACATACTATGACGACTTTGTGGATCTAATCCCGTTGTTGGCTCATCTAAAAATATTATTTTCGGATTTCCTACCAGACTCATGGCAATATCTAATTTTCGTTTCATTCCACCTGAATAGGTCGAAACTATTTGATTTGCTGCAACAGATAATTCAAAATACTTTAACAATTCATCCGCTCTTTTTTCTGGATTAGGTAAATGACATAATCTCCCCATTATGATAAGATTTTCTTTTCCTGTTAAAACTTCGTCTACTGCCGAAAATTGTCCTGTTAAGCGAATCACCTCGTGTACTTTCTGAGGCTGTTTTAACACATCATATCCCTCAATCTTCATTTCTCCCCCATCTGCCTTAATCTGTGTGGTCAATATCCGAACAGTTGTTGTTTTTCCCGCACCGTTCGAACCTAATAAAGCATAAATACTTCCAGCAAGAACAGAAAAACTAACATTTTTCAAAACCTCTTTATTTTGGTAACGTTTCTTTAGATTGGATACCGAAATAGCGAAATCTAATTTTGACATACTTCTCCTCCATTACATTTTTATATATTTTAAATACCAACCGAATGAATGTAAATAATTATTATAAAATTGCCTAAGCTTAGGCAATTTTACTTATTTTCTTCAGAATAATAAGGCAAAGATTTTATTAACTCCGCTATTTTGTCATCATACAGTGGCAAACCAATCTTTCCTAATATTTCAGAGATGCACTGGTACCTGCGCTGTATTTCTTCAACTCCACCTGGAAAAACAGATGGTATCATCCAAAGATCCAATAAAACAAGTAATTCTGACAGCTCTTTCGCATACTCTGTTTGAATAGAACCATCTCGTTGTCCTTCTTCAATCAGTTCTAGCCAATACGGACATAATATACGACGATTCGTTTCAATCATTCTTGTAAAAATATGCGGATTTTTTAAAAGCGGAACTGCCTGTCTTGTTAATTCTACATGCGCTTTATCCGACTGATTTAGCATAATTACTAACTTCATTTTTTGAAGTCCATTCAAATCAGTACGTTTTTTTACTACTTCAAACGGATTACTGTTCAAAAACATTCGGTCTCCTAAAGCTTCCATGATTTCTTCTTTGGACTTAAAATGATGATAAATTGCTCCTTTTGTTAGACCACCCAATTCATTGACAATATCTTGAATTGTAGTATTATCATAACCTTTTTCCAGAAATAGCCGCTCAGATACATCGAGTATTTTATCCACTGTTATTTCTGGATATTTATTTCTCGCCATAACAACCTCCCATTTACATTCATACGGTATGTTTATATTGTAACGAATTCAGCGGATCCTGTCAATAGTTTCAATGTTTTAGAGGCAAGATTGGATTTTCCAAAAATTTTCTTGCATATTCTACCTAAAATAGTTATGATACTTTATAGGTTATTAAGCGCAGAACGAACATTCCCTATTCTGTTTTTTTAATGTTAATATTCTTCCAACGGGAGGCATACAAGATGAGAATTACCCGTAGTTTCGAATTTCATATTGGCAGCAAGGAAGAAAAGTTATCATACTTTGCTCCGAATTTTCCTTACATTGCTTCACGGGCTGAATTGGATTACTACAATGATTCTTTTGTCCCTTGGCACTGGCATAAATCCGTAGAACTATTTTACATGGAAAGCGGCGAATTAAAGTATTACACTCCAAATAGAATTATGGTATTCCCAGCAGGTTCTGGTGGTATGATTAATTCCAATGTATTGCACATGACAAAAATTCAGGCACATAATGAAAAAAATATACAGCTTCTCCATATCTTTGAACCTGATTTAATTGCAGGAAAATGTGGAAGTCTGATTGAGCAAAAATATATTACGCCAATCATTACAGCCTCTCAGCTTGAAATGATTGCTTTATATCCTGATAATCCAGCACAGGCAGCTATACTTCATTTAATTCAACAAACATTTCAATTATCAGAAAATGAATTTGGCTATGAGCTGAATATAAGAGAATCTTTATCTCAAATATGGATACAATTGTTAAAATTATGCTACCCCACTCTTCAAGAGAAGTCAGGTTCAGCGAATAAAACAACAGATAAAATAAAAAGAATGATGATATATATACATGAACATTACACTGAAAAAATTTCCATTTCAAAACTTGCTGCAACTGCTTTTCTAAGCGAAAGAGAATGCTATAGAGTTTTTCATAATTATTTACATATGACGCCACTAGAATACATAAAAAATTACCGTTTACAAATAGCATGTCAAATGTTAGCAGATGGACACGAATCTGTAACAGAAATTGGTCATACTTGCGGATTAGGAAATGCCAGTTATTTTGGAAAAATTTTTCGCGAACACACAGGATATACGCCATTAGAATATCGTCGAAAATGGCAGAATAATAATAAAAAGTGACAGAGAAACGATATTATATTTATATAATAAACATTATAATGATAATTACAAACACAATGACCATCTCATAAAAATAAATTTCTTAAATATAAGGGATTTTTTAGCTGCAAATCACTCCTGAAAGTTTGAATATTGCTTCCCATTATATTGGTGGTTATTGAGATCTTTGCAAATACCTCTTTTTCATAAATCTGGGAATTCGATTTAGTACTACTTTAGCAGGAATCGAATTCCTGGTATTTTCTTTAAACCAATGCAAAAAGCTAAACTTACTAAAACAATTAATCCAGCATAGATGATATTAACAAAGAAATTGCATAGTAACGGATTACTCATTATGGATGGTCTTGTTAATTGAATGAATAATTCATGCAAGAAATATATTCCCATTGTATTTTTTGAGATTGTCGAAATAAGTTTATTGTCTGAATTAAAATTCAAACATAATACAAATATAAAGAAAACATTCAAAAATGTAAAGATTGTACCACAGCTATTCCATGCTACGTCCCACATTTCATCTAATAAATTTGAATACATAATCCCTATTCCAAACAATAGAAATAGATTCATTAATAATCCAACTATTGCAATTCGATTTCTCTTTTTCGATTCGATCGAAACAATTC